>CETM01150903.1_pt1 | contig 11705 bp, 14 predicted proteins | sample 361451 | NCBI WGS metagenome assembly CETM01 (sample SAMEA2622690, study PRJEB7988) | marine metagenome | isolation source: saline water (ENVO:00002010), including
CTCATACCAGAAGCAGTCGCTGCTGAATTCGATGCCTTAATTGAGGACGTACTTAATCACGTCACAGAGCAGTTAAAGAGCTATGTAGAGTCTGAAGACTTCGCGAACTCAATGCTCAGGCACACAGATCAATTGGTAAGCGCAATCGCCGATCAACCGATCGCGGGCATTCTTACACCCGCGCGGGGCGAAGCCTTAGAGGGTGTAGTCCAAAATTGGATAGAGAGCGTCTCGAGCAGCGACGAATTCTCTGGCGCGGTGTCCAACTACATTGCGCGAGCCACCGAAAAAATACTCGAGCCTAATCGCAACCTCGAGGAGATCCTCCCACGCGGCGTGATAGGTTCGCTTGAGAAGGCGATCGCGAGCTACCTGCCGCTCGCAGCCGAGCGCCTCGGCGGACTTCTTGATGATCCGGATACTCGCAAGAAATTCGAAAACACCATACACGAGCTTTTCCAGCGCTTATTGCGAGATCTAAAGTTCCACCAGCGTGTCGTTGCCCGTGTCATGATGACTGAAGACACTGTTGATAAGGTGTTGGATACGATCCAGGAGGACGGTGCTGAACGACTATCTGAGATCCTGAGAGATCCAGACGTACAAGAAGCAATCGCAAGGGTGGTCAATCAGGCGATAGTTGACTTTCTTCGCCGCCCTGCTGGTGATGTACTCGGCACTGCCAAGGACCCCAATATTGTGGAAGCACGCGACATGCTTACTAGTTGGGTACTTGGCATGGCGATGGATCACGCTACACGCGACTTCGTTTTTGAAAGATTGAATGAAGGGATGGATAACGCGGCCGCAAAAACGTGGGGCGACGTCCTTACGAACATGCCAAATGAAAAGATCTCCGAACTACTGGTTGAGGCAGCCCGAACCGACATTGCAGGTCAAGTAGCGGACACCGGGGCTAGACGGCTAGCCAGCGAATTCATGAGGAGGCCGATCGGGGTCCCGGCCCGCTGGTTCACTGAGGACGGACTTAAGCGTATCGAAGACGCGCTCAGTGACCCGATTTGGAACTGGCTTCAGACACAGGTGCCAGCCGTTGTCAAACATATTGACGTTGCTGGTCGAGTAGAGGACAAGGTGCTCAACTTCCCAACCGCTAGCATGGAAGAGATCGTTCATAGAGTCACTGAACGAGAACTTCGTCTCATCGTGCGGCTCGGTTACGTGCTTGGTGCGTTCATCGGATTGCTGATGGTTGCAGTAGACGCATTGGTCCGGTGAGCGCCGCATACCTGCGACTTATATCCTTTTACTACTTTGTATCGTCGGGGGATTCCAAACTGAATCCCGCGCGCCCACGCCCCTGACGACGCCCCCTGGAAGCGGTGTCCTTGGCACTAGCCCCTCGCTTCACCCAAGCCAGAGGCGTAAAGACCTTTTTCCGGCGCCCTCTTCTGCCCGTGCCGGTTCGCATAATGTTCTCGATATCATCAGAGGTCTGCGAATACCGGCCGGGCATGCCAAACCAAACTCCAATTCCAAGCCCTATCAACGCAGTAAGAACAAGATAGACAGCAGTCATCTCATTACTCGGATTTTGAAGTTTTCATACGGTTGATCGCACTCGTAACCCGGTCCAGTCGCCTCTACGCAAAACATTCGCATATACACAAAAGGCGCCCCTTCAATCCAAGGCGCCCGTGCCAACGTTGTTCGATTCTTCAGTCAACGGCTATCGCTGCGTGAGTGACTCCACAACCAGAAGACCCAGACCAATAGACAGGATGATGGCGACGGCATTTGTTCCCACAGCTACCATACCCACAACTGTCCAAAACACTGCGTGAGTGAAGAGATAGCCGCCAGGAACTAGATCGCGCATGATGACAAGTCTTTCGAGTGGATTGATGGCACCAGGAAAATATGTCTCTGGAGCATCTCGGTGTCACCCCCGGCAGGACCATAGACGCGCAATTATTCCTCACCTAAAAAGCGCTGACGCGCCTGCGCCAGATACCCTGGCTCCAGACGCAAAAGGTTACAAATCTTTCGCATGAAGTAGACCTCTCTGTCTTGCAAGGTGCCATCGGAGTGCACCAGCCCCCACATGATCTCTAACAAGGTCACCTTCTGACTGATCGAGTAGTGCTCAGTGATAAGTCGGGTGAACTGCCAAAGATCGACCGCGTCTTCCCGCTCCTCCTGGGCAAGCGTTAAAAGTCGGTCCGTGTCCTTTGCTTCGAGCCCAAATCTCCGGCCCAGCTCTGACTCCAAGTGCTGTCGCTCTTGGTCAGAGAAATCATCGTCAGCATATGCGACCTCCAGCAGCAATGCACACGCCGCCAAGCGAACATCCTCATCAATCGTTGATGTCTCATCCTCTACGGCGGGGAGCATCGCGGTCGTGAAGAAATCCTTGATCGCATCAATCATGCATCAGTCCCCTGCCTGGATCGGTCGTTTTCAGGCCTGCCGTCAGGGACCCTGACGGTCTCGCGCGCGTCGATACATCTCGGCCGCTTCAAAAGCCCGATTCTGGCGATCATACAGGTGACCGAGGGTGTAATAAGGACGAGCATCGTCCGGAAGAAGTTCAGCCGCGCGAGACATCAGTTCCATTGCCTCCGAGAACTGTCCCATGCGATTAAGCGCCTCCGCTCGATAATACAATGCCTCTCCTGCCCCTGGGTCTCGATCGCAAATCCAACGCAGTTCCACCTCTGCCTTTTCGTACAGTCCGCAGCGGAAGGAAAGGATCGCCTGCGCAAGTCGTGCCTCTGGGTTGTCGGGAGCGAGCCGGAGGGCTCTGCGAACCGGGTCACCTGCTCTTCTAAAGCGGCCAAGCTTAGTCAGCGCACTGGCAAGATTGATCAAAACTTCGACGTTATTTCTATCAACTTTCAGTGCTGACTCAAGATGATCCACAGCCGTGTCATGCTGACCGAGTTCGTCAAAGAGTACGCCAAGATTGTTGTGCGCTTTAAGGTTTTGAGGGTTCTCGGCAAGGATCTCTAGGTATTGCTCCAAAGCCTCATCGATCCGACCTGACTTAACAAGATCGCTCGCCCTCGCTAGCTGGTGACCCTGAGGACCTGAATTAGTCGAAGGTCTCTCTTCAGTAGTTGGAACAGATTCTATCTTACCCCCAGATTCCTCCGGTCCTGACGTCTTCACATCTCCCTGCGCTAACGGACCACCTTCGAGGACATTCTCGTCCTCGTTTTTCGTAGCTGGCTCCGGCAGAGACGCCTCAGATTCGGCCACAGCGGGAAACTCGGACATCTCATCCGACACGGAGGGCCGTTCAGACGACTCGAACAGTTCGGGCAGGAGGTCAACCTGTGACCGATCTTTTTTCTTTCTCGCTGTTCGCTTCTCAGTAGGAGGCTTCTTCGCTGCTCTCTTCTTGGCAGGAGATTTCTTCGCTGCAGGCTTCTTCAGTTCATCCGCCATTAACCAGCGACCTCCTCGGCAACCCACCCTAGATATGCTCGATGAGCTCCACTATCCGGCAGCACCATCATCTCAGGCACTTCATATGGGTGTAAGTCGTCCATGAAGTCCTTTAGCACAGGAACGCGCGCCCTCGTCGTTTTCATGATCACCAGAGCTTCCTGATCTCTCTTAACGCGGTCATCCCACCGATATATTGAGGTGATTCTCGGCACGATGTTGGCGCATGCGATCACTCGTTGTTCTACTAGGCGCTGAGCAAAATCACCTGCCGAAACTTCGTCCGGCATTGTGGTCAGCACTACTACGCAGCCCTCTTGATCCGCGGAAGCCATCCGGTCACCGAGCAGTTTTATCCGCGGCTTCGTCTTCGTACAACGAATCAATCAAGGCCGCGAACCTCTGTTCGAGCTGACGACGCTTAACCTTCAGTGTAGGAGTCATTAGCCCATTTTCTACCGTAAGCTCTTCACCTAGAAGCGCTACCTTCTTGGGTCGCTCGAATGAAGCTAGATCGCCGAGCATAGCCAATAGCTCATCTCCAACACCCGCAACGACTTCAGGGTGTTCCACGAGCGCTCCTTCTGAGCCCGGATCAATGCCGTGATCCTCAGCCCACTTTTTGAGCGCTTCAAACGCTGGGACAACTATTAATGAGCAGTAACGACGCCGATCGCCAATCAAAACTACCTGCTCCACCAACGGATGTGTTTTCAGTAGATTCTCAATCGGCTGCGGCGCAATATTCTTTCCACCGGCAGTGACAATGATGTCCTTCTTCCGATCTGTGATCGAGAGGAAGCCATCCGCATCCAACTCACCAATGTCACCTGTCGCAAACCACCCGTCCTCGGACACTACCTCAGCTGTAGCTTCCGGCTTGTTGTAGTAGCCCTTCATGACCTGCGAGCCACGGACTAGAATCTCGCCGTCCTCCGCAATACGTATTTCCGTTCCGGGCACCGGCCGGCCCACCGTTCCGATTCGGAAGTATTCATAGGTGTTCACGTTTGTAACCGGACTCGTCTCGGTTAAACCGAATCCCTCGAAAATCGTTAGCCCGATGGAGTAAAAGAAACGGGCCAATGCAGGGGCAAGCGGCCCTCCTCCGCTAACGAAGTAACGAAGCCGTCCACCTACTGCAGTCTTGACCTTTGAGAAGACCAGCTTATCAGCGATCGAGTATTTGATTGCTAACAAGCCACCAGGCTCTTTCCCGGCGAGCCGAAGATCGGCTGCCTGATCAGCCACAGACGCGGCCCAGTCGATCAGCTTCTTTTTCGGCCCTCGAGCGGACATAACGCCGTTATAAATCTTTTCGTAGATCCGGGGCACGGACACGACAACGGTCGGAGAGACACGCTTGAGATCGGCGATCAGGGTATCCATTGACCTAGGGTAGGCGATCGTAACGCCAGCCCAAAAAAACAGGTAGTCAGCCATCCGCTGAAAGATATGCGACAACGGAAGGAAGCTGATGGTGCTGTCGGTAGACCTGACTTCCAGTTGAGTCTCAGTTGCGCGAACATTTGAGGCCACGTTGTTATGCGTCAACATGACACCCTTTGGCGGTCCAGTCGTACCCGAGGTATAGAGCACTGTCGCTATATCATCAGGGCGAGAGCGAAGCGCCTCCTCACGAAACGAATCCCGGTCCTCATCACTATCGACGGGACCGCTACGACCTAGGAAGTCCTCCCAGGCGATGGTCTCGCTGGGAGCGCCATCGTCGAATGCTACGACCACTATATCGTGCGAGCACGCGTCTGCGGCTTCTAGTGCTTTCTGCGCAAGCTCCGGTGTCGACGCAAATACCATCTCGGCACCCGAATCTGTAAGCACGTACTCGACCTGAGCCGCAGTCAGCGTAGGGTAAATTGGGACGACCAAGATCCCCGAGCATAACGCACCATAATCGACAATCGCCCATTCGGGGCGATTCTCGGAGAGAATGGCTACCCTGTCACCCCTTATAAACGAAGAGGCCTGGAGAGCTCCACCGACACGCATAACGCTTCGAAGCACTTCGTTATAGCTGATGTCCGATATGCTCTCGGCGCTCGTAAAACGCTGCAGGGCTTTCTCATCGCCAAACTTTTTGACAGCCTCGAAAAAGAGTTCAGTTAAGGTCGATTCGGGGACCTGATCCTCGTTTGCGAAATAGTCTAGTACAGTTGCCATGGGCTACTCAGACCAGTTCACTAGAGATAGACAAATCGATCTCCGGATCGAGCGTGTGCAGGACTGAGCAATACTTGTCTTTGGACAGTTCAATCGCTCGGTCAATCTTTTCTTGATCGTCTTCTGTTGGACCACTGATACGGTAAATGAGCTCGATCGACTCGTAACGCTTCGGATGGTCATCCGCTCGCACACCAATCGTTTCTATCTCTAGGTCTTCGATTGGTACTCGACCCTTTTCAAGGATCATCAAGACGTCAATCGCCATACAAGCTCCCACCGACATCAACAGTAGATGCATGGGTGCAGGGCCAATCTCACCCGTGCTATCGACGCCAATCTCTGTTGCACCTTCTGGGCCACCGCGGAAAGCCAACCCTTCCCCGGTCCAGCGCAGACGGGCCTGACGAACATTATTCGACATCAAGCATATTCTCATGAAATGGAAGGGTAGGCTCTGAGGCTTCTGAAGACGCTTCGCCTCGCAGCTGAGCCAGTGTCAACCTGGCATGTTCGACGTGCGAACGTGCATCTTCTGCTCTTGGGGCGTTGGCAAGGAAAGATTCCAAGTGAGGAATCGCCTTCTCGGGACTCTCACTACTCACCATGATGAAGGCGAGTCCGTAGTGTGCCCCGGACGAGGAAGGGTCCTTCTGAAGCACATGTTGATAAGTCTTAGTAGCCTCATCCACCATTCCGATTCGTGTGTAGCAGATCGCAATTTGCTGAAGCACAACGACATCGCCCGGAGTTGATTTCAGAGCGAGGCGGAAAGACGTTAATGCCTCGTGGTACTTAGCATCCTGAACGAGGGCGACGCCTTCATCATAGTAATCGACAAGCCGATCTTCGACACTACCGAACAACTTCTTCCAGAACGCCATGCGAGATGGGTCAGAGGACCGTATCCGCCACCGGAGTTGTCCTCCGATGACTTTTTATTCATAAAGAGTGGCTGAAGGTAGAAAGCCGTCGGGCAAGTGCGCAACGCTCAACCCCTAGAAGCCACTAACGTATCCTGCTCTATCGCAAGTACAGAGAGCCCGGCCTCCAAAACCACCTCCTTAGCCTCGGGTTTTGCATCGAGTACGACGACCCTGCTCATTTGCGAGACACATCGGCACGCCTCGAAAAGCAGAGCGGCACCTAGCCCGCCATCTACCACTACCCCTCTGAGAGTCCTATCAAAGAACGGGAGCCCCGGCGAACTAACCATCCGAGTGACATTTTTCTGCAATGCCCATTTTCTAGTTTCGGAATCAACCGCGACGACCATCAGGTCCTCTACCCTCTCAGAAATCGGCGCTGCGAACACCGCAGCAGACCCCAACGTAGCGACTGTCCCGGGACCACGATGTAAACCAAGCAAAGCGACTACCCGTTCTACTTGCTCATCTTCCGGTGGCTTACCGTCTCCTGCCCGACCGGCCTCTAGGCCACGCCGCGGAGGAGCTCTCAGGTCCGCAAAGCCCTCCTCAACTTCAAACGCGTCCCGACAATTCGGACAGCCGAGGACCCCCGAATGCACAACTCGATCAACTAGTTTGTCGGCCAATAGAATGAGGCCGAACTCTGGGCCACATCGGGGACATGTCAAACGATCTGTGAGAAGCAGGTGCATCCGGAGTTGTCAACCGCGCTCAACAGCTAGGTAAGGCACACTGACACCCTCCGGACGAGTGGCCACGAAGACAACTGCTTGGGCTACTTGATCCGGTGTAAGCATGTCCACTCGATTTGGTAGATCCGGATTAGCGTCAGGATTGATCTCGTCCCACAGGGGCGTGTCTGTAGCAGCGGGCTCAATAAGCGAGGCGCGCACACCCGTGCCGCGGATCTCTTCCAAAAGCACCTCGTGAAATCCGCGCAATCCATATTTTGACGCCGAGTAGGCCCCATTGCCCGGAAACGCTTTTCGGCCCGCAATCGAACCGACGTTAACGACGAGGCCGGATTTCCGCTCAAGCATCTTCGGTAACACCGCACGCGTCAGAATAAACGGAGCCCGCAAGTTGATCCTGACATGCTCATCGAAGGAGTTGACCGAGGTGCTCGAGCATGATTCAATGCCGAAGACACCCGCCGCATTTACGACAACATCCGGACTTCCCAGTTCAGACTCAGTCAACTCGTCAATCGCTGCCCAAATCCCAGCATCATCAGCCAAGTCGGCGACGAGTGGCCGGGCCCCACATTCCCTTTCGAGATTCTCCAACGCATCTCGACTTCGAGCCATTGCCACTACCTGAGCTCCGCAGTCGGACAGCGCCAAAGCGGTAGAGCGCCCGATGCCTCGGCTTGCACCAGTAACCAAGCACGTCAGTCCTTGAAGAGTCAGGCGTTCGTTCATCCCAAAGCTCGGTGAGTACTGGAGACCATCCACATAAATTCATCGCGCAGACTACGGTCCTCTACGAAGTCCCCTCGCATGGCAGAAGTCAGGGTCTTCGAGTTCTGTTTTTGCACTCCACGCATCATCATACAGAGATGATGCGCTTCTATCACAACCGCCACACCCTGGGCCTCGCTAACTTCCAGGATAGCCTGAGCGATCTGTTCGGTGAGACGCTCTTGCACTTGGAAACGCCGAGCGAACACTTCCACTACGCGAGCCACCTTGGACAGTCCCATCACACTACCGTTAGGAATGTACGCTACATGGGCCTTTCCAAAGAAAGGGAGCAGGTGGTGTTCACACATAGAATACAGCTCAATGTCCTTTACCAGGACCATACTCTCATGTGCCTCGGGAAAGATCGCACCCCCGACTACCTCCTCAGGAGTTTCCCCATACCCCTTGGTAAGGAAGCTCATCGCCTTTGCAACGCGTTCTGGGGTCTTCGCCATCCCTTCCCGGTCAGGTGAGTCACCACATCTGCGGATCATTTCTCCAACTAGGTCTTCGAATTCGACACCAGAAAGGTCGATAGCACCACTGTCTGTCATATTCCTCAGTCCCCCTCGGGTCCTAGGTATTCAACGGAATTGTTTGGTGTCTCCTGCAAGAACACCCGATGAAGGCGGACAGTACTTGGCAGCGAGCCCCTAATTCGCTCCCAAATCGCCACTGCAAAATTCTCAGTCGAGACTATAGTCCCTTCCAACCACGGTACCTCAAGATTGAGGTTTCGATGATCTACGTCATCGACAACCCGCTCCTTCACAACCTGCTTGATCACCTTTAGGTCAGCGACATAGCCGGTCTCCGGATCCACTGGCCCTTCCACAGTCACATCGAGAATGTAGTTGTGACCATGCCAGTTTGGATTCGAGCAGTCGCCAAAGACCTCGCGATTCTCCTCCTGCGACCAATCGTCGCGGTAAATCCGATGGGCAGAGCAAAAATGGGCTCGACGTGTCACGCGAACAGTGGGCATCGCTCAAGCTTGTTGAGGTTCTTTGTTCTAGGGCCAAACGCTACCCGCAGAGCGGCATAGCGATCCATCCTGGAGCCACACTCGCAAGATTGGGCGCAAAAGCGCGGGGGCCACTGCCTCGTCGCCTAGGCAACTGGCACCGACCCCCGCCACAACCAAAGAGGTTCTCATTGAAGCCCGGGAATCCACGAGTGGCGACCTCCCCGAACCTTACCGCTGTCCCCTCCTCCGGGGCTTAGCGTCATGTCCGAGAGTCAGTCCCGGCTTCGATGCGTTGGCTCAATAAAAGGCCCTTTGATTGCAGGCAGAGAATATAGTCTAGAGTGATGATATTGGAGAAGAGTACCCCCGAAACCCACTCTGAACTCACTTGCCTCACCCCTCCGCGCGTAGAGACCGGAGCACATCAAGATTGCGAAGATCGGCTTCCGCTCCCTCATCTCCTTTCGGGGTCTCAAGGACCTTCGGGACACTCACTAAGCGCTCATCGAGCACGATACGCCGGAATGGCTCTAATCCAAGGCTGCCTTCCCCTATCGCCTCGTGTCGGTCTTTTCGCGAATCGAAAGGGTGTTGGGAGTCATTCATGTGTATGAGAGCCAACCTTTCAAGACCTATCACATCATCGAACTTAGCCCAAACACCGTCATAATCGTCTACCAAATCGTATCCTGCACTGTACGCATGGCATGTGTCGAAACATATCCCAACCCTAGCCCGCTGCTCAATCGGAATCAGCTCGATTATGGTCTGGAGGTTTTCAAAAGTTGCCCCCACCGTCGTCCCACTTCCCGCCGTCAACTCGAGTAGGACGCGCGTCTCACCCCCAACGGCTTCAAGGGACTCTGTTATTCCAAGCGCATTGCGTTCGAGGCCTGACTCAGGATCCCCATCCGTAGCGTTTCCGGGATGCGTCACGAGAAAGTCAAGTTCCAGAAGAGCACATCGGTCTAGTTCCGACTCGAAGGATCTCTGCGACATCCGCCACAGCCTCCGATCAGGGCTCGAAAGATTTATCAGGTATGAATCGTGCGCACCTGCTACTGTGATCCCATGCTCAGCTCGCGTTTTCTTGAAAGCCTCCACAGTCTCACCATCAATTACGCTCTCTGCCCATCGACTCGGTTGTTTAGTGAAGAGCTGAAGCACCGAAGCGTCTATCTCGCGTGCCCTCCCTGGAGCGAGATGCACCCCTCCGCTAGCTGAAACGTGAGATCCTAATTCATCCATAGAATGTGTTATGACGGAAGGTTAGCGAATTGGAAAACAGTGATCTGATCTCTCACCTCGAACGCATACGAAGAGGAAAAACTCTTGAGCTAATCAGCCTTCTGGAAGACCCGGCTCAGTCATCGAACGAACATCAAGTGCTTCATCAATCAGTTCTTCTGGTAGAAGACGCTTCTCGGTCACGATATCTCGGACGCTAACTCCACGCTTTGCAGCCTCTTTCGCGACCACGGCTGCCTCGTCGTAACCGATATAGGGGTTCAAGGCAGTAGCGATTGCAGGATTACGCTCCAGAAGCTCACGGGCACGCTCTTGATTCACTTCGATCCCTAGCAAGCATCGATCAGTAAACGCGTGGGCGATGTTTGAAAGTAGATCTACGGACTCAAGAAGTGCGTGAGCTAACACGGGCATCATGACATTTAGTTCAAAGTTGCCACGGCTGCCCGCGACGGTAACCGTGGTGTGATTCCCCATAACCCTGGCGGCCACCATCATCATCGCCTCTGACATAACCGGATTCACCTTACCTGGCATAATTGAAGAGCCAGGCTGTACTGCAGGAAGTCGGATCTCATGCAGACCAGATGTCGGCCCCGAACCCAACCAGCGAATATCGTCTGCGATCTTCATGAAGCTCGTAGCAATCGTATTGAGCGCGCCCGCAGCATTGACCGCAGCGTCCTTCGCCCCCTGCGCCTCAAAATGATCATCCGCCTCACAAAACGAGATTCCAGTAGCCAAGGCGATCTTGGCAATCGTATGCGTTGAAAAATCCTCATGCGTGTTAATGCCCGTACCGGTGGCCGTTCCACCGAGTGCGAGTTCCTCTAACTCAGCCGCAACTACACGAACGCGCTCAATGCCCTTCCGAATCTGTGTTGCGTACCCAGAAAACTCCTGACCAAGACGAACGGGCGTCGCGTCCATAAGGTGAGTTCGTCCGGACTTCAGAACTCCGTCGAATTCGGTGGCCTTCTCAGCCAGCGCATCGTGCATGTGCTGAAGTGCCGGTATTAGTTCTTCCTCAATCGCAATGCGGGTAGATATGTGAATCGCAGTCGGGATCGTATCATTTGAGGACTGCCCAAAATTTACGTGATCGTTTGGATGGACTGAGCCTGCGTCTTCCAAAAGCTCAGTCGCCCGATGCGCGACCACCTCATTGGTGTTCATGTTCGTCGACGTACCAGAGCCAGTCTGGTAGATGTCCAAAACGAACTCCTCATCCCATGCACCATCCGCAACTTCATCCGCAGCTGCAATGATCGCCTTTGCTACACCCGGATCAAGGTTGCCCAGTTCAAGATTGGTCTCGGCAGCCGATTTCTTTATCAGACCCATAGCCTGAATAAAACGGCGACTGAAACGCTGACCACTGATAGGAAAATTCTCTACGGCGCGCTGAGTCTGCGGACCGTAGCGTGCTTCTGAAGGGACCTTCATCTCGCCAAGAGAATCTCTCTCTGTGCGGTACATGTCAGCCATCGGACATCGGTCCTTTTT
>CETM01110165.1_pt1 | contig 11702 bp, 10 predicted proteins | sample 361451 | NCBI WGS metagenome assembly CETM01 (sample SAMEA2622690, study PRJEB7988) | marine metagenome | isolation source: saline water (ENVO:00002010), including
CCAGAGATTTCATTGGCAGCAGCGATTTAAGGAAACCCACCAGTTCTGACGGACTGGGCCATTCAACGAAGAAGTATGAGCGGGTAAAACTGAATAGTCGGCTGGCTTGGGCCTCGGTGACTAGCACTGTGTCAATCCTTAGGCCGTCGTCGGTGTGAACGACCGGGATGACGATTGGGGTGATCCGGTTTTGTTGGCGGAGCCGACCCACCAAGTAGGCCCCCTTGTTTCGATAGAAGACCGGCCGGAGCATGTCGATGCCGTCAGCCGACAGGCTGTCCCACTCTTCTATGAGGAACGAGTCGATCCGAGCTGCGACCCGTCGGGCGTCACCGTCCAGATCAGCCCATGAGGCTTCAAAACCGACCGCGTATAGCACCTGTCGGACCATTGCTGCGGTATCGCGGACCCGAGTGGCTGTGGTGAACAATTCGGCACGTCCCTCTCCGCGAGGCACTGTGGTAGCTCCAAACCAACGCAGTTCGACGTCGTTGTCGACTCCGATAGTGGTAAATATCCGACGGGTCACCGAGTTGAAAAAAGTCTCGGCGAGGCCAAAATCGCTACGTTCCGCTATTCGCGATTTGTAGTGGCTTCGGGCTGCCCGCCAGGCACCCCGCCGGTCGGTCACGCTGTCGACCAACGGGCGAACACGCTCCACCGTGGTCATTACGTTGGCCCTGTGGAGGGCCAACCGCTGCCGGGAATCGTCCTCTTGGGCAGCCCACTCGCGGTAGGTGAAGTGGGTGGCAGCGCGACGAGAGACCTTGCGGAAACTTGCGATGTAGTCGACGAATCCAGCTAGCACCGTGTCGGCGATCTGGCGCCCGCTCGTCTCGGTGGCCGCTTCTGGTTCAGAAGCCATCAGGCGCTGTCCTCGGCGTCTCCGTGCATCGCCTGAAAGTCTTGCCAGGTCTCGTCTTCGGCGGGGAGAGTGCCCCAACCATCATGGTTATTTGGCCAGTTGGCTGTCGACAGGCCAAGAGGATTGACACCTACTTCGGCTCCATAGAAGAGACGGTGAGACCTCTTTACAAATAGCCATATGCCGTTGATCCGCTGGTACTGGTCGTCGTAGCGGATCGATTGGTGGATCCAACGCCTTCCATCTTGCACTTCGGCTCGGCAGTAGACATATCCGGTGGCGTTGTCGGGGTTCTCGAAATCGATTTGGTGTGTTCCCACGTGAAGGATTGTCACGCCTATGGCGGCCAGTTGACGTGTGAGATCTTCGCGAAGAGCGACTCGACCAGAGAGGCCCCCTCCCACACGGACTTCGGGCACGAATAACGCGACTAGGGCATCGAGGTCTCTGCGATCGGTTGCCAGCGCGTAACGGGCAACCAACTGGCGAATGTCGGCCTCAGCTAGGAGTCGTTCCGGAGGGCTTATGCGGGTGGATGTGTCTTCGGCTGTGGCTGCCCGTAGTCGTTGGTCAGCCCAGCCGCCGGGAGTCGTGCCGTCGACAAGTACCCGACGAGAAGCGAATAGCCAATGTCCTTGGATCGGTCGGAATTTGTCTTGATAACGACCCCAGTGGTCAACCCCGGCGTCGGTCATCACCGTGAAGTACGACTGTCCGAGGGCCTCCTCCGGACCCTCGATGGTGATGGTGGGGGCCGCCGCATGGTGCTGGAGGTAGCGGGGGACTTCACTGCGAGATTCATTTGCCAACGAGTCGCGGGTCGTGGTAAAGATCGAGCGGATGTCGTTTGTACCGTCGTAGGTCTGGCCATCACCTATGTCCATGGTCGCGTCCGGAGCGAAAAGGGTTAGTAGTTCTTCGAACTGCCCGCGGTCACCGAGGGCGTTGTACGAGGCAACGAGGTGTCGGATCTGCTCCCGTGCGTCGATTTCCCAAGCCTCCACGCGGCTCCTCCCAATTATGCGGACTACTACTAGCGTGCCCGACGATGGACGAACTCCACGACATTCGTGCCCGATTTCCTGCGATTGATGGCCAGTGGGCCCGGTTTGACGGACCGGGTGGGACCCAGGTGGTAGACACCGCTATCGAAGCCGCTGCCGATTGGCAGCGCAGTGGAAATAATGCCAATTCGCTCGGAGCCTTCGCTGCTGCCTATGCCTGCGATGACCTCGTAGTTCGAGCTAGTGCCACAATGGGTCGTCTGTTGGGTGCGGACCCGAAGGGCATTATTTTGGGTCCTAGCACCACGGCCAACATGATGGCGTTGACTCGGGCCATCGGTCGCTGGGTTGGCCCGGGGGATGAGGTGATATGTACGGCCCTGGATCATGATTCCAACGTGTCGCCCTGGCTGCTGATGGCCGAGGACACCGGCTGCAGGGTTCAGATTGCCGATTTCGACCCATCCACCGGGCGGTTGTCGGTTGAGGCAGTGGCCGATTTGGTCAGTTCGTCGACGAGATGGGTAGCAGTTACAGGCGCTTCCAACGTGATTGGAACCATTCCGGACGTGTCCGCCATCACCCAAGTGGCCCACGAAGTCGGTGCCCGTGTTGTCGTCGATGGCGTACATCTGACCCCACATCGACAGGTGGATGTGGCATGCATCGGCTGTGACGTCTTCACCACTTCGTCCTACAAGTGGTATGGCCCCCACGCTGGAATCATGTGGGTCGAACCTGGACTTCTCGATGATTTAGACGCCTATAAGTTGAGAGCGGTTTCGGACCTGGGCCCAGAGCGTTTCCAATACGGGACCACATCTTGGGAGAGTTTGGCTGGCCTTGATGCGGCTGCCGAGTTCTTGTTGGACGTTGGTCTTGATCGTATTGCCGCAGCGGAAGCTATTCGGTTTCGGCGACTTCTTGATGGTCTTCATGACCAGTCTGGGGTTCGTGTAGTTGGCCCGCAGGACTCTTCAGACCGAGCGCCCACATTGATGTTTGAGGTGGAAGGATTTAGCCCAAGTGAGGCGGCTTCGGCACTCGCTGAGCATCGCGTCGCCGTTTGGGACGGTAGTAACTACGCAGTAGATGCTATGGAGCCATTGGGGCTGAACACCAAGGACGGAGCAGTTCGGGCCGGAATAAGCGCATACACCAACGACGAGGATGTTGATCGCTTGCTTGCTGCAGTTGCTGATATCGCGAATTGAACGGGTCGGCGAGGCTGGAGGTCAATTTTGCAGGAGAGGGTTGGTGCTTCTCAGCGAATGGCCGCCGGTTCGTCAACCGACCGACCGGCCTGTGATCCTCGGTCCATGACTTATCAAGATGATTGTCAGGCCGAGCCAATGGAAAAGGTTCGGCCACTTGAGGGAGTCCGAGTCTTGGCGGTCGAGCAGATGGCTGCCCTCCCTTTTGCCACCCAACTGATGGCGCGCTTGGGCGCTGACGTGGTCAAGGTCGAGCACCCGTCAGGAGGAGATAGCGGCCGTGGCTCGCTCCCGGCGGTCCATGACCCGGAGGGCAGGTCGGTAGGTGCGACATTCTTGCGCAATAATTTGAATAAGCGCAGTGTGGCTATAGACCTAAAGAAGCCGGAGGGCGTTGATCTGGTCCTACGTATGGCGCCTGGTTTTGACGTGTTCGGAGAAAACTTTCGAGCCGGAACCGCGGAACGCCTGGGCATTGGGTATGAGGAAGTTCGGAGAGTGCACCCGGCCGTGATCTATCTTTCGGTGTCAGGCTTCGGTCAGGATCCAGCATCGCCCTATCGGGACATGGGCGCCTATGCATCAGTCGTGGAGGGCATGTCCGGCATCTACGAGTTCAAACGGGCGCCGGGACGCTCACCCACTGCGAACCCGGTGGGGGCGCTTGGAGATATTAGTTCGGCGTTGTTTGGCACTATCGGTGTGCTGTCAGCGCTGCGCCACCGCGATCGTGCAGGCGTTGGTCAGCAAATCGATGTTGCCATGCTGGACGCCACCGTTGCGATGACCGACATCGTTACCAATTTCCAGTCCATGGGCCTAGAGCGAGAATGGGGAAGCGGCACGGGAATCGTTGACACCTTCGGAGCGTCGGACGGGTATTTCGTTCTGCAGTGCGTTCGTGAACACCACTTTTCTGTGCTGTGCGCCGAGATCGGTCGGCCGGATTTGGTCAGTGATGAGCGGTTAGCCAGCCGATCCGGATGGCAGGATCACATGTCGGACATCCTGCGGCCGGCCATCGAGTCTTGGGCGGAGAATCTCACCGTGGCCGAGGTTGTCGACGTTCTTTCGGGAGCGGGCCTGGCCTGTGGCCCATCTCTGACAGCGTCCCAAGTGGTAGCCGATGAGCACTTAATGGTTCGCAAAATGCTGGTGGAGACTTTGCCCGGCGATGCTAAGGCTCCAGTGTTGGTCCCGGGCAATCCGGTGAAATTCTCGGCGGTGCCCGAGGTGGACGATGTCCGCGTGCCGTGGTTGGGCGAGCACACCGAATCGGTTCTAGCCGACGAACTTGGCTTGGAGGTCGACGAACTGAAGGACTTGCGGGCCCGAGGTGTCATCGGTGCTACCTGACCAGTGGCGTACGGTGGCCTGAGTGCTCGGAACGCAGTGTGAGAGAACTGATAGGTGACACCGGACCTAGGAAGAAGGGGGTGACGAGATGGAGGCTTCCCGCCGTCTGACTCAGTTCAGCCACGGTGCTGGTTGAGGATGCAAGCTCGCTCCTGGCGAGCTGGCGCACGTTGTGCGCCGCTTAGCGCCCGTCACACATCCAGACCTATTGGTTGGCGTCGAAAGTGGTGATGACGCTGCTGTCTGGCGTCTTGATGACAATCGAGCGTTGGTCTTTACCGCTGACTTCATCACTCCGGTCGTTGACGATGCACGTGCCTGGGGAAGGGTTGCCGCAGCCAACGCAGTTTCCGATATATACGCCATGGGGGGTCAGCCGCTCCTGGCCCTTGACTTGGTGGCATGGAATAGTGAGCAGCTATCAACTGACCTGTTGGGCGATGTCATGCTCGGTGCACAGGATGTTGCCGACGAGGGCGGGTTCTTTTTAGCCGGCGGACACACCGTTGATGATCCGGAACCCAAGTTCGGTCTGGCCGTGGTCGGGGAGGCCCATCCGGACAAGTTGCTGACGAACACTGGCTTTCGGGATGGCGATGTCCTAATCCTCACGAAGCCACTAGGCGTTGGTGTGGTTACCACGGCTATCAAACGGGGTAACGCTCCGCCCGAGTTGACTGCCGAAATCTTGGATTCGATGACACGCCTAAACAACGATGCATCGCGGATCGCCATTGAGGCTGGCGCCACAGGCGCCACCGATGTGACTGGCTTTGGTCTACTAGGGCACTTAGGGCGGGCCATGCGGGAATCGGGTCTAAACGCTCGTATAGAAGTGGCCGCTGTCGCCGTCCCTGATGGGGTTCGGGATTTGGCTGAGGCCGGCGCGATGCCGGGGGGAAGCCGACGGAACTTGGCTTGGGTAGATGATCATGTTGACCGTGGCGACTTTGAAGAGTTGGACCTGCTGCTACTAGCCGACGCACAGACTTCCGGCGGGTTGGTCTTTGGTGTGGAGGAGGATCGGGCAGAAAGCGCTTTCGCTGATCTTGAGTCCACTGGTCACCGTCCTTCGATTATTGGCCGCACCACGGTAGGCGAAGGACTTATCACACTGATCTGAGAAACAGGGACCGGAGTAACCAGGAGGGTGACGAACGGGACAATGACTAAGCGTCTGGCCATTGACATCCCCCAATCAGCGGGTGATCTGACGGCAGAGTGGTTGACCGACGCTGTCCGTTCTTCGGGACTAGTTAGCGGCGCGCGTGTCATCGATTTCACGGTCGGTAGGCCCGGTTCGGGAATGGGCTTCACGGGACAAACCCTTCGGGTCGGACTTTCTTGGGATGTTCACGAGGATGATGCTCCAGAGGCAGTTCTGGTGAAGTTCCCCAGCGAGAATGCTGGCAACCGGGGGCTAGCCGAAGCCGAGGGTGGGTATGACCGGGAGTTCGACTTCTACGAGCGATTCGGCCATCGAGTACCTGTTCGGGTACCCCGTCTTATTCACTCGGTTCGCGATCCTGGTCCTCCTGCCGTGACCCGAAGGCGGAGAGAGCGGTTCTGTGACGGTCTCCCGCCGCCGGTCACCCGATTTATCGGTCGGCATGCCCGGAAGCTGATCCGTCCGTCGCACCGGCGCTACGTGCTCGTTCTCGAATACGTTTCTGATGCCCGGGTGACAACTGCACAGCAGTTGCCTTCGGACGAGGATCTCTCGGCCATCTTGCAAGCACTGGCGCGTCTGCACGCCCACTTCTGGCGGGCGCCCGAGCTAGCCGACCCGACGGTGGTCGAGTGGTCGATGGTTAGTCAGATGCCGAATGTCATGCACGGCCTATACAGGGCATGGCGTGATGAGGTAGTGACGCGAGTCCCTGAGGTGTTTACACCCAAATTTATGAGGCACGCCGATTGGTTTGGTGACCGGATTTCCGAGTTGGTGCGATACCTGGACGAGCCTGTGGCCCTGCGCCATGGCGATAGCCGCACCGACAACCTGCTTTTCACCAGCAGTGGAGTGGTAATTGTCGATTTTGGAGTGGCGGGTTCAGGTCGGCCGGCTGGAGACGTGGCCTACCTGCTGTCAGAAAGCATTCCGCCTGGGCCTAATGCCCGCGAGATGTTCGTCGACCTGTGCCAGCGGTACCACGAGTGCTTGGTCGAGGCTGGAGTGCGAGACCACCCGCTTGACGAGTTTCTGATCGATTGCGACGTCGTGCTAGCTGTTCAGGCCTACCGGGCGGTTCTCATCGAGGCCAGCTATGAGGCCGATTACGAGGGGGAATCTCTGGTCAAACTTTGGGGACCGCGCATCTCTGCTCTACTTCCCGACGATGTGCCCGATATCTGAGTTCGATCAACGTATACGAGGTTCTGAGCGCTTCCCGGAGGTATAGCCCTCCACTCCGGAGGCCAGTGATGCCTTATCAGTTGCGGCGCTGAGGATGGACGCCGCCATGTTGCGGCTTCCCAACCGGCCGAGGTCCTGGGCTGCCCAGATGGCCCGCAGGGTTCCTTGCACGGCCCACGGAGGGTTGGCGGCGATGGTGTGGGCCAGTCGGTTGGATGCCTCGGCCAACTGCTCGGCTGGCACAACTTCAGATACCAAGCCCATGCGCAGTGCTGACTCAGCGGAAATCCGTTCCTCGCTTCCGGCTATCGACATGCGCATGACCTCGCCGAACGGCATCTTCCCGAGCATCTTCATCGGCTCGTAAACGGCTGGCATTCCGTAGGTCACGTGGGGGTCGAAGAAAGTGGCGTGTTCGGCGGCGATTAGGACGTCGCACTCGCCAAGCAGATAGAAAGCACCACCGCAGGCCATGCCGTTTACAGCGCCGATGACGGGTTTCCATAGGTCGTTGGTTTTGGGGCCGAGCCAGTCGCCCGGGTCGTCGTACATGAAGTTGTTCGACGTCCCGTAGAGAGTAGGAGTGTCATCTAGCGCTGTGAACGGCTCATTGCGGTCGATACCACTGCAGAAGGCCTTGTCACCGGTGCCGGTGAGGATCACTACCCGGACGTTGTCGTCTGAGCGCAGCGTTCCCCAAAGGCTGCGACAGTCCTGGAGCATCTCGGCGGTAAAGGCGTTATGGGCCTCCGGTCGGTTCAGTGCGACCGTGGCCACGTAGTCGGCGATGTCGACCAGAAGGGTTTCGAATGCGTAAGGACCAGAGTTCACCCGGTGGACACTAGTGCTGGTCTGCAGTCCTCCCGAGTGCCCGCCATTGTTCGGTCGGTCAGTACTGTCGATGGCTATGGAGCATCCTGTAGTTGCCGAACTTGGGTATCAGCCGTTCGACTGCGACAACCACTACTACGAGGCGGAAGACGCTTTCATTCGGCATGTCCCTGAAGCGATGCGTCCGCGAGTCGTGCAGTGGGCTGAGATAGATGGCCGTCGATACCACGTTGTTGGGGGCAAGGTGTCGAGAGCTGTGGTGAACCCCACTTGGAATCCCATAGCGAAGCCCGGCGCTCTCCACGGCTTCTTCCGGGGAAACCCGGAAGGGCGCGGCATGCTGGACTACCTCAAGGACCGCGAACCGTTGCCTGCCGAGTACATGGATCGAGATGCCCGTCTGGCCGTCATTGAGGACCAAGGGCTTGAGGCGATTTGGCTGTTTCCAACGCTCGGCGTTCTCTATGAAGAAGAACTGAAACATGATGTCGAGGCCGTTAGCGCCCTGATGAGCGGTTTCAACCGCTGGCTCCACGAAGACTGGGGTTTCGACTATCAGAACAAAATCTTCGGCTCGCCCTACCTTTCATTGGCTGACGTGGATCTAGCGACGATTGAATTGGAGTGGTGCCTGAATCACGGGGCCCGCACCATCGTCATGCGGCCTGCTCCAGTTTGGACAGTTCACGGCCCCAGGTCACCCGGCGACCCCATGTTTGACGCGTTCTGGGCTCGGGTAGATGAGGCAGGAATCACCACCGTCGTCCATGCCGGAGACAGCGGCTACAGCACTCAGGGCTACGCCGAGGACGGCTTCGTATCGTTCGGCGTCGGCGCCGGGACGGGTCGATATCGGCCTTCAATCAAGGCATTCAACATAGAGCGAGCCGCTCACGACTGGCTTATCACCATGTCTTTGGAAAAGATGTACACCCGGTTTCCGAATCTGCGGGTGGCATCGGTCGAAAATGGTTCGGACTACCTCGCCCACATGTTTCGTAAGCTCCGCCAGCAGCGAGAGAAGACGCCGCGGTGGTTCGATCACGACCCGATCGACCTGTTCCGCGAGCACGTCTGGATGAACCCATTTTGGGAGGACGATGTCGACGAGGTAGTCGGGCTCATGGGCGCCGACCACGTCATTTTCGGGTCGGACTGGCCGCATGTGGAGGGGATGCCCACTCCGCTGGACTACTTATCCGAGGTGAAGAACTTGTCCGACGACGAACGTCTTCTAGTGCTGCGCGACAACACACGGGGTCTCACTGAGCTCCGACCAGGTTGACCGGGATTCGCGTCGTGACCTGGGAAGCATCCAACGAAGGTAGCGCCGGAGGCGACTCCAGCAACTGGGAGCCTGAACTAGAAGAGTTGCGTCGACGAGAAGACCTGGTGGAGCGGATGGGTGGACCCGAGAAAGTCGCCCGCCAACATGAGCGGGGGAAACTCGACGTCCGGCAGCGCATCGAGGCTCTAGTTGATGGTGATTCATTTCACGAAATCGGCAAGATCGCCGGAAGCCCCACTTATGACGACAACGGTGAGTTAGTCGACCTGCGGTCTGCCAATTTCTTGTTTGGACGGGCACGACTCGACGGGCGTGCTGTTGTGGTGGCCGCTGATGACTTCACCGTGCGGGGTGGGGCAGCTGACGCGGCGATCATCGGCAAGCAAGTGTCGGCGGAAAAGATGGCAGGCGAATTGCGTCTACCCATCGTGCGCCTAATCGACGGCACCGGCGGTGGTGGCTCGGTCCGAACGCTGGATACCGACCCGTCCAAGAAAGTTTCCGAGGGCGACGGCGGATACGGAGCGGGCGCTCGGACTTACGTTCCGATGAACCCTGGCTGGGAGCATGTGGTTTCTAACCTCGCCAAGGTTCCGACAGTTGCCTTATGTCTGGGTTCGGTCGCTGGCCTTGGGGCTGCCCGGGCGGTGACTAGCCACTACTCACTCATGGTGAAAGGCATGTCTCATGTGTTCGCGGCGGGTCCTCCGGTGGTGAATCGGATGGGAGGCGAGCAGGTCGACAAGGAGGACCTGGGAGGGAGCCGTATTCATACTCGCAATGGCGTGGTTGACGATGAGGTTCAGTCCGAGGAAGAGGCTTTCGAACGCACCCGCCGCTTCCTTTCGTACCTGCCGTCGTCGGTGTACGAGTTGCCCGAACGGGGCCCGATGACCGACGACCCAAACCGGACTGATGACGCCCTCCTGAATGTTGTCCCCCGTAACCGCCGGCAGGTCTACAAGATGAGGTCGATCATCGAGTCGGTGATCGACCTCGGTTCGTTCTTCGAGATCGGAAGATCTTTCGGCCGGTCTTCCATCTGTGGTCTGGCTCGCCTCGACGGATGGCCTATAGCCATGCTGGCTGGCGACCCATACCACTATGGAGGCGGTTGGACGGCCGACTCGTCCCAGAAGGTGACCCGCTTTCTGGATCTAGCCGAGACCTTTCACCTTCCGGTTGTGCACCTCGTTGACAACCCGGGTTTCGTTATTGGAAGCGAGGCCGAACAGGCGGCCACCATCCGGCATGGCTCGCGGGCTCTGGCTGCTGTGTATCAGGTCAGTGTGCCGTGGTGCTCGGTGCTAGTGCGCAAGGCATTCGGGGTTGCCGGTGCCGCCCACTCGCCGGGTCATCGGTTTCAGTATCGGTACGCCTGGCTATCCGGCGACTGGGGGTCTTTGCCAGTCGAGGGGGGAGTAGAAGCTGCCTACCGGTCCGATTTGGAGGCTTCAGACGACCCGGAGGCTCTGTTGGCCGAGATCACCGAACGGCTGAACCGGGTGCGGTCGCCTTTTCGGACTGCCGAGGCTTTCCTCGTAGAGGAGATCATCGACCCACGGGAAACTCGACCGCTGTTGTGTGAGTTCGCCAACTTGGTGGCGCCGCTGCGGATCCCCGGACCATCGAGTTTTGGCTATCGGCCCTAATCCCGCAATCTTCGGGACCTAGTACTCAGTCCGTCTGCAGAATGGCGACCAATTCGTCCTCAACCACTGAGTCTCCCTCGTTTACCAACAACTGGGTGATGGTGCCGTCCGCGCAGGCTTCGACGGGGATCTCCATCTTCATGGACTCCACAACGATCACCGTGTCGCCGGCTGATACCCGGTCGCCAGGGACGGTAGCTACTCTCCACACCACGCCGGTGACCGGCGACTCGATTTCCATTAGTGCCATTGGTTGAGTCCACCATCGCCGGTGCGTTCATGCCACGATGGGCGGGTGTCTACCTGTCCCACGTTGGCCACAAAGAGGCTGGTGCTGCGGCCGTTCCGCGACGACGACGTCGAAGACCTGTTTGCCGTGATGGACACCCCGCAGGTCCGCCGGTCGCTGCATCTGCCGGATCACTATGGCCGTGAGAATGCCTGGAGCCAGATGGCCATGTTCGTTGGTCAGTGGGAGCTCCGAGGGACCGGGAACTGGGCGCTTGAGGATAGGGGTACTGGGGTGTTCGTAGGGCGAGCCGGACTCCACTTGCCCGAGCGGGAGGGTTGGCCGGGCCTGGAGATCGGTTGGGTGCTGCATCCCGATCACTGGGGAAAAGGTTTTGCGACGGAGGCTGGGGTGGCGGCAATGCGTTACGCATTCGAGGAAGTCCGCATCGACGGGTGTCTGTTGGACCGGGTTTATTCGTGCATACTCCCGGACAATTCGGCGTCCCAGGCTGTGGCCCGACGATTAGGCATGGAACTTCTGGAGGAACGGGTCCTGCCGTATTTCCCGTTGACACCGCACGGCATCTGGAGTCGTGGCCGCTGATCGGAGCCGCACGTCACCCTGAAGCGTTATATGGACGGAGGTCTGTGCGACGTGGCCCGTCATCCAATTGGACGAGTTTGGCGTGTCCACGACGACTGATTCTCAATCCTTATTGAACCCAGATTATTCCTACGCCGATAGGGTAAATTCGAACCGCCCAACCGCTGCCCGACCACCTTCTCCTACCGGTCTCACGGTCCGGACAAGTTGGCGAGACCATAGAGGTATTGCCCTGAACGCCTTCACTGCCGATGTCGCGGCCGGCTTGCCCGGGCCGGACTGGCTCGCCGGGATCCGCCGG
>CETM01150672.1_pt1 | contig 11702 bp, 11 predicted proteins | sample 361451 | NCBI WGS metagenome assembly CETM01 (sample SAMEA2622690, study PRJEB7988) | marine metagenome | isolation source: saline water (ENVO:00002010), including
CCAGCCGTATAGAGGGGGGGATGTTCGACTAGCCATATTGCTTCATTCCCACCTGCGGAGATACTAGCTACTCGTCTTTCCATAGTCTTTATTGCGGTCGGGTATTCTATTAAGCCCCGGGAAATGTGCCATTCAATGGGAGGCGAGAAATTCATGAAAGCTCGGCTCTTGCGATCGAAACATCAATTTGGTATGTCACAACGCCCTAAAAAATCAAGGAAAACGGAGATTTTTATCGACGTGCGGTCGTGGCGGAATTGGTAGACGCGCAGCGTTGAGGTCGCTGTGGGAGAGATCCCGTGGAAGTTCGAGTCTTCTCGACCGCACCAGATTAAACCAGGCCTGCCAATTTTGAGCGGGCCTGGTCTTTTTTATACATATCGGTGAAGTCGGGCAGCCGAATACCGGAAGTGATCCGAATGGTTATAGGTTCTGCAGATACAGAAGTTACAGAAGGCATATCACCAGTTCAGGCGGCGGATTTGCTTGGCCTTAACCCGGACGTGGTTCAGAACGTGATCGTTGCTTTGAATTCCAATGACGACGTTGCAATCGGGCAAATCGTATCGCGGCTTCATGCCGCCGAGGTCGCCGATTTGATCGAAATGTTACGGGGCCCAATGCGGGCTAAGCTTGTTGACCTTATACGGCAAAATTTTAAGCCCGCAATCTTGACGGAGTTGGATGAAAAGATTCGCGACGAAATTGTCGAACAACTGGGTACTGATAAGATCGCCGAGGTGATTTCAGATCTGGAATCTGACGATGCCTTGAGCCTGATATCCACGCTTCAAGAAACTAAGCAAAGGCGGGTCCTTCATGGAATACCTCATTCGCTACGAATGATGTTGGAAGAGGGGCTGACGTTTCCCGAAGAGAGCGCCGGTCGCCTTATGCAGCGCGAATTTGTTGCGGTGCCGTCTTTTTGGAACGTTGGCGAGGTGATTGATTTTCTGCGCGAAAACGCCGAATTGCCAAATGATTTTTACGATGTTTTCGTGGTCGATCCGCGGCACCGCTTGATAGGCTACGTTGCGCTAAGCCATATTCTACGGACCAAAAGGCCGGTCGCTATCCGAGACATCATGTTGAGTGAATTCGTTTCGGTTCCGGTCAATATGGACCAGGAAGAGGTTGCATATGTTTTTGCCCAGCAGGATTTGATCTCGGCACCCGTTGTCGACGATTCGGACAGGCTGATCGGCGTGATAACAATTGATGATATCGTCGACGTTATATATCAGGAAGCCGAGGAGGATATAATGCGGCTTGGTGGTGTTCAGGAAGATGATCTTTATGCAGCCGTTCTAGATACTGGGAAGTCACGTTTTTCCTGGCTGTTTCTCAATTTATTAACTGCGATTATGGCGTCAATTGTTATTGGGCTTTTTCAAGGGACTATTGAGCAGGTTGTAATGCTGGCGGTTCTGATGCCAATCGCTGCTTCCATGGGTGGAAATGCAGGTACCCAGACACTCACCGTTGCTGTGCGTGCTATCGCGATGAAGCAGCTAATCCCAGCGAACGCTTTGCGTGTTTTGTCTAAGGAAATCTTGGTTGGTTCCTTTAACGGGGTGTTATTTGCGGTAATTATCGGTCTTATCGCATGGATTTGGTCCGGGAACTTCGGAATTGCCATCGTAATGGCGGTGGCAATGGTTATAACGATGGTTATTGCCGGTTTGGCGGGGGCTGCGATCCCGCTAGGTCTGTCTCGAACACGTTTCGATCCTGCAATCGCCTCCGGTGTGTTCCTCACGACCGTTACCGATGTCGTAGCGTTTATGGCGTTTCTCGGTCTCGGTGCTTGGTTCCTAGTCTAACACTTCTTAAGGTCGGACAATATTCCGCTTAGCGGGTTTAGTTTAACCCGAGTTAATTATTTTGAGATCGAAATTACAAATGTTACCCCAGCATCTTATAGGGTGAACTAGATGGCCGACGTGGTTGAAAACTTCTTCGGTGATTATTTCAGATTTACTTGCTATAATGAAGATTGGAAAAGGCGGAAACAAATTGCCTAGGGGTGAAATCGATACTGATTTCGACCATTTAGTTCAGAAAACCTATAAACGACTTTTCCACAACTTTCCGCTACAGCACCGATGAACGTGATAAATTTGCGGTTTATTATCGTGCCATGGTTGTTCATTTGATTAAACTCGCTGTTGGCGTCGAAAGCTACGCACAACTAGTCGAGAGGCAGGCTCATAGATTGGTGGGGGGTGCTAAATCGGACGAGCCCCGAGTCCGCCATCTTACGAAATCTACTCCACGCCGTGTTGACCAAATTTTAGGAGGCGGGTCAATATATTGGGTAATCAAGGGTGCCATCCGTGCCCGTCAGCGCATTATCGGTATCGACAAGACAGTTAATAAACGCGGCTTACCGCGTTGTGCTTTAATCCTTGACCCAGAATTGGTCTCGGTACAGGCACGTCCCTGCCGACCCTTTCAGGGCTGGAGATATTTGGAACAAAGAGACGCACCGGCAGACGCGCTTGAAATTTGCGACGATTCCGGTGAATTGCCAGCCGCGATGGCGGAAGAGCTCCGTGAGCTAGGTTTGCTATAGGCTAACTGTTTAGCCTTTGAGGAGTTTCTGAAGTTTAATATCGGGATCGGCAAGATCCGATGCGCTGAATATTCTATCCGACATCATCATACGTCGGGTAAAGCGCAAGTCGCGGGGGTTATTGATCGCCGCCGCGCCCTCCAGTTTCCCGTCCTTGAGATAGAATTCTACGAATTCTCCCTTTTCGCGATTGCCACGAACTGCGGTCTCGTTCCATTCTTTTGGCAGGCCCATCATTTGTATGTTCGCACCGTACTGGTCGGACCAGAACCACGGAATTTCGGCATAGGTCTCTTCACCACCCAACATCGCCTTGGCCGCGCAGATAGCCTGATTTTGGGCATTCTCCCAAGACTCTAGACGTATATGTCGGCCGAGAAAAGGGTTCGGATGGCGAGCGTTATCACCGGCGGCATAAATGTCCGGGTGGGAGGTTCGGCATTGTTCATCGACGACGATACCGTTGTCCGTTTCTAGACCGGCCGCCGATGCAAGTTCAGTGTTCGGGGTTAGCCCGATACCAACGACGGCAATGTCGCATTCAATAATGGAACCGTCCGACAGGACAGCGTGCTTGAGGCCGCCATTGCCTTTGAAATGACTGAAGGAGACACCGCATCGGATATCAACTCCGTTACGGACGTGAAGATCGTGGATCCACTGTGACATATCGGGAGTGAGTGCGCGGGCACAGACTCGGTCAGCTAGTTCTATTATGATGGTTGGCGCACCTTGTTTGCGGGCTGCTGCAGCGACTTCCAAGCCAATCCAGCCAGCGCCGATAACCAGAACTGTTGCGTCGCCCGTAATCCTCGAGTGAATAGTTTCAGCGTCATCGATGGTCCGCAGCGTGAATACCCCATCGAGATCGGCGCCCTCGACTGGCAGCGTCGTTGCTCGCCCGCCTGTTGCAATCATCAGCTTGTCCCAATGAACGGTTTCACCACTCTGGAGAGTGAGTTCATGGATATCCGGAATTATTTTTGTAACGCGGACCCCGAGACGCATTTCAATCTCGGCCTCATCGAGCGTTTCCGATGGCCACAAAAGGCACAAGTCTCGCGCGGGTTCCCCAAGCAGAACCTCTTTTGACAAAGGGGGACGTTCGTGCGGTGGAAAATTCTCGTCCCCTATGAGTATGATACGACCGTCAAACCCTTCGTCGCGAAGCGTCTTGGCTGTCCATCCGCCGGCTTGTCCGGCCCCAATAACGACAAAAGTTTGGTCTACGGTCATAGGTGAGTCCGTTCCTTATACATTTGGGAGGCCGACAAAAATGTCGTCGCCTTCGATCTTAATTTCGTATGTTTCAAGGTCTACCGTTGCAGGTGGGGTTTCTGCCTTACCAGTCTTTACGTTAAACTGTGCCCCATGCAGGGGACATTCCAGGCATTCTCCCTCAAGGTATCCGTCGGCCATCGAGGCATATGCATGACTACAGATATCGTCCATCGCGAAGAATTCACCACCGAGGTTGATGATCGCGACTTCTTTTCCTTCAATTATCACCTGGATAGCTTCGTCTTCGTCCAGTTGATCCTTTTTGAGGGCGTTGTGAAACGTTACGTCACTCATAATAAAATCCGTTCATTTGTTCTGCGTTAATGCCAATCGGAGACGCGGTCGGAGTTTACAAAACGGCTCGCACCGCCTCAACAGGTAAGCGTGGGAAATACGTTCTAAGCCGTTTCGGCCTCTATCTGGTTTAAGAGGATCCTGACACCGGCAATTCAGCCTTCGACCATGTCTCCTTTGCGAGGCCACTTCGGTTGATCTAGTCGGGCCTCGGATGCGGTCGTTTTGCCTGTTGACATGGTATCGCCCGGCTCCAGTGCATTCCGTGTGGAAGTACCGGTGCTAAAACAAGTGAATTCATACCGGATATTGGTGGTGGTGTCATCTTGGTGATTTTCACTATTGACCTGTGCCGTCATCCGTATATCGCCGTGCCTATCGCTTAATTCGTCAGCCTTAACCGGCTAAGGCCCGAGGCGCCATATCGGAAAAAATTCTTCTCCCTGAGTGAAATTGAATTTTCTGTGACGCATGGAGTCGCAAATACACCGGTCATTTAGGTAGATGACTCCGCGAATATGTTCCAGTACCACCTAACGTGGGATAAAGGGGCTCGTATTTCTCACGATCAAGGTGATTTCGCCTTGGTAGTCAAGTTGATAGGATCTAGTAGGGCGATTAGTCCGTTTACTTTTGAGAGTCGAGGACCACAGATATGAATACAGGGATACCATCTACCATTACGAACGATGGGATCCCATCGATAACGAATGTAGAGAGTTTCATCGAAGGGCTGGTTCCACCGCTTTCACCTACACATCTCTATTGCTGCTTGGTTAAAATAAATCCAAGTACTAAACTTTTGTAAACAACTGGTGCAGATGGGTCAGATGTTCAGACATTTCGTCTGCCGCTCCCGCGGCATCCCGAGAACGAAGTCGTGCTAAAAACCTACGCCTAGAATCGACAACACCAGCTGTGTCGTTTGCCGAAATCGGAAAGTGTACTTGGCGTAATAAATCCATTAGGACGCGCATCAGAAGAATGAGAACCGGATTACCGGTACATTCAGCCAATAAAATATGGAAACCAATATTAAGCTCTGTCTTGGCCTCCATTTCGCCGTTGCGAGTCAGTTCTTCCACCATATCGATATTTTTTTGCATCCGGTCGAGGTCGGCTTCTGTTGCGCGTGCGACCGCCGCCTCTACTATGGAGGTTTCGATCAGAAGACGCGCATCGGTTATATCCCTCAGTTCAACGCCACTTAAATGCAATAGATCTTCAATCGACTGGGCGACTGCCTCGGGATTACCATCCGTAATGAAAGCGCCCCCGTGCGCCCCTTTCTGTAACGATATGAGCCCGGCGTGCTCCAGCGCACGCAACGCCTCCCGGACGGCGTTGCGGCTTGTACCGAACTGTTCCGCGAGCGTCCGTTCGGGTGGCAGCTTATCACCGGACTTTATGGCGCCGCTACGAACCTGTTCACGGATCTGGTCGCCGATTACCTCGAATGTCCGGCGGGTACGTGCAGGGGAGAAGTCGTCCATTGGGCGGGAATTTCTACCGGGTTGACTCAATTGGTTTAATGGTAGTACCAATCAGCAGGTTAAGCAAATCAATTACCGTTGAATGTCGAGTGCCAGCGGTTAGTGAAGAGAGTCTATACGGGGAAATAATGGATCAGGGTCAAACCCCAAAAATCGAATGGCCGGACGACGGCGTCAGCCGGATTCCATATCAGATCTATACCGACCCGGATACCTATGGAAACGAACAGAAACGTATTTTCCGTGGAGCGATCTGGAGCTTTGTCTGTACAGAGCAGGAAATTGAAAACCCCGGTGATTACCAGACAACTTATATTGGCGATACACCGGTTATAGTGCTGCGCGACATGGAAGCAGAGGTTCAGGTCATCGTAAATCGATGCGCCCACCGCGGAAATCTCGTTTGTATAAATAGGGAGGGCAACACCAAGGATCTTACATGTGTTTATCATAATTGGCGCTATGACCTGCAAGGTAACTTGAAAAGTGTAGCGTTCGGGAAAGGCATAGGGAAATCTGGAGGAATGCCGGACGATTTCGATCGCGCCGACCATGGTTTACACCGTTTAAAATGTGAAGTGTACAAGGGACTGATATTTGCGACGTTTTCTGATGAGGTGGCACCACTAACTGATTGGCTGGGTCCAGAAATGGTCGAAAACATCGACCGCGTTGTCGGACGGGGTATGGTCCTATTGGGGACATACAGCCAGTACATGCCTAACAACTGGAAACTTTATATGGAGAACGTTCGTGATTCATATCACGCGAGTATACTCCACATGTTTCAGGCGACATTTCGCCTCAACCGACTATCCATGAAGGGTGGCATTAAGCTGTCGGAAAACGGTTGGCACCACATTAGTTATTCCATTGCAGAAACCGACCGCGACGAGGACCAGTACGACGCTAAGAAGCTTCGCGCCGTCATGGACGGCTATGAGCTTGCTGATCCTACCCTAGTCAAAGGGTGGCGAGAATTCGAATGCGGTACCACCCTTGCGATCCAGTCGACGTATCCTAATTTCGTAATCCAGCAAATTTCTAATTCGCTGGCATTGCGTTTGTGTCTGCCCAAAGGGCCGGAAGAGTGCGAACTTTTGTGGTGGGTGTTCGGAACCCCGCAAGATACTGAGGAGCAACAAGAGGTCCGAATCAAGCAGTCTAACATGATTGGTCCGGGTGGTGTGATCTCGATGGAAGACGGCGTGGTTGGTGGATGGATACAGCGCGGTACCAAGCGTGACCAGGAGAAGACAACCATCGTCCAGATGGGTGGTCGTGGCGTCGCTCCAAGCCAAGAAGGCAGGGCAACAGAAGTTTCTATCCGTGGCTTTTGGCAGGGGTACCGAGACTGTATGGGGCTTTGACGATGGATGGGGCGGTAAGTATAGGTACTGATGTCCAGTTTCAAATTGAACGTATGATTACAGATTATGCGCATGCCATTGATGACGACAGGCTGGAAATGTGGCCAGAATTCTTCACCGATGACTGTTCTTATCGTATAATCAATCGAGAGAACTATGCTAAGGGTCGGCGTGTTGGCATCATGGACTGCTCCAGTAAGGGCATGTTACGTGACCGTATACTGGCGCTCCGAGAGGCGAATGTTTACGAACCGCATTGTTATCGGCACCTACAATCGGGTATTCGTATTGTGGGTGACAAAGATGGTGCTTATCAGGTTGAAACGTCTTTCATGATCGTTCGCACGATGCAGGAAGGGGATATGTCGCTCTTCTGTGCGGGAAAATTCATCGATGAGATTGTTTTCGAAGGCAGTCTCCCGCGTTTTCGAAAAAGAATAGTTGTCACTGACTCCAATCGTATTCATACCCTGATCGTCATTCCGATTTGAGGATTTATGCCCGTGATATCCAAGCCCCGCATTGGCATCGCAATCGGCGACCCGGCAGGGATCGGCCCCGAGATTGCGATAAAGGCGTCATCTAATCGTGACGTCCGTGATATATGCGAACCTGTGATCGTTGGGGATTACGAAGTCCTTTCGCGTTATGCGCATACGATCCGAAAATCGCCCCCTGAAAACGTTATTGATGTTGGCGCGATCAACGTAAACTTCCTGACGCCGGGCGAAAGCGACGCCGCTTGCGGTCGCGCAATTCTCGAGTATGCGGGTAAGGCGGTCGACTTAGCGATGGCTGGAGATTTTGACGCTGTGGTGGCTTGCCCGCAGACCCAATCATCGATCAAATCGGCAGGAATTGATTTCAATGGCTATCCGTCTTGGGTTGCTCGTCGTACGAAGACTGATCCGGATAGTGTGTTTATGATGCTGGTTTCCGATCGGTTACGTATAGCCCACGTCACACTTCATCTCGGTATCCGCGAGGCGCTAAATCTAATAGACAGTCCGCGTATCGTACGTACGCTTGCTGCAGTAAAGACCGCGTTGGAGCGAATCGGTCTCGTAGAACCCAAGATCGCTGTATCAGGTATTAATCCTCACGCCGGCGAGGGTGGCTTGTTTGGCTCGGAGGAAATTGAGATTATTTGTCCGGCACTTGAAGAGGCTCGTGAGGCAGGCATTGACGCCTGCGGCCCATTCGGCGCCGATACTATGTATTTAGATAAAGGTTTTGATGCCTATGTCGTAATGTATCATGATCAGGGCCATATTCCGGCTAAGCTATTAGGCTTTGACGGAACGGCTGCCTTGACGATTGGAGCGCCTGTGTTGTTTTCGTCAGTTGCGCATGGTAGTGCTCTAGATATAGCTGGGCGTGGAAAAGCCAGTTCCGGTGCGCTTGTCTGGGCAATAAAACAAGTCGCCGGAGCAAGCACCGTTTAACGTTTTATTCGACTACGTTAAACGCGACCGCTCCTAGGCCCTCGACTGTATTACGAACGTTAATACCGGGCCGCAGAGGCTCGGCGGCCGTAGCACCACCTGCCATTACAACCCAACCAGCTTCAATCCGTTCACCGGCTTCGGATGTTAACCGGGCGGCTGAAACCAGAGAACGGACAGGATGACCGAGGATGGCACTGGAGGAACCAATTTGTACCGGGCGGCCGTTGAACTCCATCACCATGCCTAGGTTATCGAGATTGGAATCTGGCCGACACCAAGGACCCACAACAAAGCCCGATGACGATGCATTGTCTGCGACAACGTCTTCCAGCGAAAACTTAAAGTTCTTGTAGCGAGAATCAATAATTTCCATAGCTGCTGCGACACCATCCACTGCGGACAGAGCTTCCGCTGAAGTGCAGGGATATCCCAGTGGACGTTTGAGTAGGAAAGCAATTTCCGGTTCCACGCGAGGGTGAACGTATTTTTTGATCGAAATGGTATCGCCGTCTTCGACCATCATTTTATCGGTCAGTCGGCCCCAAATCATATCGTTCAGGCCCATTTGCAGCATCTTGGCGCGGCTGGTGAAGCCCATTTTCATCCCGTTTCGTCTCTCCCCCCTGTCAAGACGCCGCTGAATTGATGCTGCCTGAATGTCATAAGCCTCATTAAGAGAATATTTCGTGTTCGCAGATAGCTGACGGGTCGCGTGCGCTTTGTGGGCGGCATTATCAAGCTTCCGCGCCAGTTTTGTGATTTCCACCATGCTTATTCTCCCTTATCGGAGACGTTTCCGCCTTCACGTTCCTTAATCATGTCTAGGGCAACATCGACGATCATGTCTTCCTGACCACCGACCATACGTCTATTTCCGAGTTCTATTAAGATGTCTCGCGTATCAACGCCATAGTTTTCCGACGCAGTTTCCGCATGTCGAAGAAAACTTGAATATACGCCGGCATAGCCCAACGATAACGTTTCCCGGTCGACCCTAACGGGACGATCTTGCAGCGGACGCACAAGTTCTTCTGCCGCATCCATTAGACCAAATAGATCGCAGCCGTGGTTGAGTCCCATCCGGTCGGCAACAGCGATAAAGATTTCTAGTGGCGCGTTTCCGGCGCCTGCTCCCATACCTGCCAACGAGGCGTCTACCCGGGTACACCCGTGCTCCAGAGCAATTATAGAATTCGAAATTCCGAAAGATAAATTATGATGTGCGTGAATACCCGTTTCGGTGTCGGGTTTAAGAACGTCGTTGAATGCTTTGAACCGATCTGCCACATCTTCCATCAGCAAAGCTCCGCCAGAGTCGGTTACGTAAATGCAATGTGCGCCGTATTCCTCCATCAGGAGGGCCTGCTCCGCCAGTTTGTCGGGTGGACTCATATGAGCCATCATTAGAAATCCGGCGACATCCATACCGAGGTTTCGCGCATATTCAATATGCTGCTTGGAGACATCTGCTTCCGTGCAGTGGGTCGCAACCCGAACCGATCGAGCTCCTGCTTCATAGGCTTCGCGGAGATCCTCAACTGTACCGATACCCGGAAGCAACAAAGTTGCTAGCTTTGCATGCCCCAGTACGCTGGCAGCTGCTTCGATATAATCTAGGTCGGTTTCCTTAGCGAATCCGTAGTTAAAGGACATGCCGGCTAAGCCATCACCATGGGCAACTTCGATAGCATCTACCTTGGCATTGTCTAATGCCTGGCAGATTGCCTTTATGTGTTCGAGTCCGTACTGATGGCGAATAGCATGCATTCCGTCACGGAGTGTGACGTCCTGAACGTATATTTTGTTGTCTTTGTCGATGGCCATGTCCGTGCCTCTAAACTATGGCCATTCGGCGTTCGAGTACCCGCTCAGCAGTGCGGAGCGCGGCCGAAGTCATGATGTCAAGGTTGCCGGCGTATTTTGGCAGGTAATGCCCCGCACCTTCAACTTCGAGAAAGATTGAAGATTTAATTCCCTGGAAATCTCCACGGCCAGGAATATGTAGTGGGTTGTTAGAGCCAAAACGTTCGAACTGGACCTCCTGTTTTAGCCGGTAGCCCGGGACATAACTTTGTACCTCAGAAACCATAGCCTTTACGGATTCGGATAATTTTTCCTGATCAGTATCGTCCGACAGCGTGTAGACAGTATCCCGCATAACCAAGGGGGGCTCAGCTGGGTTTAGGACGATGATTGCTTTGCCTTGCTCGGCGCCACCTACAATTTCAAGGCCCTTGGATGTAGTCTCTGTAAATTCGTCGATATTGGCTCGAGTGCCGGGCCCCGCGGACCTCGACGAAATAGACGCCACGATTTCTGCATATTGGACCTTGGCGATCCGGTTAACGGCGTGGACCATTGGAATCGTCGCTTGGCCGCCACAGGTGACCATATTGATATTGTTGGCATCGAGATGTTGATTGGCATTCACGACCGGCACGACGTAGGGTCCAATTGCTGCGGGCGTTAGATCGATAATGATCTTTTTATCTTTTGCGCAAATTGCAGCGTTATGTTCGTGTGACGCGGCCGACGTAGCGTCGAATACCAGCGCGATTTCGTTCCATTCCGGCAACTTGGTGAGACCTTCGAGACCTTCATGGGTTGTTGTAACGCCCACCTTCTTTGCGTTGGCGAGCCCGTCCGAGCTGGGATCAATACCGACCATGGCGCCTATATCGAGTATATCCGATGTCCGTAGGATTTTGATCATTAGGTCGGTACCAATATTACCTGAACCGACGATTGCGACTTTTGGTTTGTTTGGCATTTGAGTGCTCCCAAAGGGATTAGTCGGAAAAGGCAGCCCGGACGCTGCCGAGACCTGAAATGCGGGCCTCAATCACCTCGCCGCGACCGATGGGCGCCATCGGACCGAGGGCTCCGGTCATGACGACGTCGCCCGCTGAGAGTGGCATTCCCACGTCGACCATTTTTCGGGCTAACCAGACCGCGGCGTTAAGTGGATTTCCTAGGCAAGCGACACCTGCCCCAACTGAAACTTGTTCCCCTTTGTTCTCCATGACCATTCCGCACATTCGAAGATCAATATCATCAAGAAGAACCGGGCGGGTACCGAGTACGATCATACCGGAAGATGCGTTGTCTGCAATAGTGTCGAGAATGTTGATGTCCCACTTGGCGATACGGCTGCCTACGACTTCAATGGCGGGTAACGCGTAAGCCGTCGCATCAATGAGATCCAGCAGCGTGATCTGTTCACCATTCAAATCTTCGGCAA
>CETM01457057.1_pt1 | contig 11702 bp, 4 predicted proteins | sample 361451 | NCBI WGS metagenome assembly CETM01 (sample SAMEA2622690, study PRJEB7988) | marine metagenome | isolation source: saline water (ENVO:00002010), including
AACAAAAATGGGTGGTCAGATTATTCATTTGCCTTCATTTACTTTAGAAATATAGATGAATCTGTTAAAAAACAAATATATTCACACAATTACGTATATAGTATTTGTTTTTATTTTTGGAAGCTGTAATTCAACTAATTCAGTTGGCGTTAAATCTGGAACCTCTTTGTCAAAATCAGACCATATTCCAGATTTTGTTGCTAAAATCAATGGTGATGGTAATTCTATTAATGTTTATAGAAAAGGGTCAAAAGAACCCATTTTAACACAAAATGCTAGTATTAATTACAGACCATATATCCATCCTTTAATTTCCCCTGATGGTAATGGCACAATTACTGAATATAGCCCATCTCATCATAAGCATCAGACTGGGCTCTATTGGGGTTTTAAGGGAATCATAGAAAAACGAAACTTAACAGAAGAGCAAGAAAAAAAACATGAGTCAATTAAACAAGATTTCAGCCTCCAAGTAAAAACACTTTATAAAAAAGTTGAATTAGGAGAATTATCTGAAAATGATGCATGGTTAAAGTATAAAACTTTAGAAAAAAATCGCGATTCATCCCTAGTTGTATTTGGTATAGATCCAAAACAGGGTAGGGATTATTTCCATCATCCAACAAAGAATTTTTATGGTGATTCAACTGATTATTGGAAAAGAAAAAACCTTATTGTTCTAAGGCCAAAATCCTCACACTCTGATAAAAGTGTCAAGTGGAGAACTGTTTATGACTTACTTGATGAAAATGGAGAAACTCTTATAACTGAAACGCTTACCTGGACCCTTAGAAATAATAATAATTCTTATTTTATTGATTTAGAATGGGAAGGTTTGGCTTCAAAAGATGTTACTGTTGAGGAACATGATTATAGCCCGTTATTTTTAAGAATGCCTTGGAAAGAGGGTATTAATACTGAAGTTATTAACGGGGTAAGAAATAAAAATCAAGCTGCAGAAGGTAAACGTGCTGTTTGGTTGGATATAGGTATGCAACTTAATGGTAGAGAAGATATGGTTCATGTTGCAATTTTTGATCATGGAGAAAATATTAATCATCCTCAACCTTGGAGGGTTGATAATGAATTTGGCGTTGGTCCAGCACCTTCCAGAATGGGAAGTTGGGATATAAGAAAGAATGAAACGGCAAGATTGAAGTATCAACTAGTTGTATATACAGATGATTTTGATGATATAAGATTAACAGAACAGTGGTCTGATTTTGCTCAAGGTGAATTTTGGAAAAAAAGAAATTCAACGGCTTCAGGGGAGAGATCTGCAATCCCTTATTCCCAATGGGGGTTAGCTTCCGCTGAAGGTAGAAAAGCAAAATTTTTAAAACCTGATGAAGCTGTTAAAGCAATGACAGTGAAAAATAATTTTGAAGTAAGTGTTTTTGCCTCTGAACCTATGATCCGTCAGCCTATGGCATTTTGTTGGGATGATAAAGGTAGGTTATGGATTGCTGAAAATATGGATATGTTTGGTAGTGGAAATGGTATACACGTTACAAAAGAAAGTAGAATTCTAATTTTGGAAGATACAGATTTAGATGGAAAAGCTGATTTAAAAAAAGTGTTTGTGGAAGGGCTAGTCTTTCCTTCAGCTATTGCGGTTGGATTTGATGGTTTATGGGTTGGAGCGCCGCCTAACTTGTTATTTATTCCTGATAGGAACAAAGATGATATCGCTGATATTGATGACATAGAGATTAGACTTACTGGTTGGGGAGATCAGGATTTACATGAAACAATCAATAGTTTTAATTGGGGACCAGATGGTTGGCTTTACGGACTACAAGGGGTATTTACTCCTTCAATGGTTGGAAAGCCTGCAGGAAAAAGTAAAGTTTTTAAGTTTAATGAACCATACCCAGGTAAAGATGAGTTTGGTAAGAAAAAATTAAATTTAACAAATGAGCAACAAGTAAAATATGATTCATTAATGAAAGATTTAAAAATCAAAATTGGAGATCTTGTAAAACAATATGAATCAGGGGAAATATCAAGTGATGCTGAAGCATCCCAACAATATGCTGTATTAGAAGAGGCTCATGCTAAAGCTTTACAAGCTATTGGAATTAAAAAGGAAAATGATCAATGGTGGAAAAATATTGATGATTTTTTCCTTAGATTGAATCCTAATATAGAATATGCTGATGAACCTATTCCTTTTAATGCGGGTGTTTGGCGGTATCATCCTGTTAAAGATCGATTTGAGGTAGTTGCCCATGGGACAAGTAATCCATGGGGATTAGATTATAATTCTAAAGGTCAATTATTTGCTACAGCCTGTGTAATTCCCCATCTCTGGCATGTAGTACATGGTGGGCTTTATCATAGACAGGCTTCTAGCCATTTTAATGAAAATGCATATGATGATATTAGAACTATAGCAGATCATAGACATCGTTCTGCACATGGCGGAGCGAGAGTTTATCAGTCAGATGCTTTTCCTGAAGAATATTACGGACAAATTTTTATGGGAAATATTCATGAACATGCGGTTCTAACAGATAAATTGGTTCCAAAAGGCTCAAGTTATATTGGAGAACATGGAGAAGAATTCTTATTAGCAAATAATGCTCAGTTTGTTGGTTTCAGTACGGAGATAGGACCTGAAGGTGGCGTTTATATGCTTGATTGGCATGATGCTGAAATTTGTGGAGATACAGTTAGAACACGAAATACTGGTAGGGTTTTTAGAATTGTTCCTAAAGAATCAAAAGCCGAATTATGGGAAGGTAGGTTTGATGATTTAGAATCTTTCAATGATTTATATCTTGCAAATCTTCAAATAAAAAATAGTTCTTGGCATGCTAGAAGAGCACGTTTGATTTTACAAAATAGAGCTTCAAAAGGTTCAATAGACAAAAATGCTACAGATAAATTATTTGAAATTTTCAATTCTTCTACGAATGCAGATTATCGACTTAGAGCGCTATGGTCTCTACATGTTTCAAATGAGCTAAATCTTGAAATATTAAGTAAAAACTTATCAGATAAGGATGAATATGTAAGAGCTTGGTCCATTCAGCTTTTAACTGAAGATTTCAATGTGCCTAATTCAATAATTAAAAAATTTGTTTCAATGAGTAGTAGTGAAAAATCTCCAGTTGTAAGAATGTATTTAGCCTCTGCGTTGCAAAGATTAGAGATAAATGAACGTTGGGATATTGCTTCTAATCTAGTAACTCATGCCATTGATTCTTCTGATGCGAATATTCCTTTTTTACTTTGGTATGCTATTGAGCCTATAATATCTACTGATCCAACAAAAGCAATAGATTTAATATCACAATCAAAAATAAGAAAACTAAAACGTTATATTGCTAGAAGATTAACTATCGAGAACAAACTTCAAGCAATTGTTGAAGAAATTGATAATAACCCCACAGATCGAAATCTCTTGTTGTTAGGGATGCGCGATGGTTTAGAGGGGTATCCAGAAGTCACTACACCTGATAATTGGTCCGCAACATACAAGAAATTAAGAGCGTTAAAAGGTAAGGGAGCTCAACTTGCATTGGATATATCAATTCTGTTCGGAGATAAATTAGCAGCGGAAACATTGATTAGTTTTTTGAAAGATAAGAAAAGTCCAGTGAATGATAAGAGAAAAGCAATCCAAGGTTTAGCAACGCAAAAAAGATCTGAACTAAAAAATGAAATAAGTAATCTAATTAATGATGACGAACTTAGAATTGAGACAATTAGATCAGTAGCATATTTTAATGATGAAGATTTAGCTTATTTACTGTTAAATAATTACCCATCTTACAGTCAGGATGAAAAGTTAGAGATATTACATGTTTTAGCTTCTAGACCTAACTATGGGACTATATTATTAAGTGCAATTGAAAATGAAGAAATTCTAAAAAAAGATATTCCAACATATCTAGCACGTTTATTGCTTAGAACCGTAGGTAATAGATTTCTAGCAGTTTGGGGACCGGTTGAAGGAATATCACCAGATATTGAAAAATCCTTCGTTAAATACAGAGAATTGTTATCTACTGAAAATCTAGCAAAGGCTAATAAGATTAAAGGAAGAGATCTTTACAACTCTACATGCGGTTCTTGTCATATGATGTATGGTGAAGGGGGAAATGTTGGCCCAGATTTAACAGGAGCAAACAGGGGGGATTTAGATTATTTACTTGGTAACATTCTTACACCAAGTGCTGTGGTTAAGGAAAATTATAAAATGACAATGATTTCAACTGAAGATGGTCAGTTTTATTCTGGGGTAATTGAGGGCGAGAATGATCGTCAGGTACTTTTAAGAATTCCAAATGTTCAGGAACCAGTTTCAATACCTAAGTCAATTATTTGGGATAAGGAAACTTCCAATATGTCTATGATGCCAGAAGGATTGTTAGAGTTTTTATCTGATGATGAAGTCATCAATATAATTGCATATCTTCAAAGTTTTGAGGATCTTTCGGCCAGGGACTAATTTTTTCAAAGGAGTTATAATGAAAATCATTTTTTCTTCGATACCTATTCTTCTACTATTTATATCTTGTAATTCAGCACCCTCGATTGAATCAAAGACTAATAATATTGCTAGCTATGGTGATTTAGACAATCCAAGACTTATAGCAAAGTTGGAAAATAATAATTCAATTTCCATTTATAGAAATGATGGTGAGGATCCTATTCTTATCCAAAATGCTAGCATGAACCATCGACCTTATATTCACCCAATTGTTTCTCCTGATGGAAAAGGAATATTAACCGAGTACAGTCCAGGTCATCATAAACACCAGACTGGACTCTATTGGGGTTTTACAAGAGTTAATGGTACAGGTGCAGATGAAGCAACATTAAAAGAGTGGTTTTATAAGAAAGATAAAACAGAGGAAATAAAAACTCAGATTGGAAGAGACTTTTTTCATCACCCAACAAAAGATATGTATGGTGATTCTACTGAATATTGGCTTAGAGAGGATCTCAGGATAGTTAAATCGGATGGGGAAGAAGTAATTTGGGAAACTGTTTACAATATGCTTGATGAAAAAGGTTCAACTATAATGGTTGAGACTCAAAAATGGACCATGCGTTCATCGGGAGGTAAATATATTTTAGATCTAGAATGGATTGGAGATGCTGAAACGGATGTTACCATTGGAAAATTTGAATATAGTGGTCTTTTCTTGAGAATGCCTTGGTTTAAAGGAATTAATGGAGAAGTAGTAAATGCAGCTCGGAATAAGAATACTGCTGGTGAAGGAAAACGTGCTCCATGGGTTGATGTTGGTATGGAAATCAAGGGTATGGACAAATGGGGACATATAGCGATATTTGACCATCCTACAAATGGAGAATTTCCTCAACCTTGGAGAATAGATGGAAACATGGGCGTAGGGCCTTCCCGAGCAATCCTTGGTGATTGGAATATACCTAATGGTTCTATGGAGATCATTCGACATCGGTTCATTGTTTATACTGGAGAATTGAATGATAAAAAACTCATGGAAGAATATGCTGAATATGGTGGAGAAAGAGCCACTTGGGCTCTTTGGGACATTGCCCAAGAAGAAGGAAAGAAGGAAAAATTTCTTAATCCACAAGAAGCTGTTGATAATATGACTATAAAAGATGGTTATAATGTAAATGCTTGGGCTTCAGAACCAATGATTACACAACCTATGGCATTTTGTTGGGATGATAAGGGACGACTCTGGATTGCAGAAAACCGAGATTATGAAACAAGGGGAAGAGGATTTTCAAATGATGGGAACAGCAGAATTCTAATTCTTGAAGACACGGATGGAGATGGTAAAGCAGATGATGTAAAAGTGTATTTAGAAGGTGTTCCATTTCCTTCAGCAATTGCAGTAGGTTTTGATGGACTATTTCTTGGTGCGCCCCCTCATCTCTTATTTGTTCCTGACAAGGATCAGGATGATATTGGTGAAATGGATGATGTTGAAATACTTTTAACTGGATGGGGAATACGTGATAGGCATGAAACAATTAATAGTCTTCATTGGGGTCCTGATGGTTGGATATATGGTTTAGAAGGTTTCGCTACTCCTTCTGTAATCAGGAAGCCTAATTCTGAAACCAAACTTTATGGGCATAAAGATGAATTTCCAGCTGATTTACTTGATGCTGATGGTGTTGATATAAATGGAGGTGTGTGGAGATATCATCCAACAAAAAAAGAATTTGAAGTCGTGGCTCATGGTTTCAGCAACCCATGGGGTATTGACTATGATGCAAAGGGTCAACTTTTTATAAGCGCTTGTGTTATCCCTCACCTTTTTCACGTAGTTCCAGGCGGAATTTTTCATCGTCAAGGAGGTAAACATTTCAATCCATATGTTTACAGTGATATTAGAACTATTGTTAATCATAGACATCGATCTGCTCATGGTGGAGCTAGAGTTTATTTATCTGATGCTTTTCCAGAAGAACAACAAGGTCGATTATTCATGGCCAATATTCATGAACATGCTGTGCTTTCAGATGTGCTTGAGCCTAAAGGGTCTGGTTTTGTAGCGCATCATGGTGATGATTTCATGATGGCTAATAATGCACAATGGATAGGTTTTAGTATGGAGTTAGGTCCAGATGGTTCATTATACGTTTTGGATTGGCATGATGCGGATATTTGTGGAAATGACGTAGTCCATAAAGATACAGGCCGAATTTTTCGTATTTCTCCTAAGACAAGTCTAGCGAATGAATGGGATGGACGATATGAAGATGTACGATTATTATCTGACCTAGAACTAGTTAAGCTTCAGGAAAATAAAAGTTCATGGCATGCCCGTCGTGCTAGAATTATACTTCAACATAGAGCTTCTAAAGGTAAGATTAATGGTAATGCTATTAATCTGATAAAAAATATGGTGAATACACATACCAACTCAGATTATCGCCTTAGAGCATTATGGACTGGTCATGTATCAGGTATTTTTACTAATGAAGATTTACTTAGTTTATTGGATGATAAAGATGAGTATATAAGAGCCTGGAGTATTCAATTGATTAGTGAAGACAAAAATCTAAGCAAATCAGCATTAGAGAAATTTGCCTCTATGGCTGAAAAGGATGATTCTCCGGTAGTTAGGCTTTATCTTGCTGGGTCTCTTCAAAGAATGACTTTAGATGATAGATGGGAGATTTCTGAAGGATTAATTAAACATGAAGAAGATCAAGCTGATCATAATATTCCTCATATGATTTGGTTTGGGATCGAACCTATGGTTCCACATAATCCCGAAAGAGCTCTTGATCTTGCCAAAGTCAGTAAAATTCCTATGTTAACGGAATATATTGCATGGCGACTGTCAGACGCGAGTCAACTTGAATTATTAGTGTCTTCTTTAAATGTGTCAAATCCTGCTTCAGAAAATTTGATGAAAGGTATGCTTTCGGGATTAGAAGGACTTTTTGATGTTAAAGCTCCTGATAATTGGGAGACTACACTTCTTGATCTAAAGTCAGATCCCGTACTAACTAAATCAGCTCAAGCCATTGACAGAAAATTTGGTAGTATTAAAGCAATTAATGAAGCTCTTGCAAACTTGAAAGATAAAAATGAATCGGTAGAAAAGAGGCGTGAAGCTTTAAACATTCTTTCCAATCAAAGAAGACAAGAACTTGAAGACGTTCTTCCGAAGCTTATCGATGAACCTGAATTAAGAATTGATGCAATTCGAGCTCTTTCTGCAATCCAGATTGATGCCTCATGGAGGAGTGAAAGAGATTTGGCTTGGAAGTTAATCGAACGTTATAATGAATTTTCTTCACTGGAAAAATTGGAAATTGTTCAAACATTAGCTTCTCGTTCATCCTATGGCTGGCGTCTCACACGTGCTATAAGAGACGGAATGGTTCCAAAGCGTGATGTACCAGCTTATGTCGCCCGTCAATTGCACAGAGTTGTCGGTAGTGGATTCCTTGAAACCTGGGGTCAAATTTCAAAAGTTTCTAATGAAAAAATAGCTTCGTATAAAAAATATAGTGACTTGTTATCTGCAGAGGTAATCAGTAGTGCAAATATTCAGGCAGGAAAAACTACTTATGATGGACTCTGTGGCGCCTGCCATGTAATGTATGGTGAAGGTGGTAAAATTGGTCCAGATTTAACAGGCTCCAATAGAACAAACATTGAATATCTTCTAAACAATATTGTTGATCCTAATTCAGATCTTCAGGATGACTATAGAATGGTTCTGGTTACAACAAGAGATGGTAGGACTTATGCTGGAAACATAATTTCAGAAAGTGATAGAACTCTTACCCTTCGAATTGTTGGTCAGGATCAAGTAATAATAAGCAAATCAGATATTCAATCAAAAGAAGTGCAAACAGTTTCCATGATGCCTGAAGGAATGCTTGATTTTTTAACTGACAGAGAAGTTATTGATCTAATCGGTTTTCTTCAAACTAAAAGTGATGCTGAATTTGATTAAAGGGAGGCAATAGGAATGATAAGTAAGAGGTTATTTTTTTCAACATTGTTTTATTCTACCATAGTTTTTGCACAAAGCTCAATTGGTATGGATCTATCTTTTGACCATCAGGCATATCCAGTAAAAAACTTGGAAGAAATGGGTGATTTTTACCGTGATATTTTTGGATTTCAAGAAATACCAGCTGGTGCAGGGATGAATCCACCTAAAAGATGGTTAAAGAATGAAGAGGGTGCGGAGATGCATCTTATCCTAAATAAAAGTCAAGCCAAGGCTTCACCCAAAGTTTATCATATTGCTTTTACTGTGAAAGACATGGATGCTTTTATGCGCCATTTACAAAAGATGAAAGTTCCCTTTGGTGATTGGTCAGGAAAAAATGAAAAATATCAGATTAGAGCTGATGGTGGTGCAAAGCAGATTTATCTTCAGGATCCTGAAGGAAACTGGATAGAGATTAATCAAAAAATCGATTAACCTCTATCTTAGTCTCACATTAATTGTCTAATATCAGGTTTATAAAAATAAACTCTTTTATTTATTCCAGATTGACTTTAATTCATGAATTTCAAGATTCTTTACCAGAGTTTTTGGATCTTCATTTAAGCCACTTTTATTATTGAATAAAGAAAGTTGGAAAGTATCTGGATCTCCTTCAAGATTATTATAAAACCAATATAAGATTCCTCCATTTGCATAGACTTCTACAGTCGTATTATCAACAATGATTTCAAGATCAAGTTGCTTATTCTGCAAAGGTAGGAAAGGACGGATAGTATCGTAGCTATTTTGAGAATAATTTCTCCGCATAATTAGCTGACTTTGGTTAACATGATATGCAATTTTGTATCCATTGATATCTATACCAAACTCACGAGCATTTTCAATTTCAAATTTTGCTTTAATATGTAGAAATGGAGACTTTATTTTGGAAAGTTCGTCATTTATTTCATATCCAATATGTTGATTTTTAAAAGAGTGTGATTTGCCAGATTTATGCAATTTCTCAATTTCTTTTATTGGATTAATAAATAGTCGAACCCCATTCCTTGTAGTTTTCAATTTGTATTCTTGTACAAATGTAAAAGTGTGGCGGAATGGTGAATCAGGAAATACTGCATGACCCCAGCCTATTTGAAGACGTCTACCATTAGGTTCGTCATTAAAAGTCTGAGCGGCTGTCATGCCATCGAAATTGTATCGTAGCATTTCTGTTTCAGGAACAAATTTCTTTCCATCGAAAGAGCCGATTAAATAAGTACCCATAACACCATACATAACCCATTTTTTGTTTTTGTCATTGCCATCTACAGGTAATTCAAATAATTCAGGGCATTCCCAGAATCCTGCGTCAACTGAACTCTGGTATTCCCAATCTTTTAAATTCTTTGAAGTAAAAATACTGTAAGCTAGTGCATCATGCAAAATCATGACCCAGTGCTTTCCTGGAGCATACCAGAATACTTTAGGATCACGTTCATGGCCTGACCCAAATCTTCTTTCCGCGGGAATTACCGGATTTTTATCGTAAACAGTAAAAGTTCTACCTCGGTCATTACTGTAAGCAATACTTTGTTGCTGTTTTTTATTCCACATGTCATGGGTAAAGAAGGCAACCATTGGTGGCTCTTTCCCTTTTTTGAAGCCTGAAGTATTTTTATGATCAATAACGGCTGAGCCCGAAAAAATTGTGCCAAGACCTGTATCCGGTAGAATAGCGGAAGGTAATTCTTTCCAGTGTAAAAGGTCTTTGCTAACCGCATGACCCCAAGTCATGTTTCCCCAGATTATTTCATAGGGATTATGTTGGTAGAATAGATGATACTCGCCTTTGTAATAAACCATTCCGTTGGGGTCATTGGTCCAACCTCTTTTTGTTGAAAAATGGACTTGAGGTCGGAGATTTTCTTCATATATTTTGTCTTCTCCGACAAATTTATTGGATTGATAAATTTTATCAATTCCGGATACCTTTTCGGAAAAATTAAAAGTTAGTTTTTTACCTTTGAAATTAGAGACATCTAGAAAAACCCAGTAATCTATATTCTGATTTGCTATTCGAATATCATTTAGAGTAATAACGTCACCATCTAGTGTAAAATGAACTCTTTGCCGTTGTTCTGCATGGTCAATGGGTATGTTTATATATTTATTTTTTATTTGGAAAGATCTCTCTAACGACTGAGAGAACAGTGGCATTGCAAGAACTGCGATTACCATAAAGCTAAAAAGTTTCTTCATAATGATCTCCTGTTTTATACTGCTTGGGTATTAGTTACCCCAAATTGAATTTAATTTAACAACTTTAATATTTGAAATTTTTGTTTTTCCGCCATCGGCAAAACATTCGAATAAGGGTTTATCCATGTCATATTTTGCATTCATCATATGTACAGCTTGCCCATTGTTGTAAAAAACATCCATAATAGTGCGATCAACCAGAATGCGAAGGTTTATTTTATCATCGATTGGAGTCGCTAATATTTTTTCATATCTTTGATTTGGACTGACTTTATTAGTTTCTAAGTCATAGGGGATTTCTTTTCCTCTAACTTTCATTGTCAATTTTTTTGCACCATTTAATTTTATTGTGCAGTTTATCTCAGCTAGTTCCCAATCAACGTCATTTATTTTAAAATTTTTCTTTGAAATATTTTTTGATCTATAAGTTCTTTTTTCTCCTTGTAGAGCGGTTATTTCTTTAACAGGATTGGTAAGAACTCTTACTCCATCTTTAGTTGTAGCTAATGTTAATTCAAGGGGAAAGGAAAAGGCTTGTCGAAAAGGTAATCCTTCATTTTTCCAATCAGGAATTTCATTAGCTTTTCTATAGCCCCAATCGGTGCGAAACCATGCAATATTAATACGACGTTGTTCACTATCAGGTGAATTAGTAAAGGATTGTGTAGCATATACAGGACCAGCTACGTTTTTAAATGTACCATTATGATCAGGTGAAAACTGGTGACCATCGAAGTCTCCAATCGCATAATCTCCTGACCCTCCTAGTAATACCCATTTCTTTTTATTTGGATTCCCATCAACGTTAAGACGGAAAAAATCAGGACATTCATGATAGCCTGACACATGACTTTCATATTCCCAATTTTTTAAATTCGAAGAAGAATAAAAATGGAAGCCATCTCTTATATAAAATACCATTATCCATTTTTTTGTTTCATCATGCCAAAATACTTTTGGATCTCGATTCTTACCTGTAATGCCTTTTACAGCGGGTTCCTTTACATGAGTCCAGGTTCGTCCTCGATC
>CETM01168720.1_pt1 | contig 11692 bp, 10 predicted proteins | sample 361451 | NCBI WGS metagenome assembly CETM01 (sample SAMEA2622690, study PRJEB7988) | marine metagenome | isolation source: saline water (ENVO:00002010), including
GCAGCTGCTTTTACTTCTTCAATAATTTCTTTGCTTATTTTTTCAAGTTCACTATCAGTTGCTAATTTCTTTTTTAAGATTTCTAATCTCACAATTTCAATAGGGTCAGAATTTTTATATTCCTCTAATTCATCTTTAGTTCTGTATTTTGCTGGATCAGACATCGAGTGACCTCTGTAACGATATGTTTGAACCTCTAAAATATAAGGCCCCTTACCTGATCTTACATGTTCTCCAGCTTTATCCGCAGCTTTAATTACAGAAAACACATTCATGCCATCAACTATTTCACCTTTTATACCAAAAGCTTCTCCTCTTTTGTACAAATCAGATCCTGCTGCTGCCCTATCAACAGATGTACCCATTCCATATTTATTGTTTTCAATTATGTATAGCACAGGCAATTCCCATAAAGCTGCTAAATTAAAAGCTTCGAAGACTTGGCCATTATTCATCGCACCATCTCCAATATAAGTTCTACAAATATTTTTATCACCATTATATTTATGTGTGAATGCAATACCTGTACCAATAGGAACTTGAGCTCCAACTATCCCGTGACCACCATAAAAATTATTTTCTTTTGAAAACATATGCATTGAACCGCCTTTGCCAGCAGAATATCCATCAGCTCTTCCAGTAAGTTCAGCCATTATTTTTTTTGGATCCAATCCTCTAGCAATCATATGACCATGATCTCGATAAGTAGTTACTACAGAGTCATTTTTTTTAATAGTCATTAAAACACCAACAACAACTGCCTCCTGGCCTATATAAAGGTGACAAAAACCACCAATATGACCCATTCCATATAGTTGTGCAGATCTCTCCTCAAAACGTCTAATTTTCAACATATAAGAGTATATTTTTAAATGATCAGATTTAGATAATTTTTTCATTTTGTAAATTTTTGTAAATTTTTTAATATTAATTTGTAAATTTTTGTCAATTATTTATTTATCTAAGATAATAACAATTTCATTTTTATCAATTAAACCGAGCTTTTTTCTTGCTTGCTCATCTAAATAATCCAAGTCCATAGTATTTGGTTTCAATCTCTTCGTTCTGTCTAAATAATAATCATTATTATTTTGGAGATTAGCCAGAGTCTTATCATAATGCTGTGCTTGCTTTGTAAGAAATAAGTACTTTAAAAGCCCCCTTTGACCATTAATCAAAAAATAGACTAAATAAATAAAAATAAAAAAAGTAATTAAAAAAGATAAATATAAAACTATCCTATTTTTAAGAATTACTGATTTATTCATACTTGAAAAACAATTAATCAGATAAAGTACGTTTATGTCAATATTTTAGAATTGATTTTCCAGCATATTTTGCTCTTGAGCCAAGCATTTCTTCTATTCTTAATAATTGATTATATTTTGCAGTTCTATCAGTTCTTGAGAGAGAGCCAGTTTTTATTTGACCAGCAGACACAGCTACGGACAGATCTGCAATAGTTGTATCTTCTGTTTCTCCAGATCTATGAGAAATTATTGAATTAAAATTATTTCTTTTCCCTAGATTAATAGCATCTATTGTTTCTGATAAAGTACCAATTTGATTTAGCTTTACCAAAATCGCATTTCCAGCTTTTTTTTCGATACCTGTCTCTAATCTTTTAATATTAGTTACAAAAAGATCATCGCCAACTAACTGAACTTTATTTCCAATTCTTTTAGTTAATTCAATCCACCCATCCCAATCATCCTCCGCCATCCCATCCTCAATAGAATAAATAGGAAAATTATTTGCTAAATTTTCAATATAGCTTACCATTTCATCTGAACTGAGTGTTTGTCCTTCACCTTTAAATTCGTATTTATTATTTTTATAAAATTCTGTGGAAGCCACATCGAGTGATAAAAGAATATCTTCATTTATTTTTAAACCAGCCCTCTCTACAGCACTTAAAATAATTTCTATTACTTCAGCAGAGCTATTTACATTAGGGGCAAAGCCGCCCTCATCACCAACATTAGTGTTCAGGTTCTTAGACTTTAATATTGATTTTAGTGAGTGAAAAATCTCACATCCAAATCTTATTGACTCAGAAAATGAAGATGCGCCAACTGGTGCTATCATAAACTCCTGAATATCAACATCATTATCAGCATGAGATCCGCCATTAATAATATTCATCATTGGTACAGGTAATAAAAAATTGTCATCTTCTGCAATATGTTGATAAAAAGTTGTTGATTTATAATCTGCTAAACTTTTAGCAAAAGCTAAACTTGCTGCTAGTGTTGCATTTGCTCCTATTTTAGATTTATTTTCTGTTCCATCTAAATCCAAAACTGATTTGTCAAAATCTTGATAGCTATTGAAAACCTTGCCTACAACTTCACTTTTGATCAAGTTGTTTATATTTTGAATAGCCTTTTTCACACCTTTACCAAGATATCTACTTTTATCACCATCACGTAATTCTAGCGCTTCATGAATTCCTGTTGATGCTCCACTTGGAACAGCAGCTCTTCCAAAAGAGCCATTATCTAATTCCACATCACATTCAACTGTAGGATTGCCCCTGCTATCTAAAATTTCTCTTGCATATATATTTTTTATTTTTTCCATTTTTGCCTTTCTATACTAAAAATTAATAATAAAATTATTTTTTTGAAACAGTATCTAATTCAATCAATTTCAAAATTAATCTTTCGAGGTCCTTAATCTGCAACATATTTGGGCCATCACTAGGAGCATTATCAGGATCATTATGTGTTTCAATAAAAATTCCAGCAACTCCAACTGCAACAGCAGCTTTAGCTAAAGTAGAAACAAACTCTCTCTTGCCTCCACTTTTTTCTCCCATACCTCCAGGCTCCTGCACAGAATGAGTAGCATCAAAAATGACTGGGTATTGAAAATTTTTCATAATATCTAATGATTTAAAATCATTAATTAAATTATTATAGCCAAATGATGTACCTCTTTCGGTAATCATAATATTATGATTGCCAGCACTTTCAATTTTTTTAAATATATTTGGAACCTCATGAGGAGATAAAAACTGACCTTTTTTAACATTTACAATTTTTTTTGTTTTTGCTGCTGCAATCAATAAATCAGTTTGCCGGCACAAAAACGCTGGTATTTGAAGAACGTCAACACTCTCTGAATTTGAAAAAAATTCACACTGACTTTCATTATGAACATCGGTTAATATAGGGCAATTATATGTTGATTTAATCTTATTAAATATTTTTTCAGCTTGATTTATATCTACACCTCGCTTGCTATTTATGCTTGATCTGTTTGCTTTATCAAAACTAGATTTGAAGATAAAATGAATTTTAAGTTTTTGACATATTTTTGCAATTTGTTCTGTCATCATCAAAGAATGACTTTCATTTTCAATTACGCACGGCCCTGCAATTAAGATAAAATTATTTTTATTGGAAATTTCAAAATTTGCTAATTTGATATTTTTCATTTTATGCAATGTTTAATAAAAGAGGAAAATAGAGGATGTGGCGCTAAAGGTCTAGATTTTAATTCTGGATGATACTGAACACCAATAAACCATTTATGATTCATACTTTCTAATATTTCAGGCAACACATTATCAGGGGACATACCAGAAAAAACAAAACCTTTTTTTTCAAAATCTTTCGTTAAAGATAAATCAACTTCGTATCTATGACGATGCCTTTCAGTAATTTGATTTGAATTATAAATTTCACTTACTTTAGAGTTCTTTTTTAGAATAGCTTTATAAGCTCCAAGCCTCATAGTGCCACCTTTTTCACTGGTGTGATCTCTTTTTTCAATTTTATTTTTATTATTCCATTCTGTCATAAGACTGACCACAGGATTTTTACTCGATTGAAATTCTGTAGAATTAGAGTCTGCTAAACCAAAAACATTTCTAGCTATTTCTACTACGCTTAATTGCATTCCTAAACAAATTCCAAAAAAAGGAATGTTATTTTCTCTTGCAAATTTAATAGCTGATATTTTACCCTCAACCCCTCTATACCCAAATCCACCTGGTATTAAAATTCCATCAACACTTTCAAGCTCCTTAATTAATTCATTAGTTTTAGTTTTTTCTGCATTTATCCAATGAATCTTAACATTAGTATTGTTTTCAATACCTCCATGGGTAAGGGCTTCTATTAGAGATTTATAACTGTCTTTTAGATTTGTATATTTTCCAACCACACCTATGGTTACTTCTGCTTTTAAATTGTTAATTTTTTTTGTTAAATTTTCCCAAGCCTTTAAATTAAGAGGGTATTTAGAAGAATCATAACCTAAATGCTCAAGCAAGACTTTATCAAGACCAGCTTTAGAATAAATTGAGGGCACTTCATAAATTGATTTTGCGTTTAAGGCAGGTATGACAGAGTCTTTTTTAACATTGCAAAATTGTGATATTTTCTCAAGAGACTCAGTATTAATTTCTTTTTCACATCTGCACATTATTATATCAGGTTGAATTCCTGAATTTAGAAGTTCTTTAACTGAATGTTGAGTTGGCTTTGTTTTTAACTCCCCTGCCGAGCTTAAATAAGGAACATAAGTCATATGAATTAAAGCTGAATTAATATTTTTATCATTTCTGATCTGCCTAATCGCTTCAAGAAAAGGAAGAGACTCAATATCACCTACAGTACCACCTATTTCATAAATAATTATATCTTCATCTTCAAAATTAGAATTAATAAAAAGTTTTATTTCATCAGTAACATGAGGAATAACTTGTATTGTAGCACCTAGATAATCACCCTTCCTCTCTTTTTTTAAAACATTTGAATATATTTTACCTGATGATGTGCTATCTGTTTTTTTAGCCGATCTATTTGTAAATCTTTCATAGTGCCCCAAGTCAAGATCAGTTTCTGCACCATCATCAGTAACAAATACCTCTCCATGTTGGTAAGGGCTCATTGTTCCTGGATCTACATTCAGATAAGGGTCGAGCTTTCTTATTCTAACTTTAAAATTTCTTTGCTGAAGTAAAGAGGCTACTGCTGCAGAAGCAATACCTTTTCCCAAAGAAGAGGCAACCCCACCCGTAATAAATACATATTGCATTACGGATAACCCTGATACATAAATGCCTAATCTATATCAAGATAATAATTTTAATTGTTTTCTGGAATTACAGGTTCTTCTGATATTTCTTCCTCAGAAGTGATAGAAGGTAGGGATTCTAAGATATTTTTTTCAGATCCTACTGATGCAAAAATTGTTAATACAACACTCATAACCATAAATAATGTAGCAGTTAAGGCAGTCAATCTTGATAATAAATTGGCAGAGCCTCTAGGAGACATCATTCCACCCATTCCTCCACCACCACCAAGTCCTAATCCTTCATTATCGCTACCTTGAAGTAAAACGAAAATTATCAATAAAACTGCAAGTATTAACTGTATAATTATTAGAGTTAACATGGCAGCACTTATATTTATAAAGCGCTATAAAGCAAGAAATTAATCTGCTAATATCACTGAGAATTCTTGGGGTTTTAGTGAAGCTCCTCCAATTAAAGCTCCATCGACATTTGGTAAACCTGTGATCTCTTTAGCATTGCTAGGTTTAACAGAGCCTCCATACAAAATTTTGTATTTATTTAATTTATCGTTGTGCTCTCTAATATAGCGATGAGTGTCATCAATTTCCTCAATGGTTGGTGTTAAACCAGTACCTATCGCCCAAACAGGTTCATATGCAATAATAGTATTCTCAAAATTTGAGGAGCTTGGAACACTATTCATTAGCTGCTCTTCCAATACCTTTTTAGTAATTCCTTTTTTCTTTTGCTCTAAAGTTTCTCCAATACAAATGATAGGTATTACATCATTACCAATTAATCTTTCAGATTTGCGATTAATTTCCTCATTTTTTTCTTGAAAGATTTGTCTTCTTTCAGAATGCCCTATTATGCAAAAATTCACGTTTAAATCTGACAGTGAATGAACTGAAATTTCACCTGTGTAAGCCCCTTCCTCGTGTTCAGAAACATTTTGAGCGCCTACATAAAAGCCATTTTTATTTTTGGAGATATAATCTAGATGAATAGCTGTTGGGCATATAACTACACACTTAGAATTATCTTTTGGTAACGATAAATTATTAATAAATTCATCAATAAATTGAAAATTTCCGTTTAACTTCCAATTTGCAACAAAAAATGATGAAAAATCAGACAATTTGATCATAATTATTTTCCCTTATAGAAACTATTATTATAGAAGCAACATTAATTATGTTTAGAAGTTTAGGAAAATCCAAGATTGCTTTTATTCTAGCTATTCTTTTTGGAGCTAGCTTATTTTTCTTTCAAGGTTCAACAAGGTATTCCAGCTTATTTGATTCAGATAATGTCGTAGCATCTGTATCAGGAACTCCAATCTCAACTACAAAGTTTCTTCGTGTATTAGACATGAATATAAATCAATATAGTCAAATGTTTGGTCGTCAATTAACTTCAGAGGAAATTCAAGCTTTTCAAATACATTCTATGGCTCTTGGCAGCCTAATTAATAATGCTGTTTTTGAAAATGAATTTGACTCTCAAAATTTTATTATTGATGAAAGAGTGGTAGCATCTGAAACCAAAAAAAGATTTCCAAATTTGTATAATAAAAATAATAAAATTGATGAAATGGCTTTAAACTCATTTCTTAAACAACAAAGATTAAAAATTGATGACCTGGTCAAAATTATAAATTACGAAACAAGATCAAAAGTTTTTGACGAGCTTTTCTTTGATATAAATATTCCATTGAAATTTGAAAATTTAATTGCAAGGCACAACAATCATTCAAGAAACTTAGATTTAATTAAGCTGAGTATTAATGAATATGAATTAAATAATTTTCAAAATCTTGATATATCCATTAATAATCAAGAAATAATTGAGTATTTTAATCAAAACATAAATTCTTATATTGATCCTGAAAAAAGGGATATCTCGTACATCATGATTGATAAAAATGAATATATAGATCAGTTAAAACCAACAAATGCTCAAATTGAACAATATTATAATAATAATAAAAATCTTTTTCTTGAGACTGAAAAAAGAGATTTTTTGCAATTTAATTTTAAATCTTTAGAGGAGGCAGCAGAATTTAAAAATAATACTGTTGGATTGAACGCGGAAGAAGTCATTAAATTTGCTGATGAAAATAATATTACATTTAATAATTTTACTGAAGTGGCAAAAGATGAAGTGTTAGATGAACTATCTGATGTTATTTATACACTACAAGAAAATAGTATGTCGACAGTAGTTGAAACTACTTTGGCAAAACATATAATAATTGTCAGTAAAATTCATCCAGAATTTCAAAAAACCATTGAAGATTCAAAAGACAATATATCTGATACTTTGCTTGAAGTAGAATTGTCTAACTTTATTTCTGATTTAAAAAATAAAATCAGCCAAGAAATTCTTGATGGATATTCATTAACTGAGATTGCAAATAACAATTCTCTTACTGTCAAAACAATTGTTAAAGCAGAGAGAATTTTTAATACAGTAGAAGAAGATCTAGTTAAAAATGAAATTATTACAAAAGCTTTTTCTTCAAATAAAGACTTTGTAAGTGATATTGAAGATATAAATGAAAATCAGTCAATCATTATCAATGTTGATAATATATTATTTGAAAAACCTCATGAACTAAATGAAGTATTTGAAAAAGTTTCTGATGATTGGATTAAATCTCAAAAAATAAAAGAAATTGAAAGCTATATTGAAGATTCTATTGTTAGTTCTAAAACATTAAAAGATATATCAGTATATTTGAAACAAGATTTATCATCTATTGATTTACAACAAGATAATAATGATTATCCATCTATTTTTAAAAATAAAGTTTTTGATAGAAATTTGGATGAAATATATTTTAGCACATCTGAAGATAATGTATTTATAGCAAAAACTAATAAAATCACTTTTCCAGAAGATAATAGTAATAATCAAGGTATAAATTTAAGCTCTGAATTAAGAAGTTTTTTTGGTGCTGAAATCGTAAAAAATAAAAATATTTCAACAAACGATAATTTAATACAGGCTTTGATTAGCCAATATTAATGGATGAAATAAAAAAAAAATTTATTGAGGGTCTGAAAAATAATCAACCTCAGCTTTTGACAAAAAATTTAATTGGTGATGTAGAAACTCCTGTATCTTGTTTGCTTAAAATAAAAAAAAATCAAAAATATTCTTTTCTACTTGAGTCTGTTGAAGGTGGTAGCTTAAGAGGAAGGTATTCTCTATTGGGCTGTGATCCAGATATAATTTGGAAAGTTGAAAACAATTCAGCCTCTATAGAATACAAAGATGAAAATTATAAATATCACATTTCAGATGAACCTATAGAGTCTCTTAAAAATTTAATTGAGCTATCAAAATTTAATAAAGGAAATATAAAAGTCCCCTTTCCTATTCTTGTTGGATATTTAGGATATCCAATGATTCAATATATGGAAAAAATATCTTTAAAAAATAACGATAATATAAATATACCTGACTCAGTTTTAATTAGACCAAAAATTGTTGCTGTTTTTGATAACATCAAAGATACAATTACACTAATGACAGTTGTCTATCCAAATGGATCAAAAGATTATGAAATAACCTACAAGAAAGCGCAAGAACTATTAGAATTAAAAGTAAATCAACTAAAGGAAAACCTTATTCAAAAATCAGCGGTTACAATTAAATCAAATCTAAATTTCAAATCAAATTATTCTAAAAATGAATATTTTTCGATTATCTTAAAAGCAAAAGAATACATTAAAGAGGGAGATATTTTTCAAGTAGTTACGTCACAAAGATTTGAAACAAAATATGATCTGGAAGCAATTAGCCTCTACAGATCTCTTAGAAGATTAAACCCTTCTCCATACTTAGTTAATTTAAATTTCAGTGACATCGGTTTAGTTGCTTCCAGTCCTGAATTGCTTGTTCAATTAAGAAATAAAAAAATAACCATTAGACCAATAGCTGGAACTAGAAAAAGAGGAAAAAATGCGAATGAAGATTTAGAACTTTCAAAAGATTTACTTCAAGATAAAAAAGAACTAGCAGAACATTTAATGTTATTAGATTTAGGAAGAAATGATGTAGGTAGAGTTTCTCAAAGCAAATCAGTAAAAGTTACTGAACAAATGATTATTGAATATTATTCACACGTAATGCATATCGTCTCAAATGTAGAAGGATTGATCGATGAAAAATATGATGCAGTAGATGCTCTTAAAGCCGGCTTTCCTGCTGGAACAGTTTCAGGTGCCCCAAAAATTCGAGCTATGCAGATAATCGAAGAACTTGAAAATCTGAATCGAAGTTTTTATGCAGGATGTATGGGTTATTTTGATTCTAATGGAGATATGGATACATGCATTAGCTTAAGAAGTGGATTAGTTAAAAATGGTAAATTATTTATTCAAGCTGGAGGTGGAGTGGTGTATGACTCAAATCCTGAGGATGAATATCAAGAAACAATCAATAAAGCTAGCGCTCTAATGGCAGCTGCGGAAGACTCGTATAAATATAATTCATGATACTACTAATTGATAATTATGATAGTTTTACTTATAATGTTAAGCATTATCTTAATGAAGTTGGTGCAGAAGTAGAAACATATAGAAATGATGCAATTTCAATTGAAGATATTTTCAACCTTAAGCCGAAAGCTATAGTACTATCACCAGGCCCCTGCACACCTAATGAAGCAGGTATTTGTTTAAATTTAATTGAAGAATTTAAAAACAAATTTCCAATATTAGGCATATGCTTAGGACATCAATCTATTGGACAAGCTTTTGGAGCTAAAATAATTAAATGTAAAGAAATTATGCACGGCAAAATAGATGAGATGGAACATAATAATCATGAAATATTTATTAACATAAAAAAAAATTTCTCTGCAACAAGATATCATTCGCTAGTTATAGATCGAAATACATTATCATCAGATTTTATAATAACTGCAGAAACCAAAAATAAAATAATTATGGGTATTGCTCATACTATTTTACCTATTTATGGTTTCCAGTTTCATCCAGAAAGCATCGGAACTAATGTTGGAAAAACTTTGCTTACTAACTTCTTAAAATTAATCAATTATGGAAATTAATAATTTAAAAAACAAACTCTTTTTACAAAAAGATTTAACAGTAGATGAGTCAGTTGGTCTTTTTGAGCTAATAATGAATGGAAAGTTAAGTGAAATAGATATGTCAGCAATTTTAACTGCTCTTAAACTTAAAGGAGAAGCTAAAAATGAAATTTTTGGAGCTTCAAAAATTATGCGCTCAAAATCTATGAAAATATCTTCCCCAGATAATACTGTTGATACGTGTGGAACTGGAGGAGATATGTCCAATACATTGAATATATCTACTGCTGCGTCTTTGGTGGCTGCTAGTTGTGGAGTCAAAATAGCAAAGCATGGTAATAAATCTGTAAGCTCTAAATCTGGTTCTGCAGACATGCTAGAGTATATTGGTTACAAATTTTCTGATGATCCTAAAAGTTTAGAAGACCAGCTTAACAAAAATAATTTTTGCTTTATGTTTGCTCAATACCATCACTCAGCTATGAAATATGTTATTAACGTTAGAAAAACATTAGGTACCAGGACGATATTTAATCTCTTAGGTCCGTTAACAAATCCAGCAAATACCAAAAACCAACTTTTAGGTGTATACAATGAAAAATGGCTTTCTACTCACTGTGAAGTACTAAAAGATTTAGGATCACAAAACGTAATGGTTGTTCACGGGATAGATGGATTAGATGAAATCACACTAAGTAACAATACTCTTATTTCTGAACTAAAAGAAAAAAAAATTACTAGTTATACTTTTGATCCACGGGATATAGGATATGATTATATTTCTTTAGAAGAAATCAAAGGGGGAGATCCTCAATATAACGCTGAATGTTTTTTAAAAATGATTGATAGCAATTACCCACAATTTCAAAAAATTGTAGAATTAAATGCTGGTGCAGCAATTTACCTCTCTGGTAAATGTTCAAATATTAAAGATGGTGCATTAATTGCTAGTGAAGCAATAAATAAAGGCATCACTAAAAAATTTATAACAAAAATTACTAATGAGTAATATTTTAAAAAAAATATGTGAAGATAAAAGTAAAGAAATTGAAATTACAAAAAATAAATGCTCTGTAAAGACATTAAAAAAATTAATTTCTGAGAAAATTGAAAAAAGAGATTTTAAAAATACCGCTATTGAGTCTGTTATAAATAAGAATAATTTAATTATTGGCGAAATCAAAAAGTCTAGTCCAAGTGCTGGTCAAATAATTAAAAAATATGATCCTGTAGAATTAGCAAAAATTTATGAGAGAGCAGGTATTAGAGCAATATCTATATTAACTGAAACCAATTACTTTAATGGTGAAATAGATCATTTACCCTTAATTAAACAAAATACACAAATACCAATTTTAAGAAAAGATTTCATAATTGACGAATATCAAATTTATGAAAGTAAAGTGTATCAGGCTGATATTATACTATTAATTGTATCTGTATTAAATGATGATCAATTGAGGCATTATTTAAAAATTGCTGAAGATTTACATTTGGATGTAATTATTGAAACACATGATGAAGAAGAAATTAAAAGAGCAATGAAGTTAGATCACCCAATTATAGGTATAAATAATAGAAATTTAAAAAACCTTGAA
>CETM01014730.1_pt1 | contig 11689 bp, 12 predicted proteins | sample 361451 | NCBI WGS metagenome assembly CETM01 (sample SAMEA2622690, study PRJEB7988) | marine metagenome | isolation source: saline water (ENVO:00002010), including
AAGTGTAGTGATAAAAATATTTTTGCTCTTGTAGACTGTAATAATTTTTATGTCTCATGTGAGCGTGTTTTTAATCCATTTTTAGTAAATCAGCCAATTGTTGTGTTATCAAATAATGACGGATGCATAATTGCTCGATCAGATGAAGTGAAAGCTCTAGGAATACCGATGGGTGCACCATTTCATCATTATCAGCATACATTATTACAAAAGGGTGTTCAGATATATTCCTCGAATTATCAACTTTATGGTGATATGTCAGGAAGAGTTATGGATTCTTTAAAAATATTTAGCCCAGATGTTGAAGTCTATTCAATTGATGAAGCATTTGTAAAATTCAAATACTCTAATAGAAGAAATTATTACGAGTATTCGAAAACAATTAAGAATAGTATCTTTCAATGGACCGGTATTCCAGTTTCAATTGGGCTAGCGCCAACAAAAACATTGGCTAAGATAGCTAATTCTTTAGCTAAAAAATCAAAAATCAACTGTATTTATGATCTGAGCTCTCCATCAACCCAGATTGAGGTTCTTGAAAATATTCAGGTGGAAAGTATTTGGGGTATATCTAAGAGATGGGGTGCTAAGTTAAGGCTTATAGGTATTGGAAATGCTCTACAACTAAGAAATGCCTCACCACATAAGATTCGGAAATATTTAGGAGTGGTTCTAGAGAGAATTGTTTATGAATTACGAGGTGTATCTTGTTTAGATCTTGATCAAATACAATCACGAAAAAACATTATGGTTTCTAGAAGCTTTGGCAGCCCTATTAATAATTTAATCGATTTGGAACAAGCCATATCTCTCTATGCTGTAAGAGCATGTGAAAAGATGCGTTCACAAAGCAGTAGGGCTCAAACAGTCTATACTTTTTTAAGGACGAATAGCTTTTCTAAAAAAAATAAGCAATATAGTGCGGGCACCATGTCAGGTTTTAGTAACCCTTGTAGTGATACTGGGCATATTCTTAATCTAGTGAAAAAGAATTTATCGCATATTTATAAAGATGGATACTTGTATCATAAGGGAGGAGTAATGCTGGTTGATTTAGTTCCCGACAATATCCATCAAAGAAATCTATTTGAAAGGTATGATTATCAAAGATCAGACTCTCGGATGATTGCAGTGGACAAAATAAATAAAAAATTTGGACCTGGGACACTTTTTTACGCTGCAGCAGGTTTGAAAAAGGACGGTGATTGGCAATCAAGAACACATCATCTGTCACCGAGATATACCACTAAGTGGGGCGAATTGCCACATGCATATTGATAATGGATTTTTTCTTCATATCTGGAGAAGTATCATATATAAAACACCGATGATTAATAAAAGGAATAAAGGTAATGTTTATTTTTAGTGTAGCTAATCTTTCAATAATGCTTTTTTATTCAGCAGTAATAGCTGTTAATGTACATAAGACCCTTGATAAGGAAAATGCAGGAAAATTATTGAGAGTTTTATTCCCATCATATTTTTTAACAACAGCAATCCTTTCTTTGGTTGCTTTAGTTTTTTCATTAATTCAAAAAGAATTTATAAATGCTATATTATTGTTTCTTGTTTTTTTGGGTTCCGTGATTTCAAGACAATATTTAGTGCCGAAAATAAATGCAGAGAGAGATTTACAAATATCTGGAAATCAGACTTCAAAAAAGAACTTTGCAAAACTTCACGGTTTAAGTGTTTCAATAAATGTTGCTCAAATATTTGTCCTGATAATTATTGTAGCAACTAACTAGAGGTAAAAGATAATGACCACACAAAATTATGCAACATTAGACGATATCATCGTACCAACAAATGACAAATTCACTTATCGAGGTTTAGGTGGAGATGATACATATATACTTCTATCAAGCTCGAATATCAATGTAGATATAGTGGATACTGAAGGAACAAACACTATCCAACTTCCTGAATGGTCTAAAATAAAATCCATAGCATTTACCTCAGATGCTGTTCGTATAACATGCGATAATATGTCTGTATTTACAGTAAACGGTGCAGATAAATTTAACTTTGATGTTGGAGGTAATAAAACCAGTAATTCTCTTGGTAAGGTTTCAACTTTTACTGAATTCGCTAGTTTATTTGATTTAGAAATACCAACTGCCGGACAGGTATCATTAGACGATGGTAAAATAGTTTATGACGATAAATTAGCAGAACTAATAACAGTTGAAGTTAAAAAAGAAGATAATGGTAATAAATTTTATTTAAATGGGGACCTATCACCAGATCTAAGTTTTTCATCTTCAAAGACCTATGTTTTCGATCAAAACGACTCTACAACGAGTAAACATCCTTTAGCTATATCCGAAACAAAGAATGGTACACATGATGGCGGAGTAACAGTTGAAAATATCAAGTTTTTTGCTGATGGTTATAAAAAAACAGAGAGCGAGTATTCAACAATTTTTTCAAATGATGTTGCTTTTGATAATGCATTCGTAGTTTTCACTCCTTCATCAGATGATACACTGCTCTACTACTATTGCCTTTTCCATTCTGGTATGGCAAATGATGCAAAAATATTAGTTGATGGATTTGAGGTTGAAACTGTTACAGCAACTTTAGATATTTCTAATAGAGGTTCCTCTGACTTTGTTATTTCACAAAAAAATGACCCAGATATTACCCTTGAGAGAGGTAAGACATATGAGTTTAATATAGATGCTCCTGGACATCCTTTTTGGATAAAAACAATAAGTTCAGTAGGCACAGGTAATAGTTACTCTGATGGTGTAACTAATAATGGTACTACAAATGGTACTATTGTATTTAAAGTACCAGATGACGCACCAGACCAACTGTATTATAACTGTCAAATTCATTCTTCGATGAATGGTACAATCAAAATCGTTGACTCAAACCCAAGTGGAGTAATTATTTCAGACTCGTCATCAAGTTCTAACACTGGAGGAGGTGGTTACGGATACAATTTGGAATTACTAATAAATGATAGTTTCAATGATACTCCAGTAATATCCTACGATATTTGATTAGACACTTCTTTTTGCTTTGTCAGCGTCATTAGAGGACCTAATCATATCTCTGATGCCATCCCAATCATCATCAGATAATTGGTCTAGTGTTTGGTAAAAATTTCCACCTGATGCAAGATGTATTGCACCATCAATAGCTATAGTTTGTCCAGTTAAATAGTCGCAACCGTCTGCCATAAGAAAAGTAGCTAAATTTCTTAGTTCCTGCATTTCACCATTTCTTCCCATAGGGTTACCAGAAACTGTTGCGCTCTCATCAGTTCCTTGACCTGGACTTAGTCTCTCCCAGGCACCTTTTGTTGGAAATGGTCCAGGAGCTATAGCGTTTAGTCTTATTCCGTATTTTCCCCATTCAGCAGCAAGTGATTTTGTCATAATATTTACACCAGCTTTTGACATAGCTGAAGGAACAGTAAAAGGTCCACCATTCCAAATCCAGGTTGTTAAAATGGATATAACCGAACCCTTGATGTCCTCTTTAATCCAGCGAGTGCCGCAAGCATGTGTTATATAAAATGAACCTCTAAACACTATATTTGAAATTGCCTCAAAGCCTTTGGGGGTAAGATCTTTTGTTGGTGAAATAAAATTACCTGCTGCATTATTTACTAAGCCGGTAAGAGCTCCACCATCAGCCCATATCTCATCAATCATATCATTAATTGCCTCAGAAACCCTGATGTCACATGCATGAGCTTTAGCTTTTCCACCTGCATCAATTATTTCCTTAACTGTATCATCAAGGACTGACTTTCTTCTTCCACAAATATATACTTCTGCTCCAAGTTTAGCATATTCACTAGCCATTTCTTTACCTAAACCAGTACCTCCACCAGTTACTAAAATTCTTTTTCCTTCTAAAAGTGTTTCTTTGAACATATGTTTCTCCTAAGATATTTTAAGACGCCTAAAGATAGTTGATATTAACCATCCCAAAGACCCAGATAAGATTACCGCAAGAATTCCATAAAGCAATGGAAAATTTGTTGCAGTTAGAGATATTATCCTACTAAAGCCAGCTTGCTTAAGGTCAATTTTATTTTCTGCATAAGATAAAAACTCACCATTCTGAAAAATGAAATACCTTACATAATATTTTCCCTGATAAGAATTTGATGGGAGTAAAAATTCCGTAGAAAAAATTCCAACTTTTCCTGGACCAGATTTAACATTTACTTCGTTTTCACCAATATTAAATTGACCTTTATCCAGCATATATTTCTTTAAATTTTTATTAAAAATATTTTGAGATGTTGAGCTATTTGAAATTTTTGCATTACCAAGAGGTAAGTTTGTAACTCCAAGGCGAAGTTTATCAAAAACACTTTGATCGGCAATTTCAGTGATTTTTCTTGAACTCATAATATTATAGTAGCTAGGAACTTGGAAATAATCGGCTCTTCCTAAACCAAGCCAAAAGCCGTAGATTTTTCTTTTTTCTTCCAAGCTAATATTTCTGGCTGGACCAACTACCTCAATAATTATATCTTTTATACCTGAGGGCATGGCTCCGTATAATGCTACTTCCGTACCAGCAATATTAGGCTTGATCCTTATGTCTTGCTCATTTTCATCGATAATTATATTTGGGGGCATTTGTCCCATTAAGATAAAAATACTGAAAATAGATATTAGTAACTTTATAGTCATTATAAGTTACTCCCAGATATAATTTTTATCACATTTTCAGGTTTAATAATTAATTCAGATGCCATAATTAATCCAACGAACAAGACCAGAATTGAAAGAGCTATTCTCAGCCAAGCGCCATTAAATTTACTACTTAATCTAACACCAATTTGAGCTCCAATAGCCCCACCTAATAGTAGAATAAGAGCAAGTATTATATCTACGGACTGATTTGTTGATGCATGTAAAATCGTTACAAAAGAAGTTATAAATATTATCTGATAAAGTGATGTCCCAACAACAACATTAGTTGGCATTCTCAAGATATAAATCATTGCTGGTATAATTATAAATCCACCACCAACACCCATTATTGATGAGAAAATACCAACGAAAAAACCTATAATATAAGGAGGTATAAGTGAAATGTATAAGCCCGACCTTTTAAATTTTATTTTTAGTGGCAGGCCCATTATCCATGAATGGTGGTAAAATCTTGATCTTTTCTTATGTCCGAAGTAACCCAAACTATCGAGGCTTTCATATAGCATAAAAATTCCAATACCAGTTAAAAATACGAAGTAAGATGCTGTTATAAGGAGATCTACAAGCCCAACTTGTTTAAGAGAGTTAAAAATATAAATACCGAGAAATGAACCTAATATTCCTCCCGCAAGAAGAACATTACCCATTCTTATATCAACAGCTTTTCTTCTTAAATGCCCAATTGTTCCTGACAAAGAGGATCCCACTATATGGTTTGCTTCTGATGCTACAGCTATTGCCGGGGGTATACCAAGAAAGATCAGTAAAGGCGTCATTAAGAAACCACCACCAACCCCGAATGTCCCTGACAAAGTTCCGACGATAATTCCTAAAACAAGAAAACCAATTGGATTGATAGACATCTCAGCTATGGGCAAATAAAATTCCATTTGTTTCTTTCTTAAAATTCCTATTTAAAGCCTACAATATGAAGAAAATATGGCAAATTATTTTTTATAGACTAAATACTTGTTTACTATATTGTACTATTGTTTTTTAACATTAGTAAAAAGGGGATAAAAATGACCGAGGCATGGATTATTGATGGATGTAGAACACCAAGAGGTATAGGAAAACCAGGTAAGGGTGCTTTATCTGGAATTCATCCGCAACATCTTGGAGCTACTGTTTTAAAAGCCCTTGCAGATAGAAATGATCTTAATACTGCTGAAGTTGATGACATAATTTGGGGAACTAGCTCTCAAAGAGGACAGCAAGGAGGCGATTTAGGAAGAATGGCTGCTCTTGATGCAGGATATGACATAAAAGCTAGTGCAGTTACTTTGGATAGGTTTTGTGGTTCGGGCATCACAAGCGTAAATATCGCAGCTAGCAGTGTAATGTCTGGAATGGAAGATTTAGTTATTGCAGGTGGAACTGAAATGATGTCAACATACGGTCAGGGCGGAAGCAGTTCTTCACCATTTATGGACAGCGGCAATGAGAGATTAAGAAGTGTTCACCCTCAACCTCACCAAGGTGTTTGTGCTGATGCAATTGCGACTTTAGAAAATATTAATCGAGAGGATGTTGATAAATTAGCGTTAGTTAGCCAGCAAAATGCAGCTAAAGCCCTTGAAGGTGGATATTTTGATAAGTCTCTTGTTCCTGTTTACAAGGAAGATGGGTCCCTAGCTTTAGACCATGAAGAGTTTCCAAGACCAAATACTACTCTTGAGGGATTATCAGAACTAAAGGCTTCTTTCGAATCCCTTGCCGATTACCCTCTTGATGAAGATGGAACAACATTTAGAAAACTTGTATTACAAAAATATCCAGATTTAGAAATTAATCATGTTCACCATGCTGGCAATAGTTCCGGAGTTGTAGATGGAGCTGCAGCACTTCTTTTAACATCGCCTGATTATGCTAAGGCAAATGGAATGAAGCCTCGCGCAAAAGTTAAAGCTATGGCGAATATGGGTGATTCACCAACACTAATGTTAAATGCTCCTGTTCCTGCTGCAAAAAAAGTTCTTGAAAAAGCAGGTTTAACTCTTCAAGACATTGATTTATTTGAAGTTAATGAAGCTTTTTCTGTAGTAACAGAGAAATTTATTAGAGATTTAGATGTCGATAGAGAAAAAATAAATGTTAATGGTGGGGCAATGGCGTTGGGCCATCCAATTGGTGCCACAGGATCTATTCTGGTGAACACAATAGTTGACGAGCTAGAAAGAAGAGACGCTCAATTCGGGTTAGTTACAATGTGTGCTGCAGGTGGAATGGCGCCAGCTATCATTATTGAAAGAATGTAGTTCATTCTAAATAGATTATGTCAGAAATTTTAGATCAAAAACCTGTCATTGGCCGGAAAGAACAGTTAGGCCTTATAGGCTTATTATTATCAGCATTTAGTGCACCATTTACAATGGCTTTCCTAATTGGTGCTGTTGCAGATGAATTTGTTAATTCAACTAGAGGCGAAATTGGGACAATTGCAACACTTGAATTATTTTCTATATCACTTGTATCTATAGTTATTTCCCGTAACACACATAGAATAAACAGGCGCTTAGTTTTTATTATAGCAGCAATTATAATTGCTTTTGGTCACTCACTCACTATTTATGCATCAGATTTAAATACAGTATTTTTAGCAAGAATTATCTCTGGTTTAGGTTCTGGAGCAATCGTTGCTACAATTATGGCAACCATAGCAAAAGCTCAAAATGCTCAAATGACTTTTGCATTATTAAATTCTGGTGTCGGAGCTGCTGGTGTATTATTGAGCCTTGTGATTCCAAGGATTATTAATTTATATGGAATGGATGGGGCCTATTTTGTTCATCTAATTTTTTCATTGTTATCATTTTTGTTTATCTTTTTAATTTCTTTTGAACAAAATTCAACAGAGGAGAAGGCTATAATTCAGCCTTATAAGGGAAAACTTGGATGGATTGCTATGTTTGGAGTTGCTTTTGCTTTTTTCGCTCATGGTGGTTTATTAACTTTTTCAGAAAGAATAGGTTCGGATCTCACGATATCAGTAATAACTATGGGCAATGTTTTTGCAGTTGGTGGTTTATTAACTATTGTTGGACCATTGATTGCAGGAATTATAGGCGGACGATTTGGAAGTATGAGACCTAGTATTTTCTTTTTGATTTTAATGGTAGGAGGTTCATACTTTGTAGCTAATGCTTGGAGTCCACTGATTTTCTTTATTTTTGTTCCAATATTTTCTTTGCTTCCAATAATGTGGACACCATTTTTTCTTGGTGGAATGGCGAATTTAGATTCAACCGGGAGATTAGCTGCGGCACACCCGGCTTTTGTTACAATGGGTGGTGCTGTAGGGCCTATGGTTATGGGTTATATTTCTGATTATGGAGGATTTTCTCTTGTTGGGTGGATTGCTATGATTATTATTCTAATAAGTATACCAATGGTTATATCTGGAACTAGAGAAGCTGATCAAAAAATATAAAACTTATAGATTATTTAAAAAACTTGGATATGATAATTTTAATAGGAGGACTCAAATGCCAAGAATAAAAAAACTTAATTTAGATGATTGGGATAAAGATTTAAGAGAAATGACTGCTGCAGACAGCGGGACAGCTTTGGAGCAAGGTGTGATGAGGATGTGGGCTCATACACCAGAAATTTCCAAGGGAATTGTTGCTCTTGGAGGAGCTCTTAAGACACACAGATCTCTACCTGATAGATTGGTTGAACTAGTAAGATTAAGGGTTGCTTTTCATAATCAATGTAGAAGTTGTATGGCAATAAGATACCAGGATGGGGTAGAGGCAGGTATTGATGAGGATTTAGTATGTTCTCTTGAGAAACCTGAAGAAGCTGATGATTTGTCTGAAGCTGAGAAAGCAGCTATTAATTATGGTGAGCTCTTTGCAACCAATCATTTAGCAATAAATGATTCTGTTTATGATAATTTACGTAATTATTTTTCTGAAGAAGAGATAGTTGAGCTTTCCATCACTGTTGCTTGGTTTGTAGGTATGGGGAGATTGGCTGCAACTTACCATATGGTTGAAGAATTACCTAAGGCTTTTCAAAATGAGGATAAAAAACAATTAACTCCTTGGAATGAAGACTCAATTGTTGTCCGCTAGAGGTTTGTTATAATTCTTATTGGACCAAACTCCTCTTATAGACATTGCTATCCAAAATAAACATGCCATACTTAATATCTGAAGGCCTGCAACATATTGAGCAATAAAAGCAAATATATTTCCAACAATCATGATGTTAAATCCTATGAATCTATACTTCATTGATGGCGATGACAATAAAGGAGCCGGTACTAATGTTCCTGCTAAAAGAGCTAAAAATTCTATTAAACTTGATATGTCCATTTTCTTTTCCTTAATTAAATCTTGAGTACAAATAATTAATAGTTTTTAATAAAGAATAAACTTAAAGAGGGGAAAATGGCAAAAGTAAAAAGTATGGATGACCTACTTGCAGAACAAGCTGTTAGAAAAGCCGCTACATGTTATTCCAGAGGTGTTGATAGGTCAGATTTAGAATTATTAAAGTCTGCTTTTCATGATGATGCCGAGGTCAAGTATGGAAGTTATGACGGTCATTATGAAGAGTTTTGTAAAAGCGTTGTAGATGGCCAGGCTGGTATGGATTATACAACCCATACAGTAGTTAATGAGTACTATGATATAGAATCTGAAAATAAAAAAGGAAAAGGTGAAATCTATGTTCTTGCATTTTTATCAATGGGTGGTTCAGAATATCTTGTAGCTGGTCGTTACATTGATCATTATGAGTGCAGGGATGGTGATTGGAGGATAACTCTAAGACATTACATTTATGATTGGAGTAGAACTGGTGATTTTAGTGGATCAGATCCAAACGGACTATTTGAAAGTCTGACTTATAGGGGCAAACATACTATGGATGACTTATCTTACGAAGTGTTAGATGAATAGATTATTTAGCAGTCCAACCACCATCAACCACATATTCACTACCTGTAACATAGGATGATTCATCTGAAGCAAGATATAGCGCACAATTAGCAATATCTTCAGCAGTCCCCATAGCTAATAAAGGAATAGTTTGAATAATTGCTTCGAAGTCTCTTCCTCTTTCATTTATTTTTTTTGGATCGTTCATATTAGTTGCCATAAAACCAGGATGAATAGAATTGCATCTAATTAAATTAGGACCATACTCAACTGCGATTGATTTTGTAAGAAGCCTTACCCCACCTTTGCTAGCATTGTAGGCTGCACAACCCTGAAGGCCAACTAAACCAGCGATAGATGACAAGTTTATTATTGACCCGCTATTATTTTTTTTCATCTCAGGAATCACAGCTTTACATCCTAAAAAAACAGATTTCAGATTTACATCGATTTGCTTATCCCACTGATCTTCAGCAAAATCCTCAAATGGCGCTATTAACGCAATACCAGCATTATTAACTAAAATATCAATTTTACCAAATTCTGATAAAGATATATCAACAACATTTTTCCAGTCCTTTGAAGAAACAACATCTTGTTTTATGAAAATAGCCTCACCACCTTTTTCTTTAACTTCAGAAACTGTTTTTTCTCCACCTTCAACATCGATGTCTGTAACAATAACTTTTGCACCTTCTTCTGCAAATTTATGAATTGTTGAATATCCAAGGCCTGGATTTGACGCACCGCCTGTGACGATAGCCACTTTATTATGTAATCGCTTCACGATTTTCCTTATATTGATCCTCTATATTGTTCAAAAAATTTTCTAATTTCATCAATTATAATCTCTGGTTGTTCCATTGGAGCAAAGTGGCCTCCATTTCTAAAAGTATTCCAATGTTTCAGGTTATTTTCTTTTTCCATTAGCTCTCTAGGTCTAAAAATAATATCTCCTTCAAATACACTAAAACCAGTAGCACTTTCTACTTTAGGTGATCGATCATGTGACGGTTTCCATAAGCTATGTGCAGCTTCATAATAATATCTTGCAGAAGTTCCAAAACTTTCAGTTAACCAATAAATCATTGTTGTATTAATGAGATCATCTTTAGTAAATATACTTTCTATATCTCCATTACAATCGCTCCAATCTCTTCGCTTCTCAATTAGCCATGCACACAGCCCAATAGGAGAGTCATTAATTGCATATGATAAAGTTTGTGGTCTTGTTGCTTGTATTTGAAAATAACCATGACCCTCTTCCCAAAATTTTAAATTTTGATGATAAAATTTCTTTTCATCCTCAGAAAAATCTTCTTCACTTAGAGGTGGACTACTAAAAAAATCTAGATTTATGATTGTATGTGTATGTACAGCAGGAACTATTTTAGAATATTTATGTCCAAGTTGCAGGGTAACTAAACCGCCCCAATCCCCTCCATGTGCAAAAAATTTGTTATAGCCCAATACATCTTGCATCAGTTTTACCCATAAATCTGCAGTATTGGTAAAATTAATACCTGTTTTTTTTAACGGTGTAGAAAAGCCAAAACCTGGGAGTGAAGGCACAACAACATCGAAAGAGTCCTCTTTCTTTCCTCCATACTCCTCAGGGTTGGTAAGTGGTTTTATAATTTTTTTATAATCCCAAAATGTCCAAGGCCAGCCATGAGTTAAAATAATTGGTTTCGAATTTTTATTCGAACTTTTAACATGAATAAAATGTATTGGAATATCATTAATTTCGCATGTAAAATTTGGAAATGAATTTATTTCATTTTCAGTATTATTCCAGTCATATTTCGATATCCAATAGTCCAATAATTCCTCAAGATAGCTTCTTTCTGTTCCATAATTCCAACTCGAATTTCCAATGTCTTCGGGTAGTCTCGATGATTTCAGTCGATAAGAAATTCCCTCAAGAACATCTTTTTCAATATTTAATGTGAAAGGTTTCATTTTCATATATTAAAGTTTCTCCTCTAAATAATAATTCTTTATTTTAGCTATATCTTCTTCAGTAAGATTAAGACCTTCAGAAATATATCTATCCATTCCTCCCCAATGACTATCTATTGTATCAAATGCGGCTTGAATGTATCTTTTTTC
>CETM01041339.1_pt1 | contig 11683 bp, 16 predicted proteins | sample 361451 | NCBI WGS metagenome assembly CETM01 (sample SAMEA2622690, study PRJEB7988) | marine metagenome | isolation source: saline water (ENVO:00002010), including
AGAAGTAATTAAACCAGTTTTCACTTAAAATAATTTTGTAAAATATTAAAATAAATTTTTGTAAGATTTTTTAAATCTTTCAAAGATACAGCCTCATCAACTTTGTGCATAGTTTTTCCAACTAGACCAAATTCAAGACCAGGCGATATAGATTTTATAAATCGAAGGTCCGAGGTTCCACCTGTAGTAGATAATTTTGGTCTTATTTTTGTAATTTTTTTTATAACATTTTGTATCATGAATGTTGTTTTGTTTGGTTTTGTTAAAAAAGCTTCACCAGAAACCCTATAATCAATTTTAAACTTTGATTTATATTTTTTGTTTATTTTTTTTAAAATTTTATTAAGTCTTTTCTTAATAGATTTGGAAGAATGCTTATTATTAAACCTAATGTTAAATGTTGCCTCAGCTCTTGCTGGAATAACGTTATCCGCAGTGTTATTGATATTTATCTTTGTCACCTCTAAGTTTGTAGGCTGAAAATTTTTCGTACCTTTATCAAATTTAATATCTTTCAATTGTTTCAAAATTTTGACAATTATAGTTGAAGGATTATTTGCTCTATGAGGATAAGCCACATGTCCTTGTAGACCTAATATTATTAATTTGCCGGTCAAGCTACCTCTACGACCAATTTTAATCATTTCACCTAGTTTATTTGGATTTGTTGGCTCTCCCACTAAGCAAAAATTTATTTTTTCTTTTCTTTTTTTTAAATATTTGACAACTTTTTTTGTGCCATTTACCGCATCACCTTCTTCGTCCCCGGTAATTAATAAACTAATTGATCCATTAAATTTTTTATTTTTTGATAAAAAAGTACTTATAGCAGAAACAAATGCAGCAATAGAACTTTTCATATCATTTGCGCCTCTTCCAATTAAATGTCCTTTTTTAATAGAAGGCTTAAAAGGATTAATTGTCCAATCTTTCATATTTCCTGGAGGTACAATATCTACATGACCAGCAAACATAAAATTTGGTGCTTTAGATCCTAATCTTGCATATAAATTTTTAACAGGTTCGAAACCTTTTTCTTTAAATTCTAATATTTTGGTTTTGAAACCTAACTTTTTTAAATTTTTTTCTAAAAATTTCATTATTCCTGCGTCAGCTGGAGTGATAGATGGAAATCTGATTAGCTCTTTAGCTAATTGTAATTCATTTATTTTTGACATAATTAATCTCTTAATAAGTCATTAATAGATGTTTTTGATCTCGTTTTTTCATCTACTTGTTTAATTATGACTGCACAATATAACGAAGGTGCATTTTCATTTTTTTTATTTGGAAGTGATCCAGGAACAACTACTGAATATGGGGGAATTTTTCCAAAAGTTATTTTACCAGTTTCTCTATCTACGATTTTAGTTGATTGTCCAATATACATTCCCATACTTAAAACTGAGCCTTCGCCAACAATTACACCTTCAACAACTTCAGACATTGCTCCTAAAAAAACATTATCTTCAATAATAGTTGGTAGGGCTTGAGCTGGCTCTAAAACTCCTCCAACACCTGATCCTGCTGATATATGACAGTTTTTTCCAATTTGACAGCAACTACCTGCTCTCGCAAAAGTGTCTATCATTGTGCCATCATCAATATAAGCACCAATGTTTACATAACATGGCATTAAAACAGCATTCTTTCCAACATAAGAACCTTTTCTAACAGGAGAATTTGGAACCATCCTAAACCCTGCTTTTTCATGATCCTCTTTTGTCCAGTCAGCAGTTTTGCCTTTTAATAAATGTGCTTTATCATACCAACTACTATATGGTCCATTAAGATTTTCCATTGGATAAATTCTAAAGCTTAACATAATAGCTTTTTTAATATATTGATGAGTTATCCACTCACCTTCAATTTTTTCTGCGACTCTTACTTTTCCACAATCTAGATCAGCTATAATTTGATTTATTGCATCTTTAAGTTTTGGATCAGAATTTTGATTTACTTGGTCCTTATTTTTCCAGGCATCATTAATAATTTTTTCTAAAGACATAATTTATTTACTTTTTAATAGCCTTATTTCTTTAAGAAATAAAGATAGATTTTCAATTTTATGCGAAATATAATATTTATCAGAGTCAATTTTTCCAAAATGCTCATCATTAATTAGCCAAACAGTCGTGCAACCCCTTTCATACCCGATACTTAAATTCTTAGCTATATCCTCAATATAAATAGTTTCTTTAGGATTAATGCCAAATTTCTTAACCATTAAATCGAAAGTTTTTGCTTCTGGTTTTGGAATATAGCCACCATCTTGAATATCAAAAACCTTGTCTCTCCCAAATAGATCATAAATACCAAGATGTGTTAAAATATTCTCTGCATGTTCTGCGCTACCATTGGTAAAAATAAATTTCTCCATATCCAAATTTTCTAGCTCTTTTCTCATTACTTTGTCCTCTTTCATAAAAGATAGATCTATTGAATGTACATATTTAAGAAATTCTTGAGGTGGAATATCATGATGTATCATTAAACCATTTAAACTTGTGTTATACTTATAAAAATAATCAGTTTGTAATTGTTTTGCTGCATTTAAGTCTATTTTTAATCTTTCTGATATAAAACTTGTCATCCGTTTTGATACTTGTCCAAACACTTTTTCTAAAGAGTAATTATTATGTTTTCCATAACAAACCCCATCAAGGTCTAAAAGAAGATATTTCATTTCTTTCAAACTTTTCATTTTCTTATTAATGTTCCAGCACCTTTGTCAGTAAATATTTCAAACAAACATGCATGAGGGGTCCTAGCATCAACTATGGCAACACCAGTTACACCATTATTTACAGCATCAATACTTGTTTCAATTTTTGGTATCATTCCACCTGAAATAGTTCCATTAATTGTCATTTTATTTGCAGTATTAGAATTAATTTCTGAAATGAGTTTTTTATCCTTATCTAGGACACCCTCTATATTTGTCATCAAAAGCAATCTTCTTGATTTTAAAGATTTAGCTATAGCGCCAGCAGCTGTATCACCATTTATATTATATGTCTGGTTATTTTTATCTAAACCTAAAGGAGATATGATAGGAATAACTTTTTTTTCTAATATATTTTTAATTAAATTATTATTAATTTTATTTGGCTTTCCTACAAAACCAAGTTCCTTTGACTCAGGCACAACCTCAATTACATTATTTTCTTTAGAATTTATAGAAATTGCCTCAGTTCCCTTTTTTTTCAGAGAATTTACAATATCTATATTGAAGTCTATTAGAACATCTTCAACAATATTTATTACTTTTTCATCTGTTACTCTTAAACCTTTAATAAATTTAGTTTGAATATTTGATTTATCTAATTCTTTTTTTATTCTTGGTCCACCCCCATGAACAACTATAATTGATATACCTAATTTATTTAATGTAATTAGATCTGATATAAAATTGTTAAATATATTTCTATCAATAAAAACGTTTCCTCCATATTTAATTACTATTAAATCATTTTTATATTTTTCAATATATTTTAAGACCTCCTCTATTGGAGGCCCATTTTTAGGTAGTATTTTTTTTAAATCTTCTTCTTTTGGTAAGGACATCTACTTTGTTTTGACACTCATTTTTCTTTGAATATAGAACTGTTGAATTAAAGTTAAGATGTTATTGAATGTCCAATAAATTACTAATCCGGCTGGGAATGGAGCAAGAAGGACTGTTAGAAATATTGGAAAAAACATAAAAATTTTTGCTTGCATTGGATCTGGTGGTGCTGGATTTAACTTCTGTTGAATCCACATTGAAACTCCCATTGCAACAGGCCATGCTCCAATTACTAAAAAAGAAGGTACATCATATGGAAGCAATCCAAATAAATTGAATAAAGACGTTGGATCCTTAGCGCTCAGATCGTGTATCCATCCGTAAAAAGGCATATGCCTCATTTCAATGGTTACAAATAGAACTTTGTATAATGCGAAGAATACTGGAATCTGGACAAGTATAGGCAAACATCCGCTCATAGGATTTACCCCCTCTCTTTTGTATAAAGCCATCATCTCTTGTTGAAGTTTCATTTTATCCTCTTTGTGGAGTTCTTTTAATCTAGTCATCTCAGGCTGAAGAAGTTTCATTTTTCCCATACTTCTAAAAGAAAATGATGCTAACGGAAAAAATAATAATCTAATACACACTGTAACTAAAATAATAGCAACACCGTAATTCCCAACTAATTTGAAAAAATAGTCAATTGCAAAGAATAATGGCTTGGTTAAGAAGTACATCATTCCCCAATCGATTGCTAAATCGAATTTATCTATTTTTAAACTTTCAGCGTAACCATCAATCGTAGAAACTTTTTTTGCCGCCACTATAATCTGAATTTCTTCTTCAATTGTATCATTTGGACCAGCTTGAATTCCCTCAGAGGATATATAGTTAACTCTAAATTTATTTTTATAATCAAAAGTTGTTTTAAAATCTTTATTTCTTGGTGGCACAATACTTGTAATCCAATATTTATCACCAATTCCAAGCCAACCTTTTGATGCATTTTTTGAAAACTTTTCGTCTTGGATATCATCGTAATCTTCTTCAATTAACTGATCATCGAGTGTTGCGATTGGACCCTCATGAAGAATATAAAAACCTGAAATTTCAGGTTTTTTATTTCTAACTATTTGTCCGTAAGAATAGAAATTATAAGTTTTATCTGAAAGGTTTATAACCTTTTCGGTAACAGTAAATAAAAATTGATCATCTAAACTAATATTTTTTTCAAAAGTTATACCCTGTTTATTACTCCATAATAATTTAACAGGATTATTTTTGGTTAATTTATCGTTTCCTTCTACTTTCCAGATCGTAGAGGAGTTTGGAACCTGAATATTTTGAGAATTTGAAACAAATCCACTTTCTACATAGTAACCATTTTGTATTTTTCTTGGATTTAAAAGAATTACCTTTTCTTTTTGATCTAACTCTATTTTATAATTTTTAAAAATTAAATCATCGATACTTGCTCCTTTAAGAGAGATTGAGCCAATTATATTTTCGTTTTCAAAAAATATTCTTTTATTTTCAGCCAGTGCTTCTTTTCTTGATAATTTTGTTAAACTATCGGTTTCATCTAAACTTGGAGCATCAGAACTTTGGGCTAACTCCTTTTTTTCTTTTTGTTCTCTCATTTTATTTAGTTCCTCTGGCGAGGGTTGAAAAAATAGAGTGTAGAAAACTATTATCGCTATTGATAAAGTCACTGCTGCAATTATATTTTTTAATTCCATATTTATTTAACCTCCCCATGTTTTTCTACTGGATCGTTTCCACCAGCTCCAAACCATGGGTTACACTTTAGGATTCTTATAAAAGATTTATAAGATCCTTTAATTGCGCCATATTTCTTTAAACTTTCTATAAAGTAGGAACTACATGTAGGATTAAACTTGCAAGAACTTGGAAATAATGGACTTACAAATAATTGATAAAACTTTATCATGTAGATTAATAAATAAGTTATTATTTTCATTATTTTATTTTTTTAAATTCTATAAATAAGGTTTTCTTTATATTTTGATACTCATCTTTTAAAATTGTTTCTTTAGCAATTACAAGATATGAATAATTTCTATTTATTGAAATTTCTTTGTTAGCATCAAGCATAATATTTTTTAATCTTCTTTTTATTTTATTCCTTTTGACAGCATTTCCTAATTTTCTTTTTACAACAAAACTTATATTTAAATTGTTACGATCTTTTTCTGCTATTTTTTTAAAAAAAACAGTGAAGTATTTGTTAGAAGTCTTTCTCCCAGTTAGTAACTTTTTAAAATCTTCATTTTTAGATAGACTAACTATTTTATTCAACATCTAACTATACACTCAAAGATCTTCTTCCTTTTTTTCTTCTATTCCTCAAAACTTTTTGTCTCTTTTTATTTGCCATTCTAGACCGAAATCCGTGCTTTCGAGCTCTTTTAATTTTTGAAGGTTGCCATGTTCTTTTCATAAGTGTCTTATATTAAAATTTCGCTTTTATAGAAAATAAAACTATATAAGTACAGTTATTTTTAATAAATTGCTTGTATGGATAATGCAAAAAATATTAAAATTATTCTTGCTATTATTTATATTTTGATAATTTCCATTTTTTTGTGGTTTTTTTTCAAATATTTTTCTATTCAAGATTTTACAAGTTTTGAAATAATTAAATCCAATAGAGACTCACTCAATGAACTCAAAAATAAAAATATATTTTTATCTACTCTTATTTTTTTATTAATTACTATTGTGTGGGTATTATTATTGGGATTTGCAGCTCCAATATTTTTAGTTGGAGGTTTTATTTTTGGTAAATGGCTTGGAACATTAATTGTCTTATTTGGACTTACTGTGGGATCTACATTTTTATATATAATAGCAAATTATATTCTTAAAGACTTCATGTACGAAAAATTTTCGTCAAAATTTAGTTTTTTAATTTATAAATTTAAAAAAAATGAATTTATTTATTTTGTATTATATAGAGCCATAGGGGGCTTACCTTTTTTTCTTCAAAATTTATTACCAACATTATTTAATATTAAAATAAAAAATTATTTTTATGGCTCCCTAATTGGATTGGCACCTCAGTTGTTTATTGGAGTTTCATTGGGCGCTGGTGTTAATAAATTAATTGACAATAACGAAAATATGCCTAGTTTTCTCCAAATGATTTCGACCCCGGATATTTATTTGCCTATATTTGGCTTGATAGCTATTTTTATAATTGCTTTTTTTTCCAGAAAAAAATTCTTTAAAGGCAACTAGTGGTGCTCTCACCAAGAATCGAACTTGAAATTGATCCTTACCATGGATCCGTTATACCATTTAACTATGAGAGCAAATTACTAGTATAAAAATAGCAATGTATAAAATGTTATTTTTCAAATAATTGCCTTAATTTTTTATAATTTTATAATATATTGTTTGAATTTAAAATTCACCATGAAAGTATATAAAAAAATTATCCTGAACAAAAATGACGAGATTGTCTATGAGGATTCTTATGATTATCAAGGATGCTGGTCATACTGCGGAATACATTATGACTTCAAAAGCACTCGAGGCGCAAAAGCAATGGAAAAAAAAGCCAAGAGAGAAAAAAAGTTAGCTGAAAGAAGAGCAAAAAGACAAGCGAAGTTTGGCAACAAAAATAAAGAGGAAAATTTAAATAAAATTAAAGTTGATGAACCGCTTTCGTTAGATTTTATAACAAATCCAGATAAAGGTAAATGAATTTAAATAATAAAAAGGATAAGCTTTCTAAGCTTGAACTTGCCCTTAGGAAAAATTTAAAAAAAAGAAAAAGTTTTCAAAAAAAACTAAAGAATAAAAAAAATAAGTAATATGATTTTAAATGATAAACAAATAAAAAAATTAGTTGAAGAAGAGGAAATGATTAACCCATTCGTTGATAAACTAGTTCATAAAGGAATAAGTCATGGCCTTGGAACATTTGGATATGACATCAGATGTGGAGATGAATTTAAAATATTTAGTAACGCAAAAGGAGCAATTTGTGATCCAAAAAACTTTACCGAAGATAGTTTCATAACTGTAAAAGGCGAGGAGTCTGTATTGATACCACCAAACTCTTTTGCTTTAGCTGCTAGTATGGAATATTTTAAAATGCCAAGGCGAATAACTGGTTTAGTTACCGCAAAAAGCACTTATGCTAGAACGGGCCTTGGAACACCATCTAGTGTTCTTGAGGGAGGATGGAGAGGCAATTTGGTAATGGAATTTGCCAATCATACAAATTTGCCAATCAGATTGTATGCAAATTCTGGGGCAGCCCAAATTTTATTTTTTGAAGGAAAAGAGCCCGAAGTTTCTTACGCCGAAGGTTCACGGAAATATCAAGACCAGCGTGGTATAACACTCGCTAAATCAAAATAGTTTATGGAAAAATTTTTGATTAAGGGCTCTTCCACGAAAGGAGTTAAAGGCACAATTACATGTAGTGGTGCGAAAAACGCTACTTTACCTTTAATGGCCTCATCAATCTTATTTAATAACACAATTACATTAACAAATGTTCCATTGGGAGCAAATGATATTAAAACCATGATTATTTTATTAAAATCCTTAGGATCAGAAGTTCAAGTTTTTAAAAAAAAAAAAATATTAAAAATAACTAATAAAAAAAAACATGAACTTTTAGTTAAATATAAGTTTATATCAACTATGAGAGCTGGGGTTTTGGCTATGGGAGCATTACTAGGAAAATATAACAAATGTTCAACGGCTCTATCTGGTGGCTGTAGTTTAGGACCAAGACCTATTGATTATCATTTAGCTGGTTTCAAAAAACTAAACTGCAAATATAGTTTAAAAAATGGATATATAAATATTATTGCAAAAAATGGAATTAAAGGTGCAAAATATTATTTTCCAAAAGTAAGTGTTACAGGAACCTCAAATTTAATTTTAGCTTCAGTACTTGGTACAGGAACAACTATTTTAAAAAATATTTCAATAGAACCAGAGGTGTTAGATCTAATTAAATTTTTAAAAAATGGAGGTGCTAAAATTTATTTAACAGGAAGGAGAACAATAAAAATTCATGGTGTTAAAAAATTAAGAGGTCATTCACATGAAGTTATAGGTGATAGAATTGAAGCATTTTCCTATTTATGTACTGCAGCTATTACAAAAGGAAAAATCAAGATTAATAAAATAGAACCAAAAAATTTACAAGCAGAGTTAAAAATTTTAAAGTATATAGGATGTGATTTAAAAATTCATAAATCATCTATTGAATTGAGTAGAAAAAAAAACATACAACCTGCAAATGTTAAAACTTCTCCTTTCCCCGGTTTTGCAACAGACTGCATGCCTATGTTAATGGCAGTTTTAACAAGATCAAATGGTTTGAGTAGAATTGAAGAAACTATATTTAGTAATAGATTTATGGCTGCTCCAGAGTTGATGAGAATGGGCGCAAATATAAATATAAAAGGATCAAAAGCCATAATAATCGGAAAAGATATCCTTAATGCTGCTGATTGTATTTCGTCTGATCTAAGAAGTACTTTTGCTATAATTTTGGGTGCAATGGCTGCTAATGGAACTAGTTGTATTAATCGTATATATCATGGTTTGAGAGGTTATAGTAATTTGTATTATAATTTAAAAAAAATTGGAGTAAAAATTAAAAAGATTTCTTGATGGGTAAGCAGTTTTTTAAAAAAATAACTTGTCAATCCCCTGAAGATTTACCATTTGTATCAGCTTTAATTTCTGAAGGAAAAATAAAATTTAAGGAAATAAAATATCTTCCAAAAAATAAAATATTCTTATTTTTAATTGTAAGATCTGATAAAGAAAATCCAGAAAATAACAAAAAAATTATTTCAATAGTAAAATTTGCATATATTATTTCAATTAAATTGAAAAATTTTGAATCTTCAAATAAAGATGAAATATTCGAACTTTTAGCAATGGATTTGCTAAAAAAAGATAATAATTATGAGATAGTACTTTTATTTTCCAATAATAGATTTATAACTCTCAACGCAGAAGTAATAGATATTGAACTGACAGATCAAGTAGTTTTAAATAATGAAAATAATTAATTGTAGCAATAAAAACAATTTAAAAAAATTGGTGAACATTCTTGATTCAAGAAGAGATGAAAAAAATAAAAATTCAAAGGTTATTGACAAAATTCTGCAAAATATAAAGCAAAATAAATCTAAAGCACTTTTTAAATATGAAATGAAGTTTAGTAAAAATAAAGAAATAAATATTTCAAAAAATAAAATAAATAAATCAATAAAAAGTTTAGACCCAAAAGTAAAAAAAGCGATCGATTATGCTTACTTAAGAATTCAAAAATTTCACTCAAAGCAAATAAAAAATTATAAAAAAAACCTTGTATATGTTGATAAATTTAAAAATAAATTGGAGTATATTAATGTACCAATTGAGTCTGTTGGCATTTATGTTCCAGGGAATCTTCCTTCGACACTTCTCATGAATGCAATTCCAGCAAAGATTGCCAAAGTAAAAAAAATTATTTTAGCAACCCCAAAAGTTTCTGGGAAATTAAATCCAGCAGTTTTATATGCTGCAAAGAAAATAGGAATTAAAGAAATTTATTGTATGGGAGGTGCACAAGCCATTGCTAGTCTTGCATATATACATAAAGTCAACAAAATTATTGGACCTGGAAATCAGTTTGTAGCAGAGGCTAAACGTAAGTTGTCTGGTAGGGTAGTAGGTACAGAGTCGATGTATGCTGGACCATCTGAAATATGTGTTTTGGCAGATAAAAATACAGATTTAAATCAAATTATAACTTCTCTTGTTTCGCAAGCAGAACACGATCCAAATAGTCAATGTATACTTATTACAAAAGATAAAAAAATTATTAAAAATGTTATCAATGGAGTAAAAAAATCAGTAAATAACTTACCAAGAAAAAAAATCGCAACAATCGCATTGAATAAAAACGGTCTAATTATACTTGCTAAAAATGATAACCAAATAATAAGTATCATTAATGAAGTTGCGCCTGAGCATCTTGAAATAAATGTAAATAATTATAAAAAGTATTATAAAAAAATATTGAACGCAGGAAGCATTTGTAACGGAAAATATACACCAATGTGTGCATCGGATTACACTGTAGGTACAAATCACGTTTTGCCCACCTCAGGATCTTCAAAATTTAGTTCCGGATTAAATACTAACGAATTTATTAAAAAAATATCTGTTGTTACACTTAGTAAATTAGGGGTAGAAAAAATTGGAAATCCAGCTATAACTCTTTCGGAGTTTGAACAATTATATGGTCATGCTCAAAGTATAAAATCTAGAATAAGGAGAAAATAGTTTTGTCTAAACAAGACTTATTAGAGTTTAAAGGTAAGGTTATTGATTTACTTCCCAATGCCATGTTTAGAGTGCAATTGGAAAATAACCATATTGTTACTGCCCATACTGCTGGAAAGCTAAGAAAAAATAGAATTCGAGTTTTACAAGGCGATAATGTAACAGTTGAAGTCACACCTTACGATCTTACAAAAGGCAGAATTATATTTAGGTTTTAGTATTTGCCTCGGTAGCTCAGGAGTAGAGCAGAGCCCTGAAAAGGCTTGTGTCGGAGGTGCGAATCCTTCCCGAGGCACCACCAAACATGCGATAAATAAATTTTATTAAATCTTGCATTCAATTGTAAAATCTAATAGTTACTTGCATGCTAATTTTTAGCTTAAGTTAAATAACAAACGAAAGAGTAAAATGAGTCTAAAAGGTAAAGTAAAATGGTTCAATGGCAAAAAAGGTTATGGTTTCATTGAACGTGAAGATAAAGAAAAAGATGTATTCGTACATGCTTCAGCAGTTAGAGAAGCTGGGTTAAGATTTCTTAACGAAGGCGACGAATTAACTTTTGAAGTTGAAGACGGAGAAAAAGGTCCTTCCGCAGTTAAACTGCAAAAAACCTCTTAATTCTAATTCAAATAATTTGTATAGGAGTATCCAAAGTTTAAAAACTTAGTCTATTCCTATACAATTCTTCCTTGCATTTAAAATTTTAAATGTTATTTAAACCAACATGATTAAAGCTATTTATATTTCTAGAATATCTAACAGACACCATATTCATGCTGGCTGCACGCTAGCTATTTAATCATTTTATAAATTTAAAATTATCCACAATTAGTATAAAAC
>CETM01204750.1_pt1 | contig 11683 bp, 7 predicted proteins | sample 361451 | NCBI WGS metagenome assembly CETM01 (sample SAMEA2622690, study PRJEB7988) | marine metagenome | isolation source: saline water (ENVO:00002010), including
GCGCATGGATGTGACTCTCCGACCTAACCAAAATCAGGGGAAGTCCACTCGCGACAGCCGCTCCGGCGTCCGCAGCGGTATTCCACTGTTTGTACTTTTGTCCAAAGTAAGCAACACAGAGGTCGGCTCTTTGCATCAGGACACGGGTCCTCAGGGTATTCACTCGTGCACCCATTAGGTCTCGATACACTGGTGCTGGCTGCTCGCCAAGAATGTCTTCACCGACGGAGTCAGACCGATCGTGTACTTCCTGCGGCCCCACTACATGTGCGTTGATACCCAACTCTCGGAGATATCCTCTGAGCTGGTCTCGCCAGTCAGAATGGATCTCTCCCGCAGCGTAAATGATGAGATCATCCCTAACCCGCTTTTCGTCGCTCAGCTTAGTTGCTCCTGGATCCAGGTCACTACTTGATCCATTGATATCCGAACCTGCTCAAGGGTATCACGATCCCGAATAGTGACCGTTCCCTTCTCCAAGGACTCGCCATCCACTGTAATGCACCACGGAGTCCCAACCTCGTCCTGACGACGGTATCGGCGACCGATGGCCCCGGACTGATCGTAGAACGAATTTATCGCTGCAGAACGGAGATCGGATTGAATCTTCCTTGCAAGCTCCGGCATCCCATCCTTCTTAACTAGTGGGAATACTGCCGCCTTTACAGGAGCGATCTCCGGACTCAGGGCCATCAAAACCCTAGTTTCACCCTCTACGTCCTCTTCCCGATACGCATCCGCTAGCACAACAAGCGTGGTACGGTCCACACCCATCGACGTTTCGATAACGTATGGAATGAAACGCTCGTTGGTTGGTGCATCGATGTACTCGAGCCGTTTTCCCGAATACTCTTGATGCCTAGCCAAATCAAAGTCGGTCCGATTGTGTATGCCCTCAAACTCCTTCCACCCGAAGGGGAATTCGTACTCGATATCGTGTGCGTCTTTCGCATAATGAGCTAATTCGTCGGGTCCATGCTTATGGAATCTCAGCTTTTCCTCTCGGATTCCGAGGTCTTTGTGCCACTGCATCCGCACATCCATCCAACGCGCAAACCAATCGTCGTCTTCGCCCGGCTTGACGAAGAACTGCATCTCAGCCTGCTCAAATTCTCTAGTCCGAAAGATAAAATTCCCAGGCGTGATCTCGTTTCTGAATGCCTTTCCAATCTGGGCGATGCCGAAGGGAACCTTCTGCCGAGCAGCTCCCTGTACGTTCAAAAAATTCACGAAGATCCCCTGGGCCGTCTCCGGGCGGATGTACACTGTCGCAGACGAGTCCTCCACCGGACCCATGAATGTCTTGAACATAAGATTGAACATCCGCGGTTCTGTGAACGCATCCTTCTTGCCACAGCTTGGGCACTGCCCTTCTGCTACTTCTGGCAGGTCGGCTCGAAAGCGGCGATGACAGTTCGTACATTCGATGAGCGGGTCCGTAAACCCATCGACATGACCAGACGCCTCCCAAACTCGAGGGTTCATAAGGATCGCTGCATCAAGTCCTTCAATGTCGTCACGGCGATGAACCATCGAAGCCCACCAGCGCTCTTTTATGTTTCGCTTCAATTCCACACCGAGAGGACCGTAATCCCAAACTGAACCGGTACCGCCGTAAATCTCGGAAGATTGGAAGATGTATCCACGACGTTTAGACAGCGAAACAAGCTTGTCCATCAGATCCTGAGTGGGCATAAAAAGCCTCAAGGCGTGAGTCTTTCCAGGACTCCTGAAGAGCGGGAAAGGTACCGGGGGCCGATGGGGTGATCAACGCCTCCTAGTGCTTTATGGAACATCCTCTTAAGGACCCATGAACTCGGAACGTGTATTAACTTCATATCACAAACCCTCCAACTGTTATCAATCAGAATGATCAAGTTTACCGATCACGCCTCTAAGGTTCTCGAGACCTTTCTTGCTGGAGATCCTAATCCAGGCCAAGCTCTCCGAATTTCAGTCACTGGCCCCGCGACAGCACCTCATTTTGATCTCACGCTGATAGAGATCTCCGAGAGTGCAGAAGACGAGCGTTCTTTTCATGTGAACGACATCGAGGTGCTGATTCGAGAAAAAGACTTGGAACTTCTCGAAGGAGCCACGGTCGACTATGTGGAGCGTGCCAACGAAAGTGGTTTTGAGATACGTCCGGATAAAGAGCGGATACCCAAATCGACTTTGAAGCGAACTGATTCCGGTGAACCGACGGGTGAAATTGCTGACGCGGTCCGAATGGTTCTCGACAACCAAGTGAACCCAGCCATCGCCGCTCATGGTGGCATGATCTCTCTGGTGGATGTAGAAGACACTGACATCTACGTCGAAATGAGTGGTGGGTGCCAAGGGTGTGCACTTTCTCGCATGACACTGCGCCAAGGTGTTGAACGTATGCTCCGGGACGCAGTGCCGGAGTTGACCGCAGTCCACGACGTCACGGACCATTCGTCGGGAGAAAACCCATACCTATGACGGGTAAGATCGAACTGCGATCCGGCTCTGTTTATGCAGAGAGTCTCATAGTTTGACCTGATCCGTCTCGCGCTCGCCAGTCAATCAGATTTACAAAAAACGCGCCCCTCCGGACCAAGAAAGATCGGAGAGGCGCGTTTCGCTCCTAAAAAGAGCGCTCTATCGTCACATGACGATCCGAAGATACTGCATGACCTTAGTCATGTACTTTTCGAAAAAGAACTTTTGTATATCCATCATGTCGATCTCGCGGCCCTGAATGTAGGACTGCTCAATGTCGCTGGTCATGTCCAGCGGTGTTCCTGTAGTGATCAAAAAGGTGGCCTGCTTGCCGACCTCGAGTGAGCCTACGCGATCTGCTACGCCCATAAATTCGGCAGCGTTAATCGTCACCGCCTTGAGCGCCTCGTCCTCCGGAAGTCCAAATGCCACAGCGACGCCAGCCTCCCAAGGGAGGCGGTTGGTATAGAGTGAACCCGAACCGCCCGAAATTGCGAACCGCACTCCTGCCTCATGCAGTCGAGCTGGCATTGTATAAGCTCCGTCGTAACCCTCATAGTCGCGCCCCGGCGCCGCCATTGTAGAAGTCAGGATTACTGGAATGTCATGAGCGACGAGACGGTCGGCTACATGAATAGCATCAGCTCCACCGCGGATTACTATCTCGACATCTTCTTCAAGCGCCCACGTAACTGCGTCGTTAATTTGCGCTGCTCCATCGGCGGCTACGACTACCGGAATCTTACCATCCAAGACCGACACCATCGCGGCATACCGCGAATCGGTGCGCACCTCCTCATCGGCTGCGATCGCATCCCGATATGCGCGTGCCTCGGCAAAAAAATTCTTCAAAGCCTGAACCTGTTCCTCGTATGAGGGCGGAGGCTCCTGTGGACCTCCACGTCCCCCAAAACCTCGAAAACGACGAGGATTGGGGTTGGGCCAGTTCACGTTCAGAGCAGCCGAGGACTCCATCGACATCTCCTCCCAACTCCATCCTTCTAGACTTAGCGCAGAAGACATACCAGAGATGAGTCCTCCACCTGGCGTGCTAAAAGCAACAAGCACTCCTGCGGATCGAGACGTGCCGATGTGCCGGCTCTCCGCGTTCACCGCGACATCTGCCCGGACGTTGGGATTAAAGTCTCCTAGTTCATTGACATCATTCGAGACCCCAACCGCGCCAATCTCCGAAATTCCAACGGTACTGTATGCGTCAATCAGACCTGGATATATGTGCTTACCTCCTCCGTCGACCACCCTCGTCCCTGCCGGAATCTCTAGGTTGGCACCTATCGAAGTTATAACCCCGTTGTTGAAGATGATTGTCCCACCCTCGATCACGCCGTTCGTCACTGTATGGATGGTAGCTCCCTCAATCGCGATCGCCTCCGTCTGAGGCGGCACAGTCATCCGTACCTGCCCATTAAGCGCCATTGGTAGAACAATCGCCGCAATCACACTCACCTTCATCGAATTCTTGATATTCATCATCATTCGCCTCCGGCACGGGGGCCGTTTCCGTTTTGCGAAGAAAGCACAGCCTGAATGAGACGGCTTCGTTCGTCCTTGATCCGTTCTCTAAGCTCCATGTCCTCGTCGATAGAAAAATACCGCCGTCCATCCAGCCACGTTTGCTCCGGACGCGTAAACTGCGACAAAGGATTACCGTTCCATACTACAAAGTCACCATCCTTTCCAGGCTCGAGTGATCCCACACGATCATCGATTGCAATGGCTCGGGCAGATTGGATAGTCACGGTAGACAGCGCCTGTTCCTCAGTCAGGCCCGTGCGCAGAAGCTTGCCCGCTTCCCAATTCATTCGTGAGGCGATCTCACTGTTATCAGAGTGGAGTGACGTAGTCACTCCTGCCTCCATCAGAACCCGCGCATTGTAAGCCGTGGCGTCATACGCTTCCATCTTGAACCCACCCCAATCACTCCAGACCACAGCAGCGACGCCGGACTGGGCCAGTTCAGGGGCTATCTTGTATGCCTCGATACCGTGCTGCAGCGTCTGTACGCGGAAGTCGAATTCTTCGGCTAGACGGACCAAGGCAAGGAACTCATCTGCACGATACCCGTGCGACGAAATGAGAAGTTCTTGATTCAGGATGTCTAGAATCGCCTCCATTCGCAGATCGCTACGAGGTGGGATCCCCTCCTGATTCTCCTCCCAACTCCTCCAATCTCGCTCATAGTCCCTGGCAGCAAGGAAGTGATCACGGATGATCTCCTGCGTGCCCATCCGCGTGTCCGGATATCGGTTTTGGCGCCGCTTGGGGTTCTCCCCTAAAGCAAATTTCACTGTGCGCGTATCTGTATCCATCGCTATCTGATCAGGAAGAGCGCCCCAACGCATCTTTACAATCACGTTCTCGCCCCCAATTGGGTTGGCCGAACCATGCTTGATCATAGCGGTGGTCAGCCCGCCTGCTAGCTGGCGGTACATCCATACGTTGTTGTGCGTTACCACATCACCCATTCGAACTTCAGGTACAATCGCGAAGCCCGACTCATTGACAGAACTGACTCCCGAGTGGATGTGCGGATCGATCAGCCCAGGAGTGACATGCTTGTCCGTCCCATCAATCTCCACTGAGCCACGAGGCGCATCGAGATTCGTGCCAACTTCAACTACCTCGCCATTTTGGATCAAGAGGTCGGCATTTTCTATCCGACCCTGCGGGCCCATAGTCCAGATAGTTGCGTTGCGGACCACCACTGCATCCGGCTGCTCTGGAATAGAACTGACCCCGTACTCCATCATCGGACGAATGAACGGAAGATCCAACTCTGGCACGTTCATCGCGACAGCACCGCGCTCCGGGCCCTCATACACGTCTTCGCGCGAGCCGCTGAACGACGGGTCAGCTCCGTTGGGTAGGGACGTCCATCCAAAGAACTCATCACCACGAACTGATCCAGCGAGCAGGACTGTACCCTGGTATCCGAGTTCCTCTCCGTCGAATCTGACCTCGATTCGGCCTGTCTCGGCCACTGTTTCAGCAGAAGAGAGGTTAACCAGTGCGCCGTCGAAGCGCGTCGTCGATCCCGCGGCTACCTCTAGCTGACCCCGAAGGCGATTAACTGGTCCCTCAAGCGTAAGTATGGCGTCAAAGCCCCACTCGTCAGTAGAAGTAATCCGCCAAGTGCCACGGGGATCGATTTGAGCCGGACGGGTGATATCGTACACACGACCCTGAACCCAGACATCTCGGATCTCTGCATCCTGAGTGAAGAGATCTCCTTCAGACACAAGGAGATTCGCGATTTTGCCCTCTTCAATCGTCCCGTGGCTTCGGGACAGGCCAAGCCATCCCGCGGGCGTGGTCGTCAACGCAGCAAGAGCATCATCGGACGAAAGACCGCGAGCTACAGCTATCCGAAGATTTGGCAAGAAATCGGCAATCGACGACATGCCATCGGCCGTTATCGCGAATGGAATGCCAGCATCCGCCAACTGAGCGGGACTCGTAGGAGCCAGATACCAGTGTCGCAAATCCTGGAGTGTCGCATTCAGCGCCGCTTCTGGATCTGTGACGTCCGGGGCATCGGGAAAATCAAGGGGGACAATCAGCGGGTCACGGCGATCCCTTAGGACATCAATGAGCCGGTACTCCTGTCCGCTACCTCGATACCACGCCTGAACGCCGAACTCGGACGCGATCGCATGAGCGCGAAGGTATTCTTCCTCGCTACTCGTTTCAAAAACCACCGGTTGTCCTCCCTGAACGACTGACTCGAGAGCACCGAGCGCCTCACTAGTCTCAGGCGGTAAGAACGAACGACCACTCGACTCATACGCATCCCAAGCACGGATGTACCAGTCGGCGTCCATTAGGGTCTGCTTCATGAGGGCCGTGGTGCCCATAGTCGAATTCGGATAGGAACCACCGAGTTCGAACGAGCGCTGAAACCCAATCGCTTGAATCATGTCCGGCACCAGCACCCTTTCCCGAACTCCAGCATCCCCAAGATTTACAACCGAGCCAGTTCCTCGGAAGATTCCCTGACCGGGCACAGCTAGTGCTGTTCCGAACCCCTGTGACCGGAGCGCAGCTCGGCGTTGAGAATCGTCCTGAAGGTTCGCGGTCGTGCTGAACCACGCCCGAACCTGCGGATTCCAGTGCGTCGGACCGACGTCCCCATCTTCTGGAACAGCGTCCATACCTAGGTCGGCATGAGCGTCAATGAAGCCCGGATAGACAGTGTGACCACTAAGGTCCCAAATGCGAGCGCCTGCCGGCGCTTCGCCGTCACGCGACACTTCTTTAATGATACCATCGCGGATGACTATGGTCGCGTTGTTGAGCACCCGCCCCGGCGCCTGGACAACCCTCGCGTTCGTCAGTGCATGGTAACCCGTTCCGTTGTCCCGAATTCCCTCCACAGGCTGTGTGCGCGTTGCCTGCTGGGCGTTCAATCCACCCGCAATCAGCAGCGTTAGACTCAACCCGAAAAGAGAGGTTTGGTGAAGCCGTGGTCTCATGCCTGAAGACCTCCAATTGAATGGAACGCCCATGACCGATATTCGGCATGAGCAACTTGAATCGACGAATTCTAGAAAAAGAGAATAGGGGCCATGGATGTTACCGGCTACCAACAACCGCAACAAAGCATACCGGGAAGGTCTTGAGGTTGACTTGAGACGCCTCTGTGTCGAAGTCGATCACTTGATAACGAGCACGCGGTCGTTCACCGGGTAAAGCCATTCTACACCGCGATCGGTGACCACTGCATCATCCTCTAGCGGGATCCTTATCTTCTCATTGTCCCAAGCTGGATTCGCTGTGTAAGCGAAAAGCTCAATTGAGATAAGCGTGCTGGGCCGTAACTCGTATGTCATTCGCGTCGGATTGAAGAACGCCAAAGACGGCCCAATTCCATGCCCCCAGTTCCCGACCGAATGCGGGCCCAGAACCACGTCAGTCACATCCGGGTCGGAGGAGGGCTGATTAAACTCGACAAGGTTAAAGCCAGCGACCTCCAGTGCAGTCCGTGTGCGGTTGAGTGCTTCCTGTGCTGTGGGCGCTGGCTTGATTGTAGCCTTCATGATATCGCGGACACGCCGACCCTGCTCAAACGCGTGACGTACGCCGAGTGGCGGCTCGGTTTCCCCTTCCCGAAGCACGTATGCGATCCGCTTCATATCAGTGTAAAAGTCCAAAAATCCGACACCCCAATCGAGCATAAGCAGGTCGCCGCGCTGGATGATCCGGTCAGTGGACGTGGCCACGATCCCGTCTGGCCCTGTGATGTAGACCGATGGCATATCGAAGGACGATTCAAGGCCTCGGGCTAGCTGCTGGTCTGACATCCACCAAGCGACGTCTTCTAATGTTGTTTGCCCTGGCGTGATCACCTCATTCGAAAACGCGCGCTCTGCGATCTCACGACTGATTTCACCCGCTTCAGCAAATGCCGCGATTTCAACGGCCGTCCGTGTCGCCCGAAAGTCTGACACAAAACGCTCCGCCGAGACCAGTCGATCGCCGTAAGACCCGAGCTGCTCTTTCAGGCGATTAAAGGACGTATATGACAAGCCGTCCGCGCCCCCGATGGATTCCGCAATATTAACGCCGATCCGGTCCGGGTCCCGCGAAGCCACGTAATCTGCCAACTCATCCGCGGAACCGAAGTAGTCGTATACGTCGCACTGCTCAAGCCGATAACCACCAACGCCTAGAACTGCCCGCTCAACACGAGCACCCTGACTGGTGAATACCCAGAAGCCCCAATCGCCTACATAGCCCCTGCCAAGTGCCTCCCAAAGTGGATCTAACAGGCCTTCGCGCATAACAACGATCCACATGTCCAAATCGTTGTCTTCCATCGCGGTGGGCATGACCAGATCAAACTTTTCCGCCCGAATCTGACACATCCGCTCCCAGCGGGCCCGCGCCTCCTGACCGCTCACGGGTGCTCCCGTGATGATCGTTAGCGTTGCAGCGAGGATCATGCGTCGTAGCAATACGTTCATTGGGTACTCTCTTGCCATAAATCATACCGAGCCCGGCATTCTACTCCGACCTTATGCGAACAGGCCAGCCGCACCTTTTCAGCCTATTCGGTACTCAGGTTCGTATAATCGCACCGATCCTATACGAAGTACGTGTCAGGCACTTGATGTGACAGTTCTAACGAAGGCGGTAGGCTTGCCAAGGAAACAGGTAAGCCGTTGTCGCCGACCTAAGGCCTGACTTGACCATCCCCGAGGACCACGAATTTCTTCGTAGTCAACTCGTTAGCCCCCATTGGACCGTAAGCATGAAGCTTCGACGTGGAGATTCCGATTTCGGCTCCGAGGCCAAGCTCTCCCCCATCCGCAAATCTTGTACTGGCGTTAACCAGCACAGTGGATGATTGGATTGCAGTAACAAATCGGTCAGCTGAACTCTTACTGTCCGTGACAATTGCCTCGGTATGGCCTGACCCAAACTCAGCTATGTGCTCAATCGCCTGCTCCATATCATCGACAATCCTCACCGCGAGTATCAGGTCGAGATACTCCTCCAACCAGTCACTTTCGTTCGCTGTGACCGCAGGAACCCCGACGCTTTCAAGAAGTGGGACAGTTCGATCACACCCTCGCAACTGCACACCATCATCAACCAAACGCCGAGCAATCTCGGGCAGGAGTGAAGATGCCCCTCTGTGTACTAGGAGTGTCTCGGCCGCATTACACACTCCCGGACGCTGTACTTTAGCATTGTGAACTATGCTGGAGGCCCTATCTAGCGGAGCGCTCTCGTCTAGGTAGACATGGCAAACGCCTTTGTAGTGTTGCAATACCGGAATCCGACTCTTCTGGGTCACTGCTCGGATTAGCCCCTCACCTCCCCTCGGAATCACTAGATCGATGTCATCCTCTTTCGTCAGGAGCACATCAATGGCTTCGCGGTCCGTGGTCGGAACTAACTGCACGGACTTTACTGGAAGCGAGCTAGCGCCAAGCCCCAATTTCACCGAACTCGCAATCGATCGATTCGTGTGAATCGCCTCAGAACCACCTCTCAGGATCACTGCGTTACCAGCCTTCAAGCAGAGTGCTGCCGCGTCTGCAGTCACATTTGGGCGACTCTCATAGATCATCGCTATCACACCCAAAGGAATGCGCATACGAGCGACCCGAAGTCCATTAGGGCGGACTACCTGATCCTCCAGTTCACCGAGCGGGTCCGGCTGCTCTGCGATTTCACGGACAGCGGCCGCAAGCTTGGTCACCCCATCAGAGTTTAAGACCAAGCGGTTGCGCATCGCACCCGTGATACCACTGCGATCGGCATTCCCTAAGTCTACGGCGTTCGCCGACACGATTTGGGATGATTCAGTTTCGAGCGCGACAGCAATAGCATGCAGCGCCTCTCTTCTCTCTTCTGCAGTAGACCGCGCCATGTGCCACCCAGCTTTGCGTGCGTCGGCAGTCATCTGGTCTATCACTGAAAGAGCCTCAACGGTCTTCACGCGTGAACCTCATGACTGGATAGCACCAACCGATCAGGGCGCATCACAACTGTACCGGTCTCCAAACCAAGCTCAATCTTCACTTCTTCGGTATGCATACCCCGAATGCGCTCTACTTCGCGATCATCGAACCGTACTATACCTCGAGCGTGCTCAACCCCTTGATCGTCAACCACCGCCACCAGATCCCCTCGCCGGAATCGCCCTCCGACTCCAACCACACCGCGTGGAAGCAGACTCGCGCGACGACGAAGTGCGCGCACAGCACCGTCATCTATAACTAGCCATCCAGTCAAACCTTTCTGTACAGCCATCCAGTGCCGACGCGCTTGAAGTGGTTCAGCATGTGCTTTGATACGCGTCCCCGCATGCCCACCCGCGAGCAGGGTTTCTAGCACTCTCGGGTCGTTTCCAGCCGCAATCACAGTCGGCACACCATAACGCCCAGCCCGCTCAGCTGCCTCTAGCTTCGTCTCCATTCCCCCAGTAGAAACAACCTGTTTCTTTCCGAAACAGAGCGCGCGTAGTTCTTGTGCACTCGAAACGCATGAAACAACCATTGCTCCTGAATCAACGTCGGGATCTCGATCATACACACCAGGCACATCAGTCAACAAAGCCAGAAGGTCCGCGTCAACGAGCGACGCCGTCATGGCTGCCAGATTGTCATTATCACCGACCGTAATCTCATCTACGCTCACTGTGTCATTCTCATTTACAATCGGGATCACCCCAGCCTGTAGCAGTTCGCGTAGGACTCCTCTGGCCGCAACGTAACGCCGTCGGTCTCGCAGGCAGTCGTTAGTCAAGAGCACCTGACCCACCGTGAGCCCAACTTCCTGAAATGCATCGCTCCAAAGCTTCATCAGGCGTCCCTGACCTATTGCCGCAGCTGCCTGTCGCGCAGCGGTTCGTGTTGGCGGCACCGCGTGACCCGCCTTTCTGAACCCCGCCGCCACGGCGCCGCTTGATACTATTACCACATTTCGCTCGCCTGACGCCGCAACCGTCCTGGCTACAGTTGCCATTTGCGCCGTATCTAACTCCTTAGAACCGTCTGTTAGGAGCCTGCTCCCGAATTTCAGAACCACAGTGTTGGGCGAGGAATTATTCATAAATAATGAATATTATCACATTTTTGTCTGTGCAACCCCCCGAGAAGTGTTGCCCAACGGGAACTTAAACACTCGCGCCAATAAGCCTATTGAGTGAACATTCACTTACCAAAAGCAATATCCACCAACTCCGAGTAATTTCCCTTGAGCTTCCCACTCGTCGTTCTGGCCGCAGGCCTCTCAACAAGATACGGACGCCTCAAACAGCTAGACGCACTCGGTCCCAGTGGCGAAGCAATAATGGATTTCAACGTCTACGATGCGGCTAATTCTGGATTCCAATCCGTAACCTATGTGGTGCGTAGGGAGATCCTGGAGGACGTAAAGCAGCATGTTAACGACACGATAGGGGATAAATTCGAGACAAACTTTGTTTGTCAGGAGCTGGACGAATTACCCTCGGATTTCAGAGCTCCACCCGACCGTATCAAGCCATGGGGTACTGCGCATGCTGTACTCTGCGCAGCTTCCCAGATTGAAGGCCCTTTCGCAGTGTGCAATGCAGACGACCTATATGGACCCGGTGCCTTCCGACTTCTGTTCGAGGAGATGAGCGGCAAAAAACCTCAAGGTGAGGGCGCAGCCACACTAGTCGGCTACTCACTGGACAGGACGCTCTCCGGAGCTGGAGGTG
>CETM01019549.1_pt1 | contig 11677 bp, 9 predicted proteins | sample 361451 | NCBI WGS metagenome assembly CETM01 (sample SAMEA2622690, study PRJEB7988) | marine metagenome | isolation source: saline water (ENVO:00002010), including
ACAAACGAAATCATCGCTGATATCGAGAGTGATTTCAAAAGAAGTATCGCTTGCCTGTGACAGAAAAAAACAGGTCCAGCAGTCTGACGAACTTTCCTCATGCTTATGATTTCGAGGAAAATCCGTTCCTGAAAGATGCTCATTTTCAGAATCAAAATCTGATAAATGCTCGGCATGGGAATGGGGGCAAAAATCTTCCGTTTTCCCATCAATTGAAGATGCATGGTCATGAGAATTCCCGAAACATTTACCATCAGCCACGAGATGCTGAAGTTGGTGAAAAGTATCACCACCCACAGCCATCAAAAGGTATATCGCAATCAGCGAAGTCGATGTTAGATGCCTCAGTATTTTCATCAAAGCAAATTAATTTTTCGGGAATTTTTGTTCGTATACGTCTGTCAAATACTTAGAGTTCATAATTATATACTCGCATTTTTAGTCCAGCGAGGTGTTTCTTACGATTCTTGTGTTAGTTTATCTAAATAGTGTCAGGTATCACCTTCAAGATTAGCGACACTTCTATATTCGGAAAAACAAAATCCATGATTAAACGACAATTGGGAATCTACCTATCCTGTGTATTTTTTTTGGGAATCTCCCAACCGTTTACAGCGGCAGGGAAAAACAGCATTGACACCGATTATGTCGCTGGTGCAGTACTAACAAAAGCGCAAGAGAAAATTGTGTTGGAATTGGCGATGCAGCGTGGGATAAAAAAGGCAGCAAAGATCTCAACCTATTACCTTTTGCCAACAGAGGCTCGCGGTATTCAAATCCAAAGCACCGAACAAATCAAAGGCCGAGAGGTTACCAGTCAGATTTTAAATATCATCTATAAAAAATGGTGGCACCCAAACGAAGGACCTCGAAAGGGCGATCTGCGAATTGGTGAATTTTGGGCCGGCAAACCCACCATTCGCAAAGAAACTATTCTCAAGGTAGGGAAAAAGGAATATCGAGTACGAATAATACAAGGGCTGACTCTGGAAGAGGCCGAAAAGCTACTACAGATGTTGCTGGAACCAAATTACACGGTGGAGCCGGCCGTCCGGCATGAAAACTTCAAACAGATTGCCTGGGATAGACCGATGAGCTTTCGCAGGCAAGGCGAAAACTATTCTGTCTCTTTTCCACATATCGCTCGTGGTGCCGGATTCTTTGACCTGCAAATTAAACTAAGTGACGACGAACTGATTATTCATCAGATGTTTCAGGCAATCCCATAACGTCAGCCGGGATTTATGAGCAAGCAATCAAGTACGAGCAGAAAAAGCCTTTGTCTAGCAGCAGCTGCTGCGTTCTCTGTTTATTTCTGCATGTATGCATTCCGCAAGCCTTTTACCGCTGCGGCCTTCCAGAATCAGGAAGTCTTCAACTATGAACTAAAATCAGTGATGATCATTTCGCAGCTGCTGGGCTATATGCTGTCAAAGTTCATTGGGATCCGACTCGTCTCCGAATTGGATCGCAAGTACCGAGCACTGGCCATCGTCGGATTGATCGTATTTGCTGAATTAGCTTTGGTGCTTTTCGCAGTGCTACCCGACGAAACCAAAGTCATCGCCATGTTTCTCAATGGCTTGCCACTGGGAATGGTCTTCGGATTTGTACTCTCATTCCTCGAAGGCCGTACGACAACCGAAGCTCTCTCCGCAGCACTTTGTGCAAGCTTTATCATGTCGTCAGGAGTGGTAAAGTCGATTGGCCAGTGGCTAATCCAGGTGCAAGGCATCGACGAGTTTTATATGCCCATGGTTACAGGACTCATCTTCTTCCTGCCACTGCTAATCTCAGTCTGGGTTCTGCAGCAAACGCCTCCTCCCAGCACGGTGGACGAGCTTGCCAGAAACAAACGATCCACCATGAATAAGGGTGACCGCTGGAATTTCTTTGTGGCTTACTGGCCGGGACTCTTAGCATTATTTGCCGTCTACGTGACACTTACGATCATTCGCACCTTCCGGGATGATTTTGGTGTCGAAATCTGGCAAGGCTTAGGGGTCAGTGACAAACCATCCGTCTATGCCAGTTCGGAGACGATCGTCATGGTCATCGTCACGATGTTGAATGCCGTAGCCATCTACATGCGTAACAACCTCCGCGCATTACGAGTAACGTTCATCATTATGACGATCGCTTTTCTACTCTTAGTGGGCTCGACGATCGTTCAAAATCGTGGCGAAATCTCTCCGCTCGGGTATATGGTGCTCTGTGGAATCGGGCTGTACATTCCCTATGTTGCGTTTCACACCACTGTCTTTGAGCGTATTGTCTCGGCTTCAAACCTACGGGGGAATCTGGTATTCCTAATGTATCTGGCAGACTCAATTGGATACCTCGGTTACGTGGTCCTGTTATCGGCCAAGCCCTGGTTCGATACATCTGCAGATAAATTATCCTTGTTTCAGAACACCCTTTACTCGCTGGGGGGATTTGCTATCCTCTGCCTACTGATCGCTACGGTTTATTTCCAAAAAACGCTTTCCCAAGAGCAAACCGGCAATCCTGAACAGGCATAAGTACCTGCGGAGCACTTTTTAAGGACGTCACATTTGAATTCGCCTTCTACTCATCCTGAAACCTGTCAGGTCGCCATTTTCAATGATCCCAATCAGCTTCTTGAAGTACGGGGAGAAACGATTCCAGAGATTAGTAACGACGACTTACTGGTTCGCGTCAGTGGGTGCACTATTTGCGGGAGTGACCTTCATACCATTACAGGTAAACGACAGGAAAGCACGCCCACGATACTGGGGCATGAAATCATCGGATACATCGAGGCAATTGGCACCTCGCCGCGGTTTGATCTGGCCGGCCATGAAATAAAAGTCGGTGATCGCGTGACGTGGTCAATATGTATAAGCTGTGGAAGCTGTGACCGATGCGAAGCGGAGATCCCTCAGAAATGTGTCGAACTAAAAAAGATAGGACATGAGGTATTTGATTCCAGCTCAGGATTTCTGGGCGGGTTCTCAGAATATGTTTTGCTGCCGGGGAGAACGGCAGTCTACAAAATAGACAGCGAAATCGAAGACGAAGTCTTTTGTCCAGCCAATTGTGCAACAGCAACCGTTATAGCCGCCTGTCGTCAGATTCGACGGATTGCCGGACAACGAGTGCTCATCATCGGAGCTGGCATGCTGGGTTTAACCGCAACCGCGTACTTAAAAACCCAGGACGCCGCTGAGGTTACCGTTGTCGAACCCGATGAACAACGTCGTCAGCAGGCTGTTGATTTTGGAGCAGATCATGTTGCGGCCGATATTCAATCTCTGACTCAACAATCTGATGTGCTGCTTGATTTTTCCGGTTCTTCAGCTGCCATTGAATCCGCCCTGCCCTTGTTGGCAATCCATGGAACTGTCGTTCTTGTGGGTACGGTTGCTCCCAGCCCGGCAATTGCAATCGACCCGGAGTTTATCGTTCGAAACCTTATCCACGTTGCCGGCGTTCACAATTATCGCCCAAGCGACCTTCAGGATGGACTGTTGTTTCTCCAGAAATACGGTTTGCAATTTCCATTCCGGCAATTGGTCGAAAAGTCGTTTGCACTGAGTGATATCAATGAGGCCGTCGAATTTGCTTTACGGGAAAAACCCATACGAGTCATGATCAAACCATGAGCCTGCGTAGTGTAACCACCCCCGATGAGATCATCGAACTGTTCCAGGAACGGGGCCATTCCGAATACGGTGGTGAAGATGTCACCCAACTTCAGCATGCTTTGCTTGCTGCCCATTTGGCCGAACAGTCAAATGCATCCGCTGAACTAATAGTAGCTGCACTGCTTCATGATTTTGGACATTTGCTACATGAGCTACCGGATGACGCACCCGACAACGGTATCGATGATTTTCACGAAGATGCAGGTGAAAAGGCATTGGCAAAGATCTTTCCGGCAGCCGTTACTGAACCCATCATGCTGCATGTTCAAGCCAAACGATTTCTATGCACGACGGAAAAATCCTATTTCGCAAAACTGAGTGAAGCATCCATTACCAGCCTTAATCTACAAGGCGGCACGATGTCAGAAGAGGAGTTGACCAAATTTAAGTCGTACCCATACTGGCGGGATGCCCTCCGTTTAAGAATTTGGGACGATTTGGCAAAAGACCCGGAACAAAAGACGCCAGCATTGGCGCATTACCTGGGCTATCTGGAAGAAGCGAGTTTGTAACATACGATGAAAACTGAATTTGACGTAGCAATAATCGGCGGTGGCATCGTCGGACTTGCCCACGCCTGGCAGGCAGCACGACGTGGGCATAAAGTGGTCGTATTTGAAAAAACTTCGGTTGCAGAGGGAGCAACCGTTCGCAATTTCGGAATGATCTGGCCGATTGGACAGCCGGCTGGCGAACTCTATCAAGTCGCGAAGAAGTCACGAGCGTTTTGGTTGGAACTTGCTGAGGCCGGGGCTCTCAACGTGGAAGCATGCGGCTCTATCCATCTCGCGCACAACGACGATGAAATGAATGTCCTGCAGGAATTCGTCGATCAGCAAACCCATGAGGCTGAGATTATTTCCCCCTCGGACGTTTGTCAGCGGTCGGCTTTAGTCAACCCGGACGGGCTGCTCGGAGGAATGTACTCGGACACCGAATTGCGAGTGGACCCGCGAACAGCTGCAGCAGGAATTCGGTATTGGCTGGAACAGGAATTCAACGTCCAGTTTCACTTTGAAACATTGATCTCTGCTATCGAAAACAACGAACTTATCTCTTCTGAAGGTCAAAAATGGAAGGCCGATAAGATCATTATTTGTAGTGGCAGTGACCTCCTTACTCTTTACCCGGAGCATTTTGCTAAATCCAAGCTCGTACTCTGTAAACTACAAATGCTACGCTCCATTGCCCAGTCAGAACCACTGCCTGAGAACATTCCTCATCTTGCCAGCGGTTTAACCCTCCGTCATTACACATCATTTAAGACCTGCCCTTCGCTTGAGCGCCTGAAAAGCAGGATTACAATGGAAGCTCCGGAACTGGACAAATACGGGATTCATGTGATGGCATCTCAATTCCAGTCAGGTGAGATCATTTTGGGTGACTCGCACGAGTACGGAGATGACATCAGTCCATTCGACAAATTGGAAATTGATGAGCTGATGATCCGGGAACTTAAGAAGGTTGTTCGATTGAGTGACTGGACGATCAAGGAAAAGTGGCATGGAATCTATGCGAAACATCCTGACCTTCCGGTTTATGAAGAGGACGTCAATGAGGCTGTCTCGTTGTTTGTTGGCACAGGAGGTGCCGGAATGACCATGTCGTTTGGTTTAGCAGATAGATTTTGGAGTAACAGGTAACTAAATGAGCCAATTAAAACACATTCAGGCCGTCGTTTTTGACTGGGCGGGTACCATGATCGACCATGGAAGCCGGGCACCGGCCATCGTCTTTGTTGAAATCTTTAAACGACAAGGCATTGAAATCTCCTTTGCTCAAGCCAGAGAACCGATGGGGATGGCGAAGCGGGAGCACATTGCAACGGTAACTCAAATGCCAAGCGTCCGTGAGCAATGGCTTGCCAAATATGGGCGGGAATGCACTGAGCAAGACATCGATAACATGTACGAGCAATTCCTTCCTCTGCAAAAAGAAACCCTCAGAAACCATAGCCAGTTGATTGAAGGAGCCGCTGAGGCTGCTGAAACTTGCCGGGCTCTGGGACTCAAAATTGGCTCTTCCACCGGTTACACCCAGGAATTGATGATCGACGTCAAAGTCAAAGGCAAAGAACAAGGATATGAGCCTGACATCACGCTTTGCGCCGAGGATGCTCCCAGAGGACGACCAGCTCCCTACCTGCTCTTTGAAGCCGCCAAACAACTGGATGTCTATCCAATGAAGAGTATCGTCAAGGTCGATGACACTATTCTGGGCGTGGAGGCCGGAATTAACGCTGGCTGTTGGGCGATTGGAATCACGCAATCAGGCAATATGTTAGGGCTGTCTGTAGAAGAATTACAAGCCATGGACCCGGATGAATTAGCAGCTAAAACTAACGAGATTAGTGCGCAGTACAAACAAGCCGGTGCTCATTTTTGCATTAACTCTGTTAAAGAGATCGAGGATGTTTTGCTGAAGATTGATGCAGCGATGGAAGCTGGCTCGTGGCCACATCACTACGAGTTTTAATCGTGCTACCTGTCTACATCCGGACGGCAGAACAGCATGCGCAGAATTAGCTAGATATAGCTGAAAGTGACTAGAACGTCTTACCCTGCATATTCGCGCGACATTCTTTTCGATTACGATCAAATCGATCCAGCTGATCCTGTAACCAACGATTAGCTTCGGTGATTTGTTGCTTATCGCCTGCTGCTCGCTCAATCCATTTCTTATGTTGCGCGATGGCACCTTGTTCAAAACGGTCCAGTTCAGCAAATCTGGCTTGATATACATCCTGGACGTCTTCGGCATCAATCTCGTCCAAATACCTGTCCATTACGGCTTTCAACTCAGCAGCCTTAACTGGTAAGTCGTTAATAAGGTTCTGTTGCTCGTAATAATCCGTAGCAACATTAAACAGCTTTTGTTCACCCGTTAAATGGTGCTCCATCAATTTGTAATCACCTAGTCGAATCACGGTCAGTGGAGGCGCAAAATAGCATGGGTAATGATACACAAAGCCTTCCACGGGTCGTTCCACGCTGGCATTGTTTCCAAATTCAAATACCGGCCGTAAACTACCACCATCCAAATCTTCAGGAAGCTCCTCGTCATTGCCGGAATAATCATGCAACGTAGGTAATAAATCCCATTGATTAATTGGCACATCGCACTGAACTCCTTTACGGACTCCCGGACCTGCCACAACAAACGGCACGCGCAAACCGCCTTCATAGAGATTAGCTTTGCCACCACGCAACGTTCCGTTTGGATTGAGACCACCTCCATTATCTGAAGTAAAGATAATGAAGGTATTATCCAATGCTCGGGCTTCACTCACTGCCGCAACGATCGCTCCCAGCCCCTGATCCACTTCGTCTAACATCGCAGCGTATTGCAGTCGCCAATGACTGATTTTTCGAGATTCGGAAATCTGATCCTCGGGTAAGTAGTCTTCGTCCTGTAAGTATTTACCCCGAGGTAATTTACGATATTTCTCAATTAAGTCAGCCCGCGCTGCGTGAGGAACATGAACGGCGTAATGAGAAACCATCATGAAGAAAGGGCGATTCCCTGCATGTTCCTGAATGAAATCCACCGAGCTTTTTTGCAGCGATGCCATCCGTTTTGGATTATCTGCTGGTAATGGTTCACGTCCTTTGATACTAACGTACTCTCCATGAAAGTTGTCGTTGGTTGCATTCCCATCTACTTCGTCCGTGACGTCATATCCGATAGTCTCCATTCGGTCTCCACTCATACCCTTACCGAAATGAGCAGTGATATATTCCGGGGCAGCGGATTTTATGACATCGGCCAACGAAACTTCATCCTTCCATGACAGTTTTTTCTGTAACGCCAGCACATCATGCACAAAGGTATAACCCAGGCGGCCCGGAGTCTTCCCAAACTGGATGCTCTTTCTGGACGGAGTACAGGTCGGTGCCGGAGCGTATGCATTGGAGAATACCATTCCACGACTGGCAAGTTTCTCCAAATGTGGAGTCTGATTAAAATCACTGGCCGATTCCGGATCACTGACCATCATTGGCACCGACGTATCGGCCCAACCGAGATCATCCACATAGACAATGATGAAATTCGGACGCTGCTCTGCACTGACGGAAACAGTAAGTAATAGCAGTGCCATGCAGGCACGTGTAAAAATCGTCTTCATAGGAACGATCATGAAATCCGTTAAGAGGAAAATGTAATGGTTTCAGCTCAACAGATCCGAGACAACTCGGCCTGGCGAAAGCGAGAATGGTCGACCGGTGCGGTCATGCACATGCATTTCAGGAGCGATTCCCAGTAGATGGTACATGGTTGCTGATAGATCCCAGGGTGCAATCGGATCCGTCTTTGGAAACGCGGCATGCTGATCACTCGCTCCAATGACCGCTCCACGCTTGACGCCACCACCGGCGACCAGCACTGAGTACACATCGGGCCAGTGATCCCGTCCGGCGTCTTTATTGATTCGCGGTGTTCTGCCAAATTCCCCGAGGGCGATCACCAGGGTTGAATCCAATAGCCCGCGTTCATCTAAATCATCTACAAACGCTGACATTCCCTGATCGAAAGGAGGAAGTAATTGGTCTTTCATTCGGGGATAGTTTTTAGAATGCGTATCCCATTCTTCGTTATTCGACCTGGCCCAGTTCACTGTGATTAACGGAATTTCAGCTTCCACCAAACGTCTGGCTAATAGCATCGTTTGTCCAAACTTATGGCGTCCATAAGAATCTCGTAAAGGAGCAGCTTCACGTTCCAAATCAAAAGCCTGGCGACTCTTTCCGGAACCGAGCAATCCGAAAGCTCGCTGTTTCAAATCTGTCATACCCTGAATTTCGCCGTTGCGATCCACCGCAGGCAACTGAGGCTCCAGCTTGGACAATAAGCTAAATCGTTTATCAAAACGCGTTCCGTGCAATTCTTCAGGTAAGGCGAGTTCATCGACAGAAAACTCACTATTGTTCGGGTCCTCTGCCACTCGGAATGGCTCAAAGGCATGTCCCAGAAAACCAGCATTTTGCCCGGCCATCGGCGGACGGTTACCCTGATGCATAACCGGTCCTAAGACAGCCGCACTGGGAACCGGACGTGCTGTCGGCTTCAAGTGTGCCACCGCTGCGCCAAAGGTTGGGAAATCTTCTCGCCGCGCAGGTGTATTTGTACCCGGTAACGGATGTGGGTGACCGGTTAACGCCGTATAGGACGCGGAGCCATGCTCGAAGTCCGCATGCGACATGCTACGGATAATGGAAACTTTATCCATCACCTGACTCAGCTGTGGTAAGTGTTCACAAATCTGAGTGCCAACCACGTTGGTTGCAATGGGAGAAAACTCACCTCGAATTTCAGCAGGTGCTGAAGGCTTAAGGTCGTAAGTATCCTGTTGCCCCTGACCTCCGAACAAAAAGACGACAACACATGACTTGGCGGACCCAAAATTCCGCGGTCGCTCAATGGACTCATCGGCTGCGGCTAATCCAGACATAGCACCACCACCGATGAAGCTCAGGGCTCCAGCAGAAATCCATTGCCGGCGGTTGAAGAAGGTCGTCACAATTCTGTACTAATAAGTCTAAAACAAGTCTTTAGAAGGCCTGCTACTATTGTGAATGAAACCTTAAGATGCATCAAACTACAAATTTGCAGGATATCGATTACTGCGTTATTTTAGTTTTCGGTAACCCCTGCTGAAGTCGCATAATACCGGTTTTACTAATTCTTGAATATTGAATCTCTAATTCAGACAAGTCTTTCAAGGATAGAAGTCTATCGACGCTTTCATCTGTAACCTTAGCCCCCACCAGATTTAAGTGTTGGAGTTTCTCAAAGGATTGAATCGTAGGGATACTCTGATCGGTTAATAGTGGTCCGGCAAATCCTGTGTTGTATAACAGGTAAAGTTGCTCGAGGTCTTCTAATGGGGACAGTGCCTGCACTCCGGAATCGTTGATTCCCACTAAGCTCAAATCTAACACTCGTAATTTCTCAAACTCCGCTACGTACTGCATTCCCTCGTTAGTAACTCGGTTGCCGTACAGACTAAGTACTTCCAATTGTCCTAGAGGTTTTAACGCAGCCAACCCGACATCAGTAAGCTTTAGTTTCTCAAAGGCTGTCTTTTTGAGAATCAGGCAACGAAGCTCAACCAGTTTAGCGATCTCCGGCATCGATGCGTCTGAAATGCCTTCACAAACTTCAAGATCCAGTGATTGTAGATTTTTCAGGCTCGTTAAATTGTGAATATCAGAGTCTCCAATCTCTGTACCGGCCAGACGCAATGCACGAAGTGTCGTGAGTTTTCCAATTTCCATCAAAACATCATTCGTCAAGCCGCGGCATAATTGCAGGTCCAGACCGACGAGTTTCGGAAGCCCACTCAATTGCCTGACGCATGCCGGAGTCAATTCGATTCCGATGCAATCGATTACAAATTCCTGTTGCGTTTGGCTCAGAATATCCAATACTCGCTGATCAAACCTTCGATCCTCTTTTAGCTCCAGTCTTACAACCGGCAGTTGAATCGCTGGAGTTTTCTCCGTTGTCGGCCGGCCATAGCCATAGAATTGCTGATTTTCGATGACGTTGTTTTGGCTATCCAGCATTCCCACACTGACATGACTAACGGATAAGTCATCCAATGCTTGCTTGACTTGATCACTAAAAGAATCCTCAATGATCCGTTCCGGATCCGAGTTGGAAGGATTAGTACTAGTTACATCATGGACATAAATGGAATCTTGCTCACGTAAAAACAAACAGCCATTGGCCAGAACTGGATGCGACCAGCTATCACCACCGGCACCGGGAATCTGAAGTTTCCCATGGATCGTAAATCCGGAAGGATCTGCTTCAATGAGTGCTACGACACCATTTTGGTAGCGAAAAATAAATCGATTATCGGCATGGATCACTGCAGCCGATCCAACACCCGGGCCTCGTCGTTTCCAGTGAATTTCGCCTGATTCTAAGTCGAGACAGGTTGGTAGTCCGTTATTGCTGCCATGCCCGGCAATAATCGAATCGCCCACAGCAACCACTCCGCCATGATGATTCTGAAACTGGTTTCCCTGCAGACGGTAGACTTCACTTGCCTCAACCTCGCCATCAGTTTTCGAAGTAAGTTTCAACAGTACACTTCCGGCGTTGTAGCCGTTCGCTGAAAAAACGAGGTCACCCCGGACGATCGGTGTTGGAATATTAACGATGTCGGCACAGATATCGTTATATCCCCATAAGTATTTTCCGGTCTTGCATTCGACTCCGATCAGACCTCGTCCAATCAGCTGGACATACATCTCGATGCCCTCGACTTGCGTTTTCACGATCGAGGAGAAGGAGGCACCATCACCACCTTTAGTTCCTAGTTCCGGTGCCGGCATTTTCCAGATCACTTCACCTGTGGCTTTGTTTAAGGCCACAATCATGGCCTGGTCGCCACCGGGAGTACAGATCAGGTGTTTTCCATCGATCAGTGGGGACTCACCATAACCACGACCGGACTGAAGCTTACCTTGAAAATCAGAAATAAAATCCACCTGCCACTGAAGCTCACCGGTGGCAGCGTGCAAACAACAAAGTTCTCCATCAGGGTCTAAGGCGTAGAGATATTCCCCATCAACCGTCGGCGTGGACATCGCATGTCGGGAAGACTCTCCGATCTGCGTCTTCCATAGTTGGTCTCCGGACTGTTCATCAAATGCGTAAGCAAAGATGGATCCGCTTTCACTGCCAATCGTATGTAGTCGGCCGTTTGCGACCACTAAACTGGCATAGCCTGCTCCCAGCTCTGAAGTCTTCCATTTGAGTTGTGGTCCTGATTCCGGCCACGATTGCAACAATCCGGTTTCTGACGACTTTGCATCGCGGTTAGGTCCGCGCCACTGTGGCCAATCAGCCCCTGTGACCTGTACGACAGTACAACTGAGTATTGAAAGGATGAGGAGTAATGGATAACGCAATCGGATCGTTGGCAAATTAACACCGGTTTTCATAGATAGATTGCTCCCTGACTACTCTTTAATTTACCACAGCTGATTTCACAAATA
>CETM01039031.1_pt1 | contig 11676 bp, 7 predicted proteins | sample 361451 | NCBI WGS metagenome assembly CETM01 (sample SAMEA2622690, study PRJEB7988) | marine metagenome | isolation source: saline water (ENVO:00002010), including
CAAGAAAATAAAGAAAAAGCGGTTCCTATTTACAATAGTAGAGGAAGAATAATTGGTTATAAGAAAGTTAAGGAGGTAGAGTTATCAAAGGATCAGAAAACAAAATCTGCCGATGGAATATCTAAGCCCGTTTCTAAGGCAAAGAATGCAGTCATGGCTTATAACGCGGCCAAAGATGAGGGAGTAAATGCCGCTAGTAATGCAGGATTAGGTGGAGGAGCAGGTAATGCAGTTCCTTCTTTTGAAGCAGGATTGATGAGAGATCCTTCTAAAATTAGAACCTTGGGGATAATGATATTGTAAGATGGCACTAGGACTTGTTGGTGGGGGATTAAAAATATTAGGAGGAGCGGCTAAAAAAGCTGGTGGTGGCATGAAGATGGCTCGTAAGATTTTTAAAAGAAAAGATGATAAGAAGAAAGAGTTACCGCAGAAAGAAACGGGAGAGGAAACATCTGAAAGCACAGTAGATAAAACTCAGAATCCACGGATTAGTTTTGATTCTCCCGATGTTTCCCAAAGTATTAGTAAGGCAGGAGGGGGTGGAGAAAGTGAAAGTTTAGAGGGAACTGCATTTAGAATAAAGAAAAGTGTGGTTGATATTGATACTTTACTTAAAGGATCTCTTGCCTTAGATAAGATGAGAGCAACTAAGAAGCGAAGAATAGCAAAGCAATCTAGGAGAAAAAAGCAAGAGACTAAATTTGAGAAAGTTAAAAGTGTAGGAAAGGGTTTAGGAAGGTTTGTACCTAAGAAGGCGAAGAGTGTTATTGGCAGAGTAATTAATTTTTTTGTTACGATGTTCTGGGGTTTCCTAGCACTGAAGTTCTTTGATCAGCTTCCTAAACTCTTAGGTTTAGTGACCATCCTTAATAATGTAATGAACTGGTTAGTTAAATGGGGTGGCAGAATTTTAAATGCTTTTGTAACGCTGGTCCATTGGGGTGATAAAATGTTCCAAGGATTAAGAAAGGGTGTAGGGAAATTATTTGGGAAGAAGGGACAGGCAATATTTGATAAGTTAAGCGGTACTTTAAAGTGGGTATTAAATCTTGCTGCTATTGCGGCATTGACAACAGCAGCAGTACTGATGAAGAGTACTAGTCTTGCTTATTGGAGAGGATTTAGAGATGGTTCAATGGGAGGAAAGGGAAGAGTAGCAGGGAATATTCTTAAACATGGATTGAGACGTGCTCCCAAGAGATTATTAATTAAATTATTAGGTAAGGGTAAAGCGAAAGCAGTATTGGGATTTGGGAAAGCTGCATTAGCAAAGACTACAGCCTTCGCTGCTGGTATAGGAACATTTGCTGCTCCTGCTGTTGCAGCAGCAAAAGTTATAGCGGTTATGGGGTTGTTCACTGCGGTTGGAGAAGGCGGGGGACAGCTCACTACAAAAGGTAGACAATGGAATAAAGGTTTAGAAAAAAATGCGGAAGAGAATAAGAAATTGAAATGGTGGAATCCAAAAAGGTGGGGATCATGGATGCTGTGGAAACTGGGAGAGGTTGCTAATAGGGTTTTTGGAGCTTTCTTTGGATTGCTCGACATTCTTGGTACGCCAATCAGATATTTGATAGAATTGGTGCGTTATCCTTTCCTTGATCAACAAGGTAAGGACAAACAAAGAAAGAATATGGCAAAGTTTGATGGAAGAATTAGAGAACAGTTTCGTAGACTTTTTAATGCGTTTGATTTCTTAGGGAAAGTGAGTGATGAGACAGGTGGATGGGGAAATATCTATGGACAGGAAGGAAGAGCAGGGGCGGGACAAAAAGATCTTAATAGAAAATTAAATTTTGATCCTACTGGTGATGATAAGTCTGCTTCCATCAGTAAATCTACTTCCTATGAGGAAGATGGACCTGTGACGATTGTAATAAATGATAGTGGATCTCAGAAAGAATCTTCTTCTCCATCAGGTATGAGTGGGGATACTGCTGAACTGTTAGCGGGATTATCTGGTGGTAATACTTCGCGTGGAGATAGTAGTGCCTTTGAAATACTTCATAAAGGGGCTTAAATAGAACTAGGAGGAGATAATCTATGCCATCTAATGCTACTGTTAAGAAAAGAACCGCCCAACGTCAACGTAATAGGGAAAATGTAGAGGCGGGAAATATTATTAGACCTGCTCCCGGAGGTCCTACTACCCAAGAGAGACAAAATGCGCGAAGGTTTGGTAACAAGCGAAGAAGAGAGAATCTTGCTAAGTTTGGTAAGCCTGCTGGTCCTGCTAATGTTAAAGAGGTAACTGTTTTTTCTAATAAGAATAGGGATAATGTTAATCTGACTGGTGGTATGATACGTTTGATGTATTATGAAAGTCTTTTATCTAATTGTATAAGATCTACATTCACTTATACCGATGCAGGAAATTCGGCAAACAATCAAAAGCAATGGACGAGTTGTAAGAATACGACGAGTGCTATTGATGGATTACCTATTGTAGGAGAAGAGAAAGTTAATTTAGAGTTCACTGATAACAGAGGGACGACTTTAAATCTTGATATGTATGTTAATAAGGTTACTCCTCTTGATGATGAGACTACTAAGTCTGCTGCTCAATTAGATCTAGTATCCAAAGAATTTATTATGAATGAGAAGGGTCAGAGTAGAGTACAGGTTGTTTATGAGGGTAAGATATCTGAACATATTAAAAAAATTCTTAATGAGAACTTAAAGACTACGAAGTCATTAGATATTGAGGAGACGGGCGCAAAGAATTATAATTTTATTGGTAACAATAAGAAACCTTTTTGGTGTATGAATAATCTTGGGACCAAAGCAGCTCCTAAGAAAAATAAAAAGGGAAATACCGCAGGATTTCTTTTGTATGAGACTTCTGATGGTTATCATTTCAAATCTTTAGATACTTTATTGGGACAGAAAAAGAAAAAATCTATCATCTATAATGAAACCTTAGATGGAGTGACAAAAAGTATTCCTGCGGGATATGATCTTAAAGCATTGGAATATAGTAGAGATAATGCAGTTAATGTGCAAGGTAAGCATATGATGGGTGGATATTCTACTCGTTGTATCTCTTTTAATCCTTTTAGTTGTGAATATAGTGAGGAAATTCTTTCTGCTGATACAAGTTTAAGTGGTTTGACTGGTGAGGCTCCCGGAAATCAAGAAGAATTAACTTTGGCAGGAAAAAATTTCTGGCAATCTAATAAGGAATTTGATAGTGAAGAACTTAATAAATCTTTTACTCGAACTACTTGGAATATAAAAGACACGGGAACTTTACCTGGTGGAAAAACCGATCAACAAATTGATAAATCTAAGGAAGAGAATTTTGAATTGGAAAATATATTTAATCAATCTATTCAGAGATATCAACAGTTGTTTGGACAGGTGAGTACAGTTGTAGTGGCAGGAGATTTCTCTTTACATGCAGGAGATGCTGTGTTTATAGATGCTCCTAAGTTAGAAGCAGATAAGAAATTAGAGAATTGGAATGAAGAAAGTGGGGGAGTCTATGTTATATCTGATATATGTCATTATATTTCACCCAAAGAAACTTATACTAAGATGAATCTCATTAGAGATTCTGTTGGTAGAAAAGGAACCCATACATCACGCGGGTCAGGGACCTTGTAAGGGTGTATAATAAATACAAAAGTAAGGGACTAATTTTATGACTACTGAAATTCCAAAGCACGATTTAGACCACGAAGTCTATCTAGATCCTAAGGATCATAAAGAACATATCAATCATGGTATGTTAGAATATAGTGAAGCTGACTTAGAAATGCACAATGATGCATTTCATGCTCATAGTGAAGAGGAAGTTGATAAGAGTGATGCACAGATTAATGACTGGCATCAGCGACATCAAGATAAGAAACTTGAAGTTTATTGTGACAACCATCCCGATTCATTGGAGTGTCGAGTATACGATGAATAAGATATGGAAGTAGGATCATTATTTAATTCTGGTATACTGGGGCAATCTTTCAACTGGTGGATGGGACAGATTGCCGATGATTCTACATGGAGAGAAAACATTAATCCAGGTAAGTTTGAGGAGAGGGAAGCAATTCCTGGGTGGGGTTATCGATATAAGGTGAGGATTATGGGTCTTCATGATCGAGCAACGGAGGTTATTGAATCCGAAGAACTTCCTTGGGCTACGGTAATGTATCCTATTACAGGTGGGGGTGGACAAGCAGGTGCCTTTGCTACACCTGCTCTGCGACAAGGGAATGTGGTTTATGGATTTTTTATGGATGGTGGACAAGAACAAGTGCCTGTTATTATGGGAGTGTTGGGTAATAATCTTCAAACGAAACTGCAAACCAAGACAGAATTAACTGGTGGACTTGCTTATTCTGGTGTAAGTGGGTATGCCGAAACAGAAAAACCAAAATTAGAAGCAGAAGATAAGGTGCCTGATAGTGATATGACAATATCTAAACCAGGATCTAAGGAACAAAATATTGAGAAGTCGGCTTTGAGTATGATGGGACTCGGAGGAGGTGGTGGTGGCACCAATTCATTGACAGAACAAGCAAAAACCAAAACCATTAGGACTTATATTGGGGATGGTTTACAGGAGTTAGTGGGTCGAACTCCTGCTCGTCTCAGAAGAGATGACCAATACAATTAAGGGAGGAGAATAATGTTAGATAAGTTTGGATTACCTACAAATCTTCCTCGTACAGCAGGAGAGTTAAAAGACATTCAGAATGCTCTGGGAGATGTAGAGAGTTTAAAAAGTCAGTGGTTGGCGAATGGATTTAATCCAGGTGAGATAGAAGAGTTTGCTAATAGCTTTGTAAAGAATAAAGTTGTTGATGGTCTAAGGAATCGGGTTGCTGATGCTGATTCGCCTACGAGTCCTGCACAACCAGGAGCTACACTTGAAAGTGAAGCAATTCATGTAGTGAGTGTTGGTGATGTCAGAAGAGAAGAAAAGTATCAAGAAAAGACTCCTGTAAGTAAAGTACAAGATCCTGTTGATTCTGCTACGAAGGGAATGCAGATAACTATTGAGAATGTGAGTAATCAAATTAATAAAGTGATGGAATCCTTTGGAAACTATGCAGACATGGCATCCATGGGACAAGGACAACAGGATATTGAAAAGTTAATTGAAGATGCCGCATCTGTTAACTCTAAGTATATGAAAACCATCATGAATAAGATGATGGAGTTTACTAATAAGACAGTAAATGCAGAACTATCTGCTGCTATATCTTCTATGCCAGCAGGAAAGCGAGCAATGTTTGCTGACATGAAAAATTTAATGAATCAAAATAGTCTTCAATCTTTTGGTGATATTTCCAATGGTATGCAGGGAATGTTGGGTGGTATTTTAAAGCAATCTTTTAATGTAGATTCTTTGATACAACAAGCACAACAGAAAGCACTTAATCCTATTACTCCTATGAGTAATTTGATGAATATTAAAGATTGGATTCCTAGTATGCCTGTAACCAAAGGGGAGAAAGTTAGATTTAGAAACAATGTATATACCGTAGAGGAATCGGGAAGGACTGGTACTACTCTTCCTATTGAAAGAGATGGTTCTCAACGCAGTGGAAATACTACTCTAAAATTTGATTCCTTAGTTGAGGGTGATGGTGAGGATGTTAAGTATGGGGATGTGGGAACTTATCCCAAGGTTCCTATTTGTTATGCAGAAAATATTATTGGTCAAGCACTGGGTGCTAATAAGCAAGCAATAGATCAAGCAACTAGTAATATTATCGATGGAGTTAATGCTTTTATTGGTGACATGCAATCTGAGTTAGAAGAAATGGATAAGAAAATGCAACCTAAGGCATTTGATAATAGTGGGGAAGGAAAGGTTCTTGGATTTAGTGATGAAGAAGGTGGAGGAAATATACAGGGTGGTAGTTATTATATAAGTGGAGATGATATTGGGGTGACTGGATCAGGAACTGTGCGACCTGTTGGTGTTTCATCTACTGCTCCTGGACCAGGTAATGGATTGACTGTAAATATTAGAGTTAGTAAGGGTGGTGCTACGGGTACAACAGAAGGTGAGTTATATATTAAAATACTTGATGGTGGATCAGGATATAATACTGGGGGTGGAACTCCTAGTAATACTGGTACCAATACTAATGAAAGTACCACGGGTGGATCTGGAACAGGATGTTTAGCAAACATTACATATTCAGGTGGGATAGGAACCAAGGTTACTATTACGGAAGGAAGTGGTGGGACGAATTACATAGCCGGAGATATATTGACGGTTACGGGTTCTAATGGTGGATCGGGATGTACGTTTGAGATTATTAAACCACGGGGTCGTATTGACTCTATGATAGGAGTTAATCCTGGTATCGTAGTGAATAATCCGGGACAAGGATATCAAGTAGGAGAATTAATTACGGTAGAGAGAGAAACCTATGCTGGTGTTGCACCTGATGCGACCTTTACTATTACTAGTGTCTCTGATTCTGGTCCAGTTAAGATGGAAGCTCCCAAATCAGGGAAAAATAAACCTCAGAGTATGGGTAGTATGTTGAGTAAGATAGGAAATATTGGGGGAAGTTTAACTAGCGCATTGAACTTTAAAAATATAACATCGAATGTTTTTCCCTTTGAGCTTCCTCCTGTTCCTGCTATGTCCGATTTCTATACTCTGGCAAGAGGGTCGGGTGCCATGCCTGATGGTGAGATGCCAAGCATGAAATCAATCGGTGATGCTGTTGCTAAACAATTCCCAACACCACCCATTAAAAATCCATTATCATTTGTTCAACCTGTTAAGGATGCGGTGGATGTTATTCAGGATTCTGATTGGGATGATGCAAAGAATGCAAGTCAGGAAGAACTTGATGAAGCATTTGATATCTACTAATAAATATACCTATGACATTTAATCTGTTTCAACCTCCAACGAAATGTGATATTAAAGTCGGTTATGTGTCAACCGATAGAGGATATGTGGCGGGTATAGGTATTCATGATGCAAATGTGTATGCAAAAGCAAATCCAGGAACTACTTTCATCTTTGCAACACGAGAAAGAATTAGATATTTAAACATTAATGAAGTTAATAAATTAACTCCTAATGATCTCACCTCAGAAGTAGATGAGTGTAAAGGGATTCAGATGGATAAAAAGTCTGAGGATGCTCCTGTTAAAGTAATCTTTATGGGTGGTGGTGGAATAGGTGCTCAGGCTAATCCTATTATTGGTAGAGATGGTGGTCTTATTGGAATTGATATGGTGCATCGGGGATTTGGTTATCAATATCCCCCTATTGTAGAAGTAAAAGATGAATCTGGGAGGGCAGCTGGTGCTGTTGTAATCGCAGGAATTGGTACTACGGCAACTGTTTTTGAAACTTATGAGGATGAAGAGGATTTTGAGGTCTATGATTTAGAAACTTGTGCTCCTAAACAAGTAGGATTTGGAAGTGTATATAGTATTGATGGGAAGAATATCGGATCATGGAATCCTAATCGATATGTTAATCCTTCTACCACACCTTTTCAAGAAACCGTTGAAGATTATATTAAAACTTTAAGGGAAGTACAGAATCCATGGTGGACTACTCGTAAAGAGCCTCCGTTGAAGTTGACCGGAGATGGTAAAACTACTAGAAATTTTTATAAAGTAGATCATTCCGCATGGGGTGAGTTTCAAAATTCATATGCAATTTCTCCCAAACCAAAATCGAATGTAAAAGGATCTGATTTTGCAGGAAGGTGGTATACTTTTGAATGGGATTTAGATGTTCCATTTGATGGAGAGTATAAGTTTAGAGGAACCAGAGACAATAGAGGAAAATTATATATTAACAATGAATTTGTTTCTGATTTAGATTCTTTTAAATCGGGACCATCCCCCATTAAAAAGGTATTGAAGGAGGGAATGCAGAAGTTAAGATTAGAGTTGTTTAATATTCCTATTAAAGAGAAGTTTAAAGTTCAGCAAGAAGGTACGGGACCACAACAGGATGTAAGAAATGAGATTCAAGTTGCAGGAGTAGATTTTATCCAGAAAAGTAATGGATATTTTATGAAGGTAGGGGGAAATGTAGAGACCGAAGTATCTCTTAAACTGGAATATAATGATAATCCACGGACTGCTGGCACTGCTATCACCAAGATTATTATTCCTAATACTGATGGACCTGATCTTATTTTAGAAAGAGAAAAGAGTGGTGATACTTTTAAGAGGAAGGGTTCTGTTTCAGCAAAGGGAGTCTTTCAGCGTAGTGAAGAAGGATATGGACCTATTCAATTGTTTGGAAATGATGGGGGATCCAAATTAGTTAAGAAAAATACTGCTTATGGGCCAGAGACGAATAGGTATGGAGTAATAAACTTCTTTGATACACATGGTACAGATGTAAATGCTTCTTTAAGAACATTAAGTGCAGTAAATTTACAGGATGCAAGAGAAGTTAAAGGAGCAATTACTGGATTAAAATCTAGCGAAACCCAAGAGGTAGCCACTGTTTTTAATACAGTTGATTATATTGAGAAAGCAAATAGAAAACTATGGAGAACTAATGTTTATAATCGAGGAGGATTTATAAACGAGTATGGTATTTGTCCTTTTGATACTACGGTTACTTTAAATGACAATCCATATGCAGGAACTCATCAAATTATTTGGAGTAATGTTAATTTCCCTGTGACAGGAAATTATGTCATTGAAATAGAGGTGGATGATAATGTAAACTTAAAGATAGGAGATCAAGTTTCTATTCGTAAGGAAGGATTTAAACCAGGAACAACAGTAGGAACAGGAAAGTATCGTCAAGTTCATTCTATAAAGAAAGGTAATCATACTATTACGGCGGATTTAGATCAGATTCCGGGGGGTAGGTTTGGTTTTGATGGGATTAAAGGTATTAATCCTATGGCATTGGCAATTAATATTGAGACTGTATTTTCGGAGAAAGAAAGGACAGTTCAGAAGTCTTGGAATGAAAATCCTATGGGGGTTGCATTAACTATTGAAGCACCTGCACCTCCCATTCCTCAACAACCTGTGCCAGTACAGACAGGGGCGTGTCCTCCTAATCCTTTCTGGACTACCCGATTTCCTGCCAAACAACAGTGGCATCCTGTGGTATCTAAGGCATGGGGTAAGTTTCAAAATAAGTATGCCATGTCTCCTGTGGCTCCTTATGATACTAGGAATACCTCAGGTGGGGGAGGAATTTTTACTAATGAATGGACTATTGATGTTCCTTATGATGGATATTATAAGTTGAAGGGAACCGTAGATGATGAAGCCAAGTTTTGGATTAATGGAGATATGGTTTTAGATCTGAGTAAAGGTAATAAAAAGGGAGGACATTTTAAGGGATCAGGTGCAGAAAGTAAATTCTTTTTAAAGGAAGGATCTGCCACCATAAAGGTTGAGGTTCATAATTATAAATTTGAAGAAACTCAATTAATAGATCAAAAGATTTTTAATACTGCTGATTGGTTAGGTGAGACTCCTCTTCCTGCGGCGAAGAAGAGTGTAAGATTTAAGATTACATCAGGTTCTATGTTTTCTAATGGAATAGAGATTCCTGAATTAGGTATTAATTTTGCTAAGGAATATACTCCTGTTAGAGATGCAGATGGAAATCTTTTAGGTCAAAGAGGTCAATTAAAAGAAGCTTTAGTAAAAGAAGTAGAGATTAATAAAGTTTATACTATAAAGGTAACAAGTAAAGAAACAAAACATGGAGTAAGATTAAGAGCAAAAGGATCTGTTTTACAGATGGAAGATCATACTGATGGAGATTGGACTGATATTCAGTGTGCTGTTAGTGATGGAAGATTCTATGATTTTAAAAATGGTCCTAATGAAGCAACTTGTAAGTTTATAGTTACTAAACCACCAAAAGTAAGTGATAAAGGAAGTTTGGTCGGCGGAACAGTAAAGGATGGATCAACTTATGAAGGTCCTCGTTTAGGAAGTTATATGGGATCGGATTTAGGACGTACTTTTACTCCTTTCCATACAGATCCCGTAGAGATTATGGATAAGACTTGGAATTTAAAGTGGAGGAATGTTAATTTTCCAGAAAGTGGAACCTATACTATAAATCTTCTTTCAGATGATACTTTAACTGTTAAGATTGATGGAAGGGAAGTTGGTTTCGCAAAAGTATTTCAGAATGTAAGAAATTATAATTTTGAGATGTCGGCAGGAAGACACACAATAGAAATGGTACTCACTAATATTCCAGCTCCTTTGGGAAGTACATTTAGAACTAATCCAACTTATGGTGCTGTTGTTATAACGAGAAAGGTAAGAGTAGGAACAGGTATACTTAAACCTTGGTCGGTTAATCCTGTTGGGGTTTCTGCCAAACTTATTCCTCCTCCTTGCCCTAAGGCAGTAGGAGGAAAAGGTACGGTTGATCCAGTACGTCCTGTTGATCCAGGAAATGGATACAAACCTCCTACTGGTCCAGGATATCCTGTTGCATTAAAATTAAAAGAGATAATTGTGAAGAATAAAGGTATTAATTATAATTGTGCAGTAGATCAAGTAGTGATGGAACCTAATGAAGGAGGTGCTAAGCTTTCTATATGTAAGTGTGGTCCTTTTGGTACTATTGAAAAAATATGTGTAGATGATGGAGGATTAGGATTCACTCGCTGGCCTAACATCAGAATTATATCTGATACAGGAATAAATGCTGATTTGGTTCCTGTATTTGAACCTGTTCGTGATCCTATTGTAGTGGATCGTGATAAATTAATACAGGTGACTGATCTTGTAGGAATAAAACAAACAGGATATTATGATGGTCGTGCATATTTTGGGGCTGTTTTCTATAAAGATGGTGTGAGATATGCAGGATATTATGAAACTCCTGGTGAATTAGTACAGATTTATGATACAATGCAAGAAAGTATTGATGCTATGGTCACTACACCTCCATCAGCAATCCTCAGACAAGGTACTGATATAAGTAGTGACGATCCTCGTTTGGATATTCCAGGTACTCCCGATAATCTAGTATGACAAAAGGAACTCCGATAGTTCAGCAGAATGATAGACTAAGGAAGGATCCTCCTACTAGTCCACCAACTGATACTGCCAAGCAGAATTTTTCTGCTCAACAGTATGGAAATGCGAAGGGACATATTGCTTTTGGAAAGATTCATAAGCAAGGAGATGTTACAGAAGGAATTGGTCTTCATACTCCCGATGGAGAACATCAATTATCATTAGATATTGATGGACCAAGAGAAGGATGGACTGTTTCTACTAGTCCAGGTAATTTTATGGTGGAATGTGGGAAGAAGAATAATGATAAGATAGATAGTTTGACTCTTACTGCATGGAATGGTAATATTGTTCTTAAAGCTCACAATGGTAAGATTAGATTAGAAGCAGATGATATTGAGATGTCTACTTTTGGTAATGGATCTCAAGGTAATGTAGAAATCAATGCAGGACAGGATGTTCTTATTAATGCACAAAGAAAATTCTTGGTAACTGCTTCTTCTTATGCTAAGATTGCTAGTGCAGGTGACTTTGAAATGGCAGCCAACAGTGTGATGTCTGTCTATGGTGCTTTATTTAATGCTATTACTGATTCCGTAACAGGAAAACCTGCTAAGAATGGTAGCGGTCAACGTGAAAGAGAAAAGAACAATCAAGTATAGGAATTAAAATGGATCAAAAAGACACAGTAGTTTTTGGTAAATCAATTAGAGGAGG
>CETM01200464.1_pt1 | contig 11672 bp, 10 predicted proteins | sample 361451 | NCBI WGS metagenome assembly CETM01 (sample SAMEA2622690, study PRJEB7988) | marine metagenome | isolation source: saline water (ENVO:00002010), including
GCTGATATGGGGGTAGTGGGTAAAGATTTAATTCTAGAACATGGTTCAGAGGGTTTTTATGAGCCATTAGATCTCGGTATTGCGCAATGTCGGCTTATGACAGCTGTGCGTAGTGATCGAAAGATAACTTCTGGTCGTATCACGGTGGCGACAAAGTACATCAATATTGCCAAACAGTACTTCGCAGATCAAGGCAAACAGATCGAATTGATTAAGTTAAATGGGGCATTAGAATTAGCTCCTGCCCTGGGCTTGGCGGATGCCATTGTCGATATAGTTGATACAGGTAAAACCCTCAAAGCGAACGGACTTGAACCTCAAAATCTCATAGCAGACATCTCCTCTCGTGTCATAGTGAACAAAGCTTCTATGAAAATCAAACATGATATAGTTAGTGAAATAATCGGACTACTTAATAAAGCTGTCAAAAATGGTAATTCAGATCTAGGAATTTAGTGTCATGAAGGAAAATGATTTACGAATTACACGTATTTCGACAATAGAAATTGATTTTAAAAGTCGGTTAGAAGCTTGTCTCAAGCGTGAGATGTTGGATAACGATGAGATTAATCAGCGTGTTAATAGTGTCCTTGAAGATGTAAAGCAACAAGGTGACATTGCTGTACTTGAATACACAAATAAATTTGATAACTTTTCGGTGGAAAGTTTTCAGGACTTAGTTGTAACTCCAAATCAGTTAGAAGACTCCTTAAGAAGAATACCTGATTCGCAGAGAAATGCTCTGGAACACGCAGCAAACAGAATACAAAAATATCATGAGCTGCAGGTTACCTCTTCGTGGCAATATGAGGATGAAGACGGATCTGTTTTGGGCCAAAAAGTCACTCCGCTAGAGCGAGTCGGGATTTATGTGCCAGGAGGAAAGGCTAATTATCCGTCTTCAATGTTGATGCTAGCCATACCTGCTAGGGTGGCGGGGGTTAAAGACATAATCGCGGCTGTGCCGACACGTTACGACACAAAAAATGATTTAATATTCGCTGCTGCCAAAGTAGCTGGTGTGAATCAAGTTTTAACGATGGGCGGCGCCCAAGCTGTGGGCGCATTGGCCTATGGGACGGAGACGCTAAAAAAGGTAGATAAAATTGCGGGTCCCGGCAATGTTTATGTCAATGTTGCGAAGAGAATGGTTTTTGGGCAGGTCGGCATAGATATGGTTGCGGGCCCATCTGAATTAACTGTTATTTATGATGGTACAACCGATCCTGATTGGATAGCCGCGGATCTGTTCTCGCAGGCTGAGCATGACGAGTTTGCTCAGTCGATATTAATATCTCCTAGCGAAGAGTGCCTTGATCAGGTTGAAAGAAGTATTAAAGCTATGTTACCAAAAATGGACAGGCGAGAAATAATCGAAACATCGCTAAAAAATCGCGGAATTTTTATCCATGTCGGCAGTATTGAGCAAGCTGCGGAAGTAAGCAACGATATAGCACCTGAGCACCTCGAAATTTCCGTAAACACGCCAGAATCTATCGTGCCGATGATTACAAACGCTGGTGCTATTTTTCTTGGGAGGTATAGTGCAGAGGCCTTGGGAGATTATTGTGCCGGTCCTAGTCATGTTCTCCCGACATCGGGTACTTCTAGATTTTTTTCGGCGCTAGGAGTTTGCGATTTTCAAAAGAGAAGTTCAATTATTAGTTGTTCTCAAAAAGGGGCTTCTAAATTGGCCGAAACTGCTTCTATACTTGCGCGCAACGAAAACCTTCAAGCGCATGCGGTTTCTGCTGAGTTTAGATTACATGAAAAACTTAACTAGTTTTGGTTTTGCGGATCTATAATTCGAGCTTCACCGAAACCAAGTTTTGTAATTAACTCGAGTGTTTTGCCTTCACGAAAGACTTGAATATCCACTATATCTCCGGGTTTTTTATTTCTTATTTCCTTTAGAATATTTTCAGTATTGATAACTGTTGAGCCTTCGACTTTGGTAATTACATCCCCGGGTTCGATTCCAGCTCTTTTTGCAGAACCGCCATTATCGACACTCTCCACCAGTATGCCACGAATGTGATCTACACCAAAAAAAAGTTTGCTGGACTCTGAAGTCAAGGCCTCGCCAGTGATAACTCCAAGGTAGCCTGAATTAGCATCTATGGCACTAGTGATTAGCTCTCTCATGGATTCAATTGCAGTACCAACAGGGGTTGCAAATCCAATACCTTCAAATTTTCCGGATTCTGAAAATATAGAAGAGTTAATTCCAATTAGTTTGCCGTTAATGTTGATAAGCGCACCACCAGAATTTCCCGGGTTTATTGCCGCGTCGGTTTGAAGAATTGAAACCGTGGAATCTGTATTGTGGGTAATCGCGCTTATGATACCTTGAGAAACGGATTGTCCTATATTTCTTGGATAGCCAATTGCAAATACTAAATCTCCTACTTCACTTGTCTCTGAATCCCCTATGTCTATGGCAGTCAAGTCATCCATATTAATATGCAAAACAGCAAGGTCGTTAGCTTTATCCCAAGCTATAACAGTTGCTGGAGTTTTTCGGCCATCATTTAGAGTAACTTCTGTATCAAATAGGTCAAACAGATTATCAACAACGTGTAAATTTGTGAGTATAAACCCGTCTTCGCTTACGATTACACCAGAGCCCAGACTATCCTGCTCTTCAAGGTAAAAGTTCAACCTATCATCAGATGCACGCTCAACCGACTCGACGTCATATCGAGTGGCTGTGATTCCCACGACGGATGGAGCGGCTCTACGAATGCTGTTTGCGAATGAATGAGTACCGGCAGAGAAGGTGCTTTCATCGAAATTTTTTAAGCTCAAATTTATACGAGCTATTTGTTGGTATTGGAGAATGCTTATTCCGAGGAGTGCCCCACAAAAAGCAGGCCAACTGATATACTTAAACAATTGGATAATTGAGCGAATGGTAAATTTCATTTCTCTTTTGCTTTATCCTTTTGATTCTTTCTTATCTAAATATACAGGTAGCGAGGGCTCATTCCAATGCCAGTGAGGTTAAAAGATATAGATACAACCTTGAGAAAACTATTAAAACCGGAAGAATTTGACGACTATTGTCCTAACGGAATACAAGTTGAAGGTAAGGGGAAAATACAAAAAATTGTTACGGGAGTTACTGCATCTCGCGCATTAATTGAGGCGGCTATAGTGAAAGAAGCTGATTTAATTTTGGTACATCATGGTTATTTTTGGAAAGGAGAAGAAGTGACTATTACTGGTTTGAAAAAGACACGAATCCAACTTTTGCTTAGCAAAGACATAAGCTTGTGTGCGTATCACCTGCCATTAGATGCTCATCCAAGACTGGGTAACAACGCGCAACTAGCAAAAATTTTAGGGATTACGCAACAAGCTCCACTTGACGAAGCGAAAAAGCACCCCCTAGTGTTGTCGGGTAATTTGTCTGAGCCTAAATCTTTTAATCAATTCGAAGCATTTTTGGAGTCTAAGCTCGGGCAGAAACCAATTTCAATTGAGGGACGCAGCAAAAACATTAAATCGATAGTTTGGTGTTCCGGTGCAGCTCAAGGATTCATAGAGCTGGCAGTAGAATCTGGTGCAGAGGCATATTTGACTGGGGAGGTTTCCGAACAGACGGTCCATATAGCCAGAGAATCTGGGATACATTTCTTTGCTGCAGGTCATCATGCGACTGAGCGTTACGGTGTCCAAGCATTGGGAGAGTATTTGGCGAATGAGCATTCAATTTCACATACTTTCATTGATATACCCAATCCGGTATAAAAAGAAGTTAGCAGATTTCTGTGGCATTGTTTTGTTTATATGATTAAGTTATTTTCGAGTAGTAGTGTAATTTTATTGAGAGATGCATCTATTGATTCGGAGCTTGTATCAAGTTCAAGATCAACCCTTTCTGGTTTCTCATAAGGAAAAGATAAGCCTGGAACAATATCAGTTTTGTTTTCTTCGAACGCGGCATAAAGACCTGACGGATCCCTTTTTATGCAAATTTCTACTGGTGGATTACAGTAAACTATAAAGCAGTTTTCACTACCGACAACATTAATAGCATGCTCTCTAGAATCATTGTTTGGCGCGACGAAAGAGGCACAGCAAATCACACCGGAATCATTCAAAAACTTAGCAATATGGGCACTCCTCTTGAGGTTTTCAGCGCGGCCCTTCGCGTCGTGTGACAAATTTTTTGAGATACCAAGCCGCATAGCTTTTCCGTCGAGCACAGTAACAATATGTCCTTTGTCAAATAATCGTCGTTCAAGACCATGAGCTAATGTTGATTTTCCTGAGCCTGATAGGCCGATAAACATTATAGTCGCCGGTGTTTGACCATATCTGGCGGCACGCTCTTCTTTGGAGACATGTGAGTTATAATTTTCTTCTTTTTGATTTTTAATTCTTGCAGTCTGCTCGATCATTCCTGCGGCTATGGTCACATTAGTTAGTTTATCGATTAGGATAAAACAACCAGTCGCGCGATTTTTTTCATAGGAATCGAAACTCGAACTTTCAAACAAATTTACCTCGACGAGTCCTATTTCATTTAGTTCAAGGCTTTCTGCTGATTTTTCTTGTAACGTGTTTACGTCTATCTTATGAAAAAGTGTATTGATCGTTGCAGCAACAGTTTTTGCGCCTAGTTTAAGATCGTATTCTTTACCGAGTCGCATTGATTTTTCTGTCATCCAAACGATTTTTGCGTTAAAGCTGCTCTGAGTTGTTGGAAGATTATTGGGATGCACTAGCATATCGCCGCGACTGATATCTAATTCGTCCTCTAGAGTTAGAGTAATAGCCATTTCCGCATGAGCTAATTCAATTTCTTCGTCATAAGTCACTATCGACTTTATATTGCTGGTTTTCATAGACGGAAGCACGGTAACCTTATCGCCTTTGCGAATGACTCCAGAGGCTACAGTTCCACAGTAACCGCGAAAATTTGAATTTGGTCTATTAACATATTGGACGGGGAATCTGAAATCGATGTAATTACGGTCAGCTTCAATTTCAACGCTCTCAAGAATTTCCATTAGTGATTTTCCTTTATACCAAGGCATCTCCTCACCGATCTGCACGACATTTACACCTGTAAGAGCTGAAAGTGGAATAAAGTGCAAGTACGCATGTGGTAAGCTACCAGAAAACTTTATGAATTCTTCTCTGATTTTATTAAAAATTGATTCCTCGTAATCAACAAGATCCATTTTGTTGATGGCAACTATGACATGCTTTATTCCTAACAAGGAGGTTATAAAGCTATGTCTTCGCGTTTGTATTTGAACACCATTTCTCGCATCTATGAGAATAATTGCAAGGGCGCACGTTGACGCTCCCGTTGCCATATTTCTGGTGTATTGTTCATGGCCAGGTGTGTCGGCTATTATGAATTTTCTTCTGGCAGTTGAAAAATATCGATAAGCAACATCAATAGTGATGCCTTGCTCTCTCTCGGCTTGTAGGCCGTCAACTAGTAGAGACAGATCCAGATCCCCGTCGGTCGTTCCACTTTTAGCGCTTTCTGCAGCGATAGATGCCAAATGATCCTCGTAAATCATTTTTGAGTCATGTAATAAGCGGCCGATTAGTGTGCTTTTACCATCATCCACGCTACCGCATGTAAGCAAACGCAGAAGCTGTTTACGTTCGTGTTGTGCCAAGTAGGCGTTTATATCATTTGAGATTAAATCTGATTGATGAGACATAATGACTAGAAATAACCCTTTCGTTTCTTCTCCTCCATGGAACCTGCCCGATCAGTATCAATCAACCTACCTTGTCGTTCGCTACTTTTCGTCAGGAGCATCTCTTGAATTATCTCGGGCAGAGTTGTTGCGTTAGATTCGACCGCACCTGTCAACGGATAACACCCTAAAGTTCTGAATCGAACACTTTTCAATTTAATTTCCTGATCATCCCTAATTGGCATTCGATCATCATCTACGAGAATATCGATCCCATCGAAATTTACAACAGGTCTTTCTTTTGAGAAATACAAGGGGACTATCTCAATGTTATTGATGTAAATGTATTGCCAAATGTCTAACTCAGTCCAATTTGATAACGGGAAAACCCGAATGCTCTCACCTTTCTTTACCTTTCCGTTATACAAATTCCATAGTTCTGGTCTTTGGTTCTTTGGGTCCCATACATGGTTCTTGTCTCGGAACGAAAAAACTCTTTCTTTTGCTCTTGCTTTTTCTTCGTCTCTTCGGGCACCTCCAAAAGCCGCATCAAATTTATGAATAGAAAGAGCTTGTTTAAGTGCCTGTGTCTTCATGATGTCAGTATGTATTTCACTTCCGTGAGTGAAAGGGCCAACGCCCTGGGCTACGCCCTCTTGATTTACGTGAACTATCAAGTCAAGTTTCATCTTTTTTCGTTGAAATTCTCGAAACTCAATCATTTCCTTGAATTTCCATGTTGTATCAACATGAAGTAAAGGGAAAGGTAGTTTGCCAGGAAAGAAAGCCTTCAACGCTAGGTGGAGCATAACTGAAGAGTCTTTGCCGATAGAATAAAGCATTACGGGATTATCAAATTCAGCAGCAACTTCCCTAATTATATGTACGCTTTCAGCCTCGAGCTGCTTTAAGTGTGTAAGGTTGTAATCTGCCATTATTTTAAAACCTTCCATCGATAGTTTATCGAAAGAATTGCTTAAGGATTATTCTTGTTTGGACTCTCTTTGGTATTCTTCAAACCAAAACCCTCGGAGAGCGTCCCAACTTGATCAGGATTAGATTTTGGAGCGTAGTCTTTAGGAGCTTCAATTTGATTTTGGTTACTACTAACAGTTTCGTTTTCAAACATGGCATCAGGCTGAAGAGGAAGAAGCTTCTCCGCAACCTGTTCTGAACAAAGATCTTGTGCTCCGATGGCTAGATGCCCATACACTTTTTTGTAGCTATCGGTCATCTGGTTGATTAATTCAGAAGTCATATTAAAGTGTTCGCTAACGTTATTACGATACTCCATATGGGATTCGGACATACTCTCTAATTTCTCTTCCAATTGCTGTACACGGGTGGCATCAGTGCCCAGTCGTCTAGTGAATGCAATTCCAATCACTATTCCAACGGCAAGAGATCCAATTACTATAAACCATATAGACATCAGAATTTACGTCCTCATAGTTGACTCTATGTGCGAACTTTGAATTTCATGACAACATGTTCGAGTATACCTTAAATCAACAGGTTCGCTGTAATTAGTTTTAATTGAGGTTATTATCACGCTATTCAGGTTAAATTGAATATATGAGTTTAGTTATGGAATACAATCCTATGACTCCTATGCTGCGCTATAACCATGATGTTTCTCAAAAGTTAGTGTCATTCGATGGACGTCAAAAACACATAGCTGAGGCGTTTGATGCACTGTATGAGAGGCTTATGCTTGCTGATTTGAACCATAAGCGAGTCTTTAGTTTTTTTAAGAAGTGGGTGGGCGCCAATTCAAATTTACGGGGTATTTATCTTTGGGGCGGGGTAGGAAGAGGCAAAACATATCTGATGGATCTGTTCTATGAGTGTTTACCTTTTTCTGAAAAGCAGAGGATTCATTTTCATCGGTTTATGTTATCCATTCATGAAGAGCTCGAATGCCTTCAGGGGGTTAGAAATCCTTTGGATAGAATCGCGGTCAGAATAGCGGAGAAAACAAAAGTTCTGTGCGTTGACGAGTTTTTCGTATTGGATATTGGTGACGCGATGCTGCTTTCAGGCTTACTTGAGGGTTTGTTTAAAAGAGGTGTTGTATTTGTTGCGACGTCAAATGCTCATCCGGACTCTCTATACAAGGATGGATTGCAGCGGGATAGTTTCTTGCCGGCAATTAAACTTATCAAGAAATATACTGATGTAATCGAGCTCAGTGGTGCTTTAGATTATAGGTTAAGAAGTTTAGCCAAGGCGGTTTTGTATCATTTTCCTCACAATGGAGATACAGAACAACACTTGTATGCGAGTTTTGTAGAACTTGTCCCGTATTCCAAAGACATTAGAAAGAATGAAACTGTCCAAGTAATGGGGCGCAAAATAACTGCTCGATACAGATTAGATGATGTAATCTGGTTCGATTTCGAGGTTTTATGTAGTTCCCCGCGAGGAGCTCTTGACTATATAGAACTTGCTAGGACTTACCATGCAATAGTGTTAAGTAAAGTTCCTCAACTCAGCGAAAAAAATGAAGATCAGGCACGACGTTTTGTAGTATTAATTGATGAGCTTTACGATAGAAAGGTTAAACTAATTATCTCTGCAGATGTCGAGATAACCCGTATTTATGCAGGAGATAGACAAAAGTTTGAGTTTGAACGCACAAAATCGCGCCTAATTGAGATGCAATCTCTCGATTACTTGGCGAGCCCGCATGTTATAATTTAAAGAGTTGCGAAAATTCCCTTGGTTGTCACCACTCCCAATATAACGCTAACTGGCACGCGTGGTGCCAATAATTGTTAGCTGAAATTTTCTTGAATATTGTCTTGTGCTCAGGTAGTATGCGCCCTCCAGATCCTTCGTACACAAGTAAAAATGAAAACTTACAGCGCAAAAACCAACGAAGTCTCACGAAATTGGCTGCTATTTGATGCCACCGGTAAAACACTTGGTCGTATGGCTACGGAAATTGCAAGTCGTCTAAAGGGAAAGCATAAAGCCGAATTCACGCCACACGTAGATACGGGAGATTATGTCGTAGTAATTAATGCTGAAAAAGTCAAGGTCACCGGAAATAAGGCGAAAGATAAATACTACCACTCTCACTCAGGTTATCCAGGCGGCCTCAAGTCTATTTCTTTCGAAAAGTTGCAAGATAAAGCGCCGGAGAAAATAATTCAGCTTGCCGTAAAAGGTATGCTGCCTCGAACGCCACTAGGCAGAAGCATGTTAAGGAAGTTGAAGGTGTACGCCGGTGCTAGTCACCCGCATAGTGCACAACGACCCCAATCCGTTCAAATATAGGTATTAGAAATTATGACTGCTACCCACTACTACGGCACTGGACGGAGAAAAACCTCAACCGCTAGAGTTTTTATGAGTTCTGGAAAGGGCGCAATAACCATTAATAAGAGGCCACTGGAAACCTACTTTGGGCGAGAGGTTGCCCGGATGATTGTTAGACAACCTCTAGAACTTGTTGAGATGACCGAGAAATTCGATATTAAAGTTACCGTCCGCGGGGGTGGTAGTTTTGGACAAGCCGGGGCGATCAGACACGGTATCACGAGGGCTCTCATGGATTATGATGTCGAATTAAAGCCTCAGTTGAGGCAGGCGGGGTTCGTTTCCAGAGATGCTCGAGAGGTTGAGAGAAAGAAGGTTGGTTTAAGGAAAGCCCGAAAGAAACCACAGTTTTCAAAACGATGAAATTGCTACACATCATTACTGAGTTATATTTCGACAACGAATTGGCGTTTTATTGCGCCTAGAAAAAATATTCTTCATTAAGATCAATAAGATAACTCATTCATCGACTGGGTTCTTGCTTGATAAAATCATAAAATTTGAGTAAGATATTCGATCTAATTATGGTTGGTCATTTAGCAGTCTTAACCAGTTTTCTAGACTAACAATATGTCCACGTATATCCACAATTTTCGTTATTTGTTCTCAGGGAGAAAATCACGGTGACTAACGACAGTACCAATGCTGGCCGTCGAAAATTTCTTGTGGGTTCAACATCAGCTGCTGGGGTTGCCGGGGTAGCTGGTGCCGCGATTCCTTTTATTGGTTCGTGGAATCCAAGCGCCAAAGCACGAGCCGCTGGAGCTCCAGTCCGTATTGATATTAGTGAGCTTCAAGCAGGCGAAATGTTAGGTCCAATTCCTGCTTGGCGAGGTCGCCCGATATTTATAATCAAGCGTGGTGAAGATGCCTTAGGGGCTTTGAACGACAACCCCAGCAGACTCGCAGATCCAAATTCCGACGAACCTGAACAGCCGGCCTACGCAAAAAATGAGTTCAGGTCACGCAGACCAGACCTTATGGTGTTAGTTGGTTTATGCCCTCATTTATTTTGTTCTCCAACACCCCATATAGAACTTAAGCCTGAGTCCTTTGATACGGATTGGAAGGGTGGATTCTTTTGTCCCTGTCATGGATCTAGATTCGACTTAGCAGGTAGAGTATATAGTGGCTCGCCAGCTTCTCGAAACATGCAGGTACCCCCTCACTCATTTGAGGGAGAGAACGTGCTGGTAATCGGGGTGGATGAGGAGGTGGTAGCATGAACGACTCGACTCAAGCGGAAACTACTGTTAGTAAAGGTAATCGACTGATGACAGCCCTCACCGGATTGAGAGACTGGGTCGACGCAAGACTTCCAGTTGTCGCTGCTTGGAAGAAGCATATGAGTCAGTATTACGCACCAAAAAACTTCAACTTCTGGTACTTCTTTGGTGTTCTTTCCTTGCTAGTGTTGGTAATACAGCTCGTCAGTGGAATTTTCCTGACAATGAACTATACGCCAAGCGCAGAAAGTGCGTTTGCCTCAGTTGAGTACATTATGCGGGATGTGGAATATGGGTGGTTACTCCGATATCTTCATTCAACTGGTGCTTCAGCGTTCTTCATAGTTGTATATCTCCACATGTTCAGGGGTTTGCTATACGGCTCATACAAGAGACCACGTGAACTTATCTGGGTAATTGGGATGGCCATTTATCTTGTACTAATGGCAGAAGGTTTCATGGGGTATGTACTTCCGTGGGGACAGATGTCTTATTGGGGGGCTAATGTAATCGTTTCTCTATTCGGAGCCATTCCGGTAATTGGAGAAGATCTGTTGGTATGGATTCGAGGAGATTATTTAATATCTGGAGCAACTTTAAACCGATTCTTTGCACTTCACGTGGTCGCACTGCCACTTGTTCTAATTGGTTTAGTGGTGGTTCACATATTAGCTCTTCATGAAGTGGGATCAAACAATCCCGATGGTGTTGAAATCAAGGCAAACAAAGGGCCGGATGGTATTCCATTAGATAGTGTTCCTTTTCATCCCTATTATACTTTGTACCATGATTTGGGTGGGGTAGTGCTTTTCTTGCTGGCGTTTTGTTCGGTTGTTTTCTTTGCACCTGAAATGGGCGGGTATTTTTTGGAGTTGGCTAATTTTCAAGAAGCCGATTCGTTGAAGACACCTGAGCATGTCCCTCCAGTCTGGTATTACACACCTTTTTACTCAATGCTAAGGGCTGTGACTATCCCACTTTTTGGTATAGATGCAAAATTTTGGGGAATGCTAGTAATGTTTGGCGCTATAGGCATATTGTTTGCTCTCCCCTGGCTAGACAAAAGCCCTGTCAAATCGATGCGGTACAAAGGGCGCTTTAGTCGCTTTGCTCTTTTAATGTTTGTGGTTTCATTTATCACACTCGGTTATCTCGGGACGCAAGCCGTTAGTCCCGGTAAAACTTTTCTGGCTCAAATAATGACAGTAGTGTATTTCGCTTTCTTCTTCGCCATGCCATGGTATACAAGATTTGAGACCACAGCTCAGCCACCCGAGCGCTTGACGGGACGATTCATAAGCATACCTCAGTTGATAGGCAGTTTACTGCTGATCGCATTTCTAGTTGTTGTTCCATTGATGCTTGTCTCTTCGGAAGTAGAGGCAGCATCTGCCGGAAATCTTGATTTGGATCATGTAGAAACTGATTTTGGAGACAAAGATTCATTGCAAAG
>CETM01025472.1_pt1 | contig 11668 bp, 9 predicted proteins | sample 361451 | NCBI WGS metagenome assembly CETM01 (sample SAMEA2622690, study PRJEB7988) | marine metagenome | isolation source: saline water (ENVO:00002010), including
ACCGGCTCTATATCGCGCAAATAGGTTTTTATTTTGGCGTTGTGCGGCGCAATATTAGAAACCACATAAAGTTTTTTATTTTGCTGGTGGGCTTCATTTATACCAAGCTCGAGGTTAGCGAGGTTAAACTCGTTGTTTCGAACGCGCAAACTATAGCGAGGCTGTCCCGCATAGACGGCATCCGCGCCATAAGCAAAGGCGTAGCGCATATTTTTTAAACTACCCGCAGGGCTGAGCAGCTCTGGTGAAAATACAGACATAATGATTCCTTAACTGAGTCCAGGTCAGTGAAAAAATAGCTCGGCAGTGTAGCGGTGAGGGCGCTAGGATGGTTTGATATGGATCAGCTTTTGCTATTGCGTCAGCCCACTAAGCACAGTAGGGCGGTAGAGCACATCATCACCGAAACGGGGTTGTCATCGCCCTGACTTGTTTATTCACTAAGCTCACGGGCGTAACAATGTAGTAGGATTTTCACGCTAAAGCGCGTATAATTCGCGCCCGGTAAAGTTTAACACTTAAAATTTAACGTTATTTGGAGCAAAACATGGCTTTAGAGCGCACTTTCTCTATCGTTAAGCCTGATGCGGTAGCTAAAAACCACATCGGTGCAATCTACAACCGTTTCGAAACTGCAGGTCTTAAGATCGTTGCATCAAAAATGGTTCACCTATCACAAGAGCAAGCTGAAGGCTTCTACGCTGAACACAAAGAGCGTCCTTTCTTCGGTGCCCTTGTTTCTTTCATGACTTCTGGCCCAGTAATGGTGCAAGTTCTTGAAGGTGAAGATGCAATCCGTAAAAACCGCGAAATCATGGGTGCGACTAACCCTGCGGAAGCGGCTGCTGGCACACTACGTGCTGACTACGCAGACAGCATCGACGAAAACGCAGTACACGGTTCTGACGCGCCAGAGTCTGCGGCTCGCGAAATCGCTTACTTCTTCGCTGAAGAAGAAATCTGTCCTCGTACTCGTTAATTTCGAGCTACGACAACAGTCGCGGGAAGGGCTTTCGGGCCCTTTTCTTGTCCTTGTAATTCCTTAGTTTATTGGCACTGCAGCCAGTGTGCTAAGGAATTGCTATAATGGTTAAATTGTGTACAATTTGCCACCTTCGTTTTATCCGTCACCTGATAGAGGTTTGTTCATGGCCACGACTGAGAAAAAAATCAATTTACTCGATTTTAATCGCCAAGGAATGCGCGAGTATTTTGCATCCATTGGTGAAAAGCCGTTCCGCGCCGATCAGGTGATGAAGTGGATTTACCATTTTGGCATCGACAATTTCGACGACATGACCAATCTCAATAAGAAACTCAAAGCGCGACTGAGTGCTGAGTGTGAGATTCGCGCTCCGGAAATTTCGGTAAAGCAGCCATCCAGCGATGGCACTATCAAATATGCCTTGCTACTCGATGGTGGCCAAGAGGTCGAAACCGTTTGGATCCCGGAAAAAGATCGCGCCACCTTGTGCGTATCGTCGCAAGTGGGTTGTGCATTGGAATGTACTTTCTGCTCGACTGCACAACAGGGCTTTAACCGTAACCTCAAGGTTTCTGAAATCATCGGTCAGGTATGGCGTGTAGCCCGTGATATCGGTCTGCACGGTGACAGCACCCGCCGTCCAATCACCAATGTGGTGATGATGGGCATGGGAGAGCCACTGTTGAATTTGAAAAACGTGGTTCCGGCGATGGAATTGATGATGGATGATTGGGCGTTTGGTTTATCGAAGCGTCGCGTTACCTTGAGTACTTCAGGTGTGGTTCCAGCGCTTGATTTGTTAAAAGAGCAAATAGACGTGGCCTTGGCTATCTCCTTACACGCTCCGAATAACGAATTGCGTGATGAGCTAGTGCCGATTAATAAAAAGTACCCTATTGAAGAGTTTTTAGCGGCGTGTCGCCGTTATATTGACGGTTCAAAAGCGAATAAAGACATCACCATTGAGTATGTGATGCTGCAAGAAGTCAATGACAGCACCGATCATGCCCATGAATTAGTGAAAGTACTTAAAGGCACGCCATCGAAGGTTAACTTGATTCCTTTTAATCCTTTCCCTGGCAATGATTACGGGCGCTCAAGCAACAGTCGTATCGACCGCTTCTCTAAGGTACTGCAAGGGGCCGGTATTACCACCATCGTGCGTCGTACCCGAGGCGATGATATCGACGCCGCATGTGGTCAGCTGGTGGGTGATGTGGTTGATAGAACCAAACGTTTGGCCAAGAGAAAAGAGCGAGAAAAGAGCGCTATCGCTATAAATGTGGCTCAATAACAGAAAATATCGCCCTTTTGTTAAAAAATAGATGAAACAAAAGGGCTTTTCGGTAATATAGGTGCAATAACGGAATTAACGAGGCGACGCCATGCGCAAGCTTTTAGTGACCAGTGTCAGTTTACTCGCCTTAGGCGGGTGTGTAACCGAAAGCACCTATGTGGGCAGCGACCGGCCTGTAGTAGAAAAACGAATAAATAATGTCGACGCCGCGCGTACGCGCATCTCTTTAGCCCTCAACTATCTCTCGCAGGGCAACAGCACACAAGCAAAATATAACCTCGAACGCGCAGCTAAGTTTGCACCAGAGCTTCCTGAAGTACATTACTCGATGGCTTACTACTATCAACGAGTCGGTGAGCATCAGCGTGCACAAGATGCTTACGAACGTGCAATTGAGCTCGAGCCGAATGATCCAAACACCTTGAATAATTATGGGGTGTTTTTATGTGATATTGGCGATTATGAAGGCGCAGTTGACAAGTTTATGTCAGCAATCGAAATTCCAAGCTATTTACGGGTTGCGGAAAGCTACGAAAACTTAGCTTTGTGCGCACTCGAATTTGATAAATTTGATGCCGCTGAGTCCTACCTTGAAGAAGCGTTGAATCACAGTTCTTTACGTGCATCCAGCCTCATTAATTTAGCTGCAGTGCACTATGCTAAAAGCGATTTTTATAAAGCACAGCAGGTGCTCCAGCGTTATGAGCGCACTGGACGAGTTTCGTCGCGGTCATTGTTACTTGGTTACCTGATTCAGGATCGTATGGGTCATGTGGAAGATGCGCGTAAATTAGCAGAAACCATCGAGCTGACGTACCCGTCGTCGATTGAAGCGCGTATTGTCCGCGAGCAGCGCTATAGCGCCAGTGAGTTTGAACAGTTGCGAGAGCAGTATCGCAAACACCAACTTTCTGAGTTGCAAGGGGTGATGCAAGATGACCGCATCGTTGCCAAGCCAAAAATCAAGGTGATGAAGAAAAAGTCGAGCACTTCGACAACGCCTACTACATCGCCGGTAGTCATCACTTCACCAGCGCAGCAACAGGCCGCAACCAGCAGTGCCGAGCAGACTCAAGAAATGGTCGACAGTGCTCATGAAAATAGCGACCTAGTTGCAAATGACGATGCAGCAACCACAAATGACAAGGTAGAAGCAGCAAATACTGAGGTGGATACAGCCGCAGAAGCTGTTAAAGCACAAACCTCAGATACTGAAGCGACTCAAACCGAACAAAGTGCTACCGAGCAGGTTAATGCAGACTCTCAGGACATTGCGGTGGTCACGACCACCGATACCAGTGACGAGACAACGACCCCGAATCCAGAGCCGTCAGCTGCACAACCTGCAGCACAGCTGAGTGACGATAATAGCGATGGCGAGCAGAGCGCACCGCAACAGCCTGCTGAAGCGCTGCAAGCAAGCGCCGAAATTGATGAACAATCAACGTCACCGGCCGATTTGCCAGAGCATGACTCCGCTGCACAAGATGAGCCTGCAACCACAGCCGTCACCGATGAGGTCGACTCGGTTGCTGAGCAACAAAATGCTGATGAAGTAGCGACCCAAAGCGAAGGGGCTGACAGTGCATCTGACGTAGTGGCCGAAAGCAATGACGGCGCCGAGCCGCCATCTTTATCCACCGATGAACAAGCAATGGCACAGGTGAGTGATACTCCAGTACAGAATTCGGGTGATGACACTACGCCTGTAGACAGTACGCAAGCGTCCGATGCACAGGCTTTAGCCAGTGAAGATGTGGTGGTACAGCAAAGTAATACTGAGCTCAGTGAAGGGGTCAGCGAATTTATCGCTCAAGGCGCACAGGTCGATAGTGATGACCCACTGGCGCTGCCCTATCACGTAATGAAAAAAGGGGAGACCTTATTTAGTGTTTCAGCACGCTATAATATTCGCTTAAGCACATTGCGTGAATGGAATAACCTTAAGAGCGCAGATCACGTGCTCAGCGGTAGTAAAATTTACTTAAAAGAGCCGAACATTTATCATACTGTGCAAGAAGGAGATACGCTGTTTAGTATCTCCACCCAGTATAACATTCTTCTGCAACGACTAATGGAATGGAATCAGCTAGATGAGGGCGCTCGCCTAGTACCCGGCGAGAAACTGTATTTAGTTGATCCTCAAAACTATTAAATATGAGCGAAAATAGTGAAATAACAGAGGAAAGTGCTCCATTAGAAATAGGGAAATATTTAGTACAAGCGAGGGAGCAACACAGGTTAAGCCAAGAACAAATGGCGAAAAGGCTGAACCTGACAGTGCAAAAGCTTGATGATTTAGAGCATGACCGCCTCGAAAAGCTCGGCCCGCCGATCTTTGTTAAAGGCTATGTGAAGGCTTACTGCAAAGTGGTAGGCCTAGATCATAAAGAATTGCTTGAGGGTTATGACCCACAAGATGACAGTAAACAAATCGCGGCCATGCAAAGCTTCTCGCGAAGAACTGAAAAAGAAGCCCATGACAGCCGCTTGATGCTGGTAAGCTATATTATCCTGGCTATCATCTTGGGCTCTTCCGCTATTTGGTGGTGGCAAAATAGTGATGACCCGCTGAGTTTGTCTACCCCAGAGTCCAGCACTGTGAGCTCGAACCCAATATCCAGTGAGGGGCCTGAAAACGCTGAGCAACAGCCAGTGCAACCAGGTGGCGAAATCCAAGAACAAAGTCAACAAACACCCGCTCCCGAAGCACAACAATCAGCGACGACGCTGAGCGCGCAAGAGCCACTGTCTGACACTGCGACAGAAGAGCGTGAAGAGACTGCTGATGCAGCACCTACAGCAAATACTGCAGTGCAAAGCGAGCCCTTAAAAAGTGGTCAGCAGCGTGTATATATGCGTTTTAGCGGTGAGTGCTGGGTGGCGGTAGAAGATGCTGATGGTAAGCGCCTAGTTTACGATATAAAAAATGCAGGGCAAGAGCTGGAACTCATTGGCAAAGCGCCTTTTGCTGTCACACTTGGCAAACACGATGTTGTTGATATCGAATTAAATGGTGAAGCGGTTGATATTTCACAGTTTCCGAAAAACCGCCTCGCTAAATTTTCATTACCGTTAACAGAGTAAGTAGTATGTTTTCAGAGTCACCGATCAAACGCCGCAAATCGACGCGTATTTATGTAGGTGATGTGCCTATTGGCGACGGCGCGCCAATTGCGGTGCAGTCCATGACCAATACCGACACCATGGACGTCGATGCCACAGTCAAGCAAATTCAAGCTATTGAGCAAGCAGGCGCAGACTTGGTGCGTGTCTCAGTGCCCACTATGGCGGCGGCTGAGGCGTTTAAAAGCATTAAAGAACAAGTGGATATTCCGTTAGTTACGGATATCCACTTTGACTATCGTATCGCGCTTAAAGTGGCTGAGTACGGCGCTGATTGCCTACGTATTAATCCCGGGAATATCGGTAATGAAGAGCGAATTCGAGCAGTAGTCGATGCCGCTGGTGAACGTAATATTCCGATTCGTATCGGTGTTAATGGCGGTTCACTAGAGCGTGACTTACAAGAAAAGTACGGCGAGCCAACGCCTGAAGCTCTGCTTGAGTCGGCGATGCGTCATGTGGAAATTTTACAGCGTCTCAACTTCGACCAGTTTAAAGTGTCCGTCAAAGCCTCCGATGTATTTTTGGCTGTCGGCGCATACCGATTGTTAGCACAAGAAATTGATCAGCCGTTGCATTTAGGGATCACCGAAGCAGGTGGTTTTCGTTCTGGCTCGGTGAAGTCAGCAGTCGGTTTAGGCATGCTCCTAGCCGAGGGGATTGGTGATACTTTACGGGTGTCGTTGGCGGCCGATCCTGTGCAAGAAATTAAAGTCGGCTTTGACATCCTTAAATCGTTGCGTATACGTTCGCGCGGTATTAACTTTATTGCCTGCCCAAGCTGTTCGCGTCAAGAGTTTGATGTGGTCGGCACCATGAACCAGCTTGAAGAGCGCCTCGAAGACGTGGTCAAGCCGATGACCGTTTCTGTGATCGGCTGCGTAGTCAATGGCCCGGGTGAAGCCTTGGTCAGTGATATTGGCTTAGCCGGGGCAAATCGCCGTTCAGGCCTGTATATCAACGGTCAGCGACAAAAGCTGCGTATCGATAACGATAACATTGTCGATCAACTTGAAGAGCAAGTGCGCGATTACCTCGCTAAACAAGAACAACAAACGCCAATCGACGTTAAATTAGTTGATTAAGCCTTGCTCTGCTACTTGGTGGTAGCGGCGCAAAAGGCTATAATGGCGCGCTTAATTTATCGACGCTTTGACATCGGCGCTTGAGCGCCTAAACAGAATTTTTGGGATTATCAGTGGCAAAACAAATTCAAGCAGTCCGTGGGATGAATGACATCCTACCGGGTGATACACAAGTTTGGCAGAAAGTGGAAGATACCTTGCGCCAGTGTGTGGCCTCTTTCGGTTATCAAGAAATCCGCTTCCCGATCGTTGAATCAACCGATCTTTTCAAGCGCTCTATTGGCGAAGTGACTGATATCGTAGAAAAGGAAATGTATACCTTTGCCGATCGTAACGGTGATAGCCTCACCTTACGTCCTGAGGGCACAGCGGTGTGTGTGCGTGCCGGGAACCAAAATGGTTTACTGTATAATCAAGAACAGCGCCTGTGGTATATGGGGCCTATGTTTCGCCATGAGCGCCCTCAAAAAGGTCGTTATCGCCAATTTCATCAGTTCGGTTTGGAAGTGTTTGGTATTGCCAGTGCTGATATTGATGCCGAAGTGATCATGCTTACTGCGCAGCTTTGGCAGCAATTTGGTATTAGCGAGCATGTGCGCCTCGAGCTTAATTCGTTGGGCTCCAATGAAGCGCGTGCACAATATCGTGATGCACTTATTGCTTACCTAGCGCAGCACGAAGACAAGCTCGATGAAGATTCAAAGCGTCGTATGCACTCCAACCCACTGCGAGTGCTTGATAGTAAAAACCCTGATGTACAAGCTGTTTTGGCCGACGCACCTAAGTTATCTGAGCACTTAGATGATGAATCTAAAGCACATTTTGCAGATTTATGTGAACGTTTAGACGCAGCGGGTATCGAATATCAGGTTAACGAAAAACTCGTGCGTGGTCTTGATTACTACAACCGCACTGTGTTTGAGTGGGTGACTGATAGTTTGGGTGCCCAAGGCACAGTTTGTGCGGGCGGCCGTTACGATGGCTTAGTTGAGCAACTTGGTGGTAAAGCGACGCCTGCTGTTGGCTTTGCCATGGGTATGGAACGTTTGGTGTTGTTGTTGCAAGCATTAGATAGCGTCGGCGACATTCGCCGTGACGCCGATGTATACGTTGCAGCAATGGGTGACAAAGCCAGTATTCAAGCCCCCGTTATTGCTGCCCAGTTACGTGCGCAAGTGCCAGGTTTACGAGTGTTAGTACATGCCGGTGGTGGTAACTTTAAAAAACAATTAAAACGAGCCGATAAGAGCGGTGCTGAAGTAGCGCTGATCCTCGGTGAAGACGAACTTGAGCAGGGAGTGGTGACAGTGAAATACCTGCGTGAAGAAAAACCACAAGCAACCCACTCCTTGAATGAAATTACCCAGCTATTGGCTGAGATGATTTAGACCTGAGTCTACGAGGTAATAATGGAAATTTATTCAACAGAAGAACAACAAGCAGAAGCGATTAAGCGCTTTTTCAAAGAAAATGGTATTACGCTAGGCCTAGGTATTGTTATCGGTCTAGGTGGCTTATATGGCTGGAAAGCCTATAACCAAAACCAGTTAAGCAGCGCCGAGCAAGCATCTGATGCCTTTAACAAGGTGATTGAAGGTGCTGGGTCACAAGACAGTGATGTAGTTGCTAAAAGTGATGCCTTTATTGAGCAGTACAATGGCTCGAGCTATGCCGTGCTGGCGGCTTTCGTTGCAGCGAAAGAAGCGGTTGATAATGACGACTTAGCTCTGGCTGCTGAGAAGCTAACGTGGGCACAAAAAAATGCTGGCAAAGCAGAATTGCAAGCGATTGCTACCACGCGCTTAGCGCGTATTCAACTAGCTCAGAAAGACTATGATGCGGCACTGGCAACGCTTGATACGCAGTTACCTGAAAGCTATAAGGCCAATGTTGCCGAGCTCAAGGGTGATATTTACCTAGCTCAAGGCGATAAAGCACAAGCGCGGGCGTCGTACCAAGCGGCAGCAGACAATGGCGGTTTAGAGAGTAACCCTTTACTACAAGTGAAGTTAGACGATTTAGCCGAGCAGACTCCAGCAGCTTAAGGAGTGGGTAGTATGAAAAAGTTAACCCTGGCAGGCTTAGCACTGTGTATGGCGTCGCTCACCGGTTGCTCTTCCAGTGATGAAGATGAGTTGGTGTTACCAGAGATTGCCAACCAGTTTGAAACGCAAGTGTTGTGGCAAGAAACTGTGGGAGATGGTGTAGAGCATTATTTTTCTCGTTTACAGCCCGCTGTTTATAAAGACCGCGTCTTTGTTGCCTCGCGTTTTGGTGAAGTACAAGCATTGTCATTAACTGATGGCGACGTCTTGTGGGAGAACGATGTGCGCGCAGACGCCTCGTTTTGGCCATGGGAAAGCACAGACAGCGCCAAACTCTCAGGTGGTATCTTGCAAGCCTATGGCAAGCTATTTATCGGCTCGGAGCATGGCCAAGTGGTTGCTCTTGACCGAGAAACTGGTGAGGTCATTTGGCGTAAAAGTGTTCCCGGTGAAGCGCTATCAAAGCCCGCCGCCGGAGATGGCCTGGTTTACGTTAACTTAGGCTCGGGTAAGTTACTGGCGTTACACCCTGATAGCGGGGAAGAGCGCTGGCGCTATGAGCAAGAAGTGCCGCCGTTGACCTTGCGTGGCCTAAGTGCTCCCACTGTCGCGAATGGCGGAGTCTTAGTGGGTGAAGAGACGGGTAAGTTATCTGTGCTTATCTCTGACAGTGGATTTGCCGCGTGGCAGGCAGATATTGCCCAGCCTAAAGGTGCTTCTGAGTTCGAACGTTTAGTCGACGTTGACACTGAGCCCAAAGTAAGCGGCTCTATGGTGTACACCTTGGCTTATAATGGCAACTTGGCTGCCGTTGATATTCGCTCTGGTAACGTGGTCTGGAAGCGTGAATACAGCAGCTACCGCGAATTCAGTATTGTTGGTACTACGATTTATGTGGTCGATTCTGATGGTGTTATCTATGCTTTAGATAAGAGTTCGGGGATCGAACGCTGGTCACAGCCAGCACTGCGTGGCTGGTATATCACAGGCCCTGCAGTACTAGGTGATTACCTCGCTGTGGGTGACCAAGAAGGTAACTTGCACTGGCTAGACCGCAACAGCGGTGAGTTAGTCGCTCGTCACGAGTTTGATGGCTCAGGGTTTTACGTTGAACCTGTGGTTGCTGATGATCGCTTGATCATTGTCACGCGCGATGGCGAAGTAAGCGCCGTTAAAGCGCCGTAAGTTAGATTAATTGGGCTTTGCCCTAAAATAGGCTTCGCCTTCAGGCCAATTGGTCATGGCGGAGCTTTTTTGTTGTTTAAGAGGTATATTATGCTTCCTGTGATCGCCTTAGTGGGGCGACCTAATGTTGGTAAGTCGACATTGTTTAACCGCTTAACTCGCACTCGAGATGCGCTCGTTGCTGATTTTCCCGGGCTCACTCGTGATCGTAAATATGGTCAAGCGAGCTATGATGGCTATGACTTTATTGTGGTCGACACCGGTGGTATCGATGGCTCTGAAGAGGGCATAGAAACAGAAATGGCGGAGCAATCGTTGTTGGCGATTGATGAAGCCGATGTGGTGCTGTTTTTAGTCGATGCTCGAGCTGGCATGACGGTGGCTGATCAGGCCATTGCCCACCACCTGCGTAAGCAGGAAAAAAAGGTATTCTTGGTAGCAAATAAAACCGACGGCATCGATGCTGATTCTAACTGTGCGGAGTTTTATCAGTTAGCCCTCGGTGAAGTATACCAGATTGCAGCTGCCCACGGTCGTGGTATAGCTGGGCTACTTACTACAGCATTGCACCCGGTTATCGAAGAGCTCAGCGCATTAGAGGCTGGCACTGAGGAAGAAGCCTTTGCTGCGTTTGATCACGACGGTGAACTGAGCGACGAAGCTCAGCAAGAGCTGGAGAATCAAGCCATAAAGTTGGCTATTATTGGTCGTCCTAATGTTGGTAAGTCAACACTCACTAACCGTATCCTTGGTGAAGAGCGGGTGATTGTTTATGATATGCCAGGTACCACACGAGACTCCATTTATATTCCTATGACTCGCAATGAGCGCGAGTATGTGTTGATAGACACCGCCGGTGTTCGAAAGCGCAAGAAAGTCAGTGATGTGGTTGAGAAGTTTTCGGTGATTAAAACGCTCAAGGCCATAGAAGATGCGAACGTCGTGCTGTTGGTGATTGATGCGCGCACAGGCATTTCCGATCAAGACCTAAGCTTGCTTGGCTTTGCCCTCAATGCCGGACGCTCCTTGGTATTGGCGGTAAATAAATGGGACGGACTGGATACCGATGTCAAAGACCGTATTAAGTCTGAGTTAGACCGTCGTCTTGGCTTTGTTGACTTTGCGCGTATTCACTTTATCTCAGCGCTGCACGGCACTGGGGTAGGGCATTTATTTGAGTCGGTGGAAGAAGCTTTTGATAGCGCCACTAAACGCATTAGTACGGCGATGTTACGGCGGATCATGGATATGGCACAGGCGGATCACCAACCACCTTTGGTGCGTGGTCGTCGAGTGAAGTTAAAGTATGCGCACGCCGGTGGCTATAACCCACCGCGTATCGTTATTCATGGTAACCAAGTGCATGAGTTGCCGGATAGCTATAAGCGTTACTTAATGAACTATTACCGCAAAGCTCTAGACATCATGGGAACGCCGATCAAAATTGAATTCCGTGAAGGGGATAACCCTTATGCGGGACGCAGTAATAAAATGACCTTATCACAGCGACGGAAGCTGAAAAAAATCAGCCAAGAGTCTAAAGGTAAGTAATGAAAGCGGCGCAATTAGAGCGCCGTTTTTGTTTATTTTATACGCCCTTAGCGCTATTCTTAAGCTATTGTTCAGAAATAAAACGAGTGGCTATGAAGTGCGTAGGGACGACTATCTTCGTTGATAATGTCGAAGAAGTGCTGGATTTTTATTACCAAGCTTTTGGTTTATCGACACACTACATTGACGAGCAAGGCACTTACGGCGAACTAGCCTGCGGGGCCGCTAAAATCGCCTTTGCCAGCCATCCATTTGCGCAATCACGCTTTCGCCAAGAATATATCCGTACTCAGCCAAAGCAACCGGCACTGGGCTTTGAGTTGAGTCTATGCTGCGATAATGTTGCTCAGAGCTTTGCTAAAGCGGTGGCCGCTGGGGCTGAACCACTGTCGCC
>CETM01077304.1_pt1 | contig 11653 bp, 8 predicted proteins | sample 361451 | NCBI WGS metagenome assembly CETM01 (sample SAMEA2622690, study PRJEB7988) | marine metagenome | isolation source: saline water (ENVO:00002010), including
GACGCATGTCAACGGTCTCCTGCGCTTCCGAAAGTAGATCGCCCAGTAACTTGGCCCGCTGCTGCACTCCGCTTATCTCCAGCAGACGCTGTCGGTCGTAGACGCTTATCGGTGCAAGCGCCGTCATTTGGAAGATTGCCGTGCACGCTTCATTGGCCACCTTGAAGCTCGTGACGGGAACCCTCTCGTCGAGTTCGCTAAGGCCCGCCAAAAGTCGGCGCAGTTGAGTGATCAGGCCCGCTATCACGCTAGATAGCAACGTGTCCTCCTTCTCGTCAGGCCAGGGTTCGACCACCGCCATTGGGTACGGGTCATCTGGTAGCCACTCCTCTATTCGAATCCGCTGGTAGCCGACAGCCGAAACCGACCAACGTTCTCCGGGAAGCCGTATGGCTTCCGCGACACGGGCAACAGTCCCAATATCGTGGCGCTCTTCGCCGCCTCCAACCTCGCTGCCCCGTCGTATAAGAACTATTCCGAACTCCCTATCTCCTGCAAGGACGTCGGAAATCATCTCGAGATAACGGGCCTCAAAGAGTTGGATAGGAAGAAGGGTGGAGGGAAGCAGGACCGTGCCTAATGGGATCATTGGCATACGTCGAGTTAGACCGTGGCTACTCCCTGCTGATCCGGGATCTCCGCCGGCAATCATCCTCCGGAGGTGGTCACACCGAACGGATCACCTACAGGTCTTGGGCCAAGAGTCTCAATAGGTGGCCCCGACGGGTAGGAGAGCATCGCAAGCACTACATCCTCGTGGAGATCCCGTATCTCGAACGGTAGGTCGCCATTACTGATAAGAGCGAACGCGAGGCGACGTCCACCTGCCGTGTCCACGACGCCGGCCAGACTCGAAACATTTCGCAGCGTCCCAGTCTTTGCACGCACCCTGCCTTCTCCTGCGGTACCCACAAATCTCTTCTTCATAGTGCCCCGGTCACCAGCCACTGGAAGGGAGTTCACCAATAGATCGCCGAAATCACGATCGTTCAGCACGCTTGTCAACAGACCGCAGGTCACGCGATTGTCCGGGTCTAAACCTGAGCCGTCATGGGGGACCGCCCCCTCCACTGGATGGCCAGCCTCGGTCAAAATTTCAAGGATTGTCGACAGGCCCCGAACAGTGGTGCCCTGCTCGCCACCAAACGTCCCGAGTTCCTTTACCAACAGTTCAGCCGTTGTGTTATCACTATCAACAAGCATCTGCTCGACCAAAGCCGATGCTGGAGCCGATGGCACCTCAGCCAGTGACACCATCCCAGAACTCACGGGAGTGGTACCCGAATCGGGACGTTGCCGAATTACAACTCCCTCAACCTCAAGCAAATCATCGAAAATCCGAGCTGCATTCTCCGGCGGGTCATCTGCAGGCACGCTCAAGGAAGCCGCAGTATTGACGAGGTCCCATTGGAAAAATCCGTCGTTCACTGACAGGGCGCTTAGCGGGCCCGATTGGATCGACCAACCTGGTTTGAATCGATCCGGCCAGGTTCCGAGGTATCGGACGGAGTCATAGCGCGACTCGTCACCAACAACGGATCCCTCGACCACGCGAACCCCCGCTTCAGTGACCATTTGCGCTAGGCCCTCTAGGCCCGTATATGGCCTCGGGTCGTCAAAGCGATCCGCGTAGGGCGCTGTCATCAGCAACGGATCACCACCCCCAACAATCCAGAGGTCCCCTTCAAGGACACCGTCGACTGGATAACTCTCTCCGAGAACACGGGTAGTCAACACTCCGCCGGACCCCAGCCGATGTAGAACGGCCAAGCCGGTCAGTAGCTTCTGCGCGCTGGCGGGAACCATTGGGGCATTGGCCTCTAGTTCTAATAGTTGTCGGCCGTGCTCAGAAACTGCAACACAGCTACCTTCTGGAAGCGCCGCAATAGCTGGACTGAGATCGTTCCGGAGGCGTCGGTCGGCAGTCGGAGCCTGCAGAAATTCGGGAACCCGGCGAATGGAGAGCAGGGGTGTAGCTGCAGTTAGAGGCTCGGGGCCGAGCTTCAGGTCGTGTAGTCCGGCCGCCTGATCAGATCGGTGCGCCTGTAAACCAGCGAGTAACGCCACGGTCAGGAGGACTAGAGGAAAGATGAGGCGTCGACGCACTGCTCTTCATGGTAGGACGAGTTGCCCGTTCCGGAGCACAGCCCCCGAAACGATTCAGGTTCGGATTTGATCGGATTTCTCATAGGTTCAGAAGATGAATATTCTTGCAGCGCTTTTCTTCGAGGGCATTGACTTAAAGTCATCAGCGGGTGGTGCGACTCATATAGATCTCAGTGGGATTCATTTCAGCGCTGCGGCACCTAATGCCCTTCCCGTGACCTGGGCTCCACATCTCGTCGTAATTGTTCACTGCCCGCCGGAGCACTCCGGCCAAGGAGTCCTTGAGGTCGTATTCCGCCGAGACGGTGAACAAGTGGCGCGTAACGTGCAGCCGCTGGCTGTCGATCCCGGACGCTTTGGATACCGATTGGTTCGGGCCGAACTCGAATTCAGTGAATTCGGAATAGTTGAGGCTGAGTGCCGCATAGACCAAGGTCCTATTACTTCAGTCCCATTCACTCTCATACCGCCCGATAACCCACCCGGCTGACCTCCCGTTCCCCCGTGGATTCATCTCGCTACGCCGTCGCCCTTAGCCAGCACCCGGAGGCTGAGGTGGCTGCTGCCGAGGTCGTCGGTCAATGTCTTGAACGACTCGGACCCGGAGTCGATTTAGCCGTATTATTCACGTCCGGCACACACGTTGGGAACACCGCGCTGATTGCTCGCACAGTCCGACGTGTTCTTCGACCCAGCCACCTGATTGGCTGCGGATCCGTCGCTACCCTGGCTCATCGCCAGGAAATCGAAGCGGGACCGTCGACCGTTCTCTGGGCTGGGAACACGGGTCCTGTTGAACCGCTGCGACTCTCCGAACCCGCTCTTCCCGGGCGAACACATGACGGGCCCCTGCTCCTCATGGCAGACCCATACACCTTCGACGCAGCGACGCTGGCCGCGTGCCTCGAACCGAGCGAGACCCTGGTAGGCGGACTCGCCTCAGCGTCATCACAACCCGGTGGAAACCGCTTAGTCCTAGATGACGACACCTTCAGCGATGGTGCAGTCGCCATTGTCCTGCCGCCGGACCTAGGAGCCAAGGCCATTGTCGCTACTGGATGCCACCCCGTGGGCGATCCAATGGTTGTTACTGATGCCGAGGGCCCACTAATTCGGTCGCTTGCAGGGCGCCCGGCTCTCGATCGACTCGAATCACTCGCTGCCAATGCCGACGACACTCTTCGCGAACGTTTGCGTAAAGGACTACATCTTGGAATTGTCCTCGACGAGCAGAGAGAAGCCTTCAGCCCCGGCGATTTCCTGATACGCGGAATCCTCGGCGCTCAACGCGAGACCGGCAGCCTCGCTGTCGGCGCAGAGGTAGAGATAGGCACAACCGTTCAGTTTCAAGTCCGGGACGCTACAGCCGCGACTCGTGACCTAGACGATCGCCTCCAGTCGTTGGAAGCCGATACTGCCCTAGCTTTCACCTGCAATGGACGTGGCAGCCACCTGTTCGGGGAATCCGGACACGATGCACAGCACCTGGCGGACGGCCTTGGCACCACCAATGTTGCAGGCATGTTCTGCGCTGGAGAGATCGGCCCAGTTGGAGCCAGCCACCATCTTCACGGATACACCGCGTCAATACTTGTCCTCGGGTCTCGACAGTCTTAAAGCCGGCATAAGCACTTCGACAAGTTGGCACTGATCGATTCTTCTTCCAACTGACCGCCATTTCCTCTGGCGCAGGGGACGTGGGGGGTAGGGTGCCGGTCGACGCATCTGGCTGGCTACGGCTCTGGCCGAGGTGGAAACTCAGTACGAACACTGCGCTGGAGAGTGGACCAATCAGTACCAATTCGGAGGTCCTAGAGCGACAAGCTATCAATGTGGTCCGCGGCCTCGCGATGGATGCACCACACGCTGCTCGATCCGGGCACCAAGGCACTGCTATGGCTCTGGCACCGCTGGCCCACGTTCTGTGGACCCGGATTCTCAACTACGACGCAGAGGTGCCTGATTGGCCCGACCGTGACCGCTTTATCCTCTCTGCCGGACACGCTTCGATACTGCTGTACTCGATGCTCCACCTAACCGGCTACGGCTTGACTCGCAATGACCTTCGTGAGTTTCGCCAATGGCAATCAGCCACCCCGGGTCACCCAGAGGCAGGGCACACCACCGGTGTCGAAGTCACTACCGGACCGTTGGGCCAAGGCATCGCCAATGGTGTCGGCATGGCCATTGCCGAACGGAATCTGCGAGCCCGCTTTGGCATCGACGTGTGTGATCACCGCACTTTTGTGGTTTGCGGAGACGGAGATCTCGCTGAGGGAATCAGTCACGAAGCCTGCTCGCTAGCTGGTCACCTGGGTCTCGGACGTTTGGTCGCCATCTATGACGACAATCACGTGACCATTGACGGGCCGGCCGAGCTTGCGCTGTCCGATGATGTGCCGAGCCGCTTTAGATCTTACGGGTGGCATGTTCTGGATCTTGGTGAGTCCGCTGAAGACCTCGAGACAATAGAGACTGGAATCCGAGAGGCAATAGACGTCACCGATAGGCCATCGCTGGTCGTGCTGCGAAGCCATATCGGCCATCCCTCTCCAGACGTCGACTCGCCGGCTGTCCACGGGTATTCGCTTACCGATGAAGGAATTGCCGAAACCAAACGGCGGATGAATTTGCCCACCGACGAGGCTTTCCATGTGCCCGAGGACGTCCTCAACTTCTACCGGACTGCAGGAAGCCGCGGCTCTTCTCTGCGGATCGACTGGCAAGCCCGCATGGCGGCCTGGGATGGAAGCCGAGAGGAATGGGATGCAGCGTGGGCCACTGGCGGCGTGGATGGTTGGGAGGATGCTCTCCCCTCCTGGGAGTCCGGGACGCCGATGGCTACCAGAAAGGCAAGCAACGCCTGCATCCAGTCTCTCCTCGATGTGGTGCCTGGCTTGATTGGAGGGGGCGCGGACCTGACCGGTAACACGGGAACCACCATCAAGGATCGCGGCATCCAGGCCGATGACTGCCCCGAGGGTCGCCAGATCTTCTTTGGTGTCCGGGAACATGCCATGGGTGCTATCTGCAATGGCCTTGCCCTTCATGGAGGAATGCTTCCCGTGAACGGCACCTTCTTGGTGTTTAGCGATTACATGCGGGGCGCTGTACGACTGGCTGCCCTAAGTAGCGCCAAGGTTGTCTTCGTCTGGAGTCATGACTCCGTGGGAGTCGGCGAGGATGGACCCACCCACCAGCCCGTTGAACACATTGCCTCGCTTCGATCGATTCCGGGCCTTCGTGTGGTGAGGCCGGCCGATGCCAACGAAACAGCAGCCGCTTGGCGCCACATCGTGTCTAGCACTGGTCCGACTGCGCTTTTACTGACTCGCCAAGATGTACCAGTACTAATCGGCACCGGCGATAGCGCCGCAGTCGCTCGAGGAGCATATGTGTTAGCTGATGCCGACCAACCCGAGTTGGTGATAGCCGCTACCGGGAGCGAGGTGGCCGTAGCGATGGACGCGGCAGCAACCCTCGTGGCTTCGGGGCGCTCTGTCCGAGTGGTCTCTATGCCGTGTATCGAGGACTTTGCAGCACAGGATGACTCTTACCGAGAATCGGTACTGCCCGCCAACATCCCGATCATTTCTGTCGAAGCTGGCGTAACTTTTGGTTGGGACCGATGGTCGGACCGGCAGGTAGGCATCGACCGCTTTGGCGCATCGGCTCCGGGCGGACGCGTGATGACTGAGCTCGGAATATCGCCAACCGCCGTTGTAGCCGCTGCTGAGGACCTGTTGGCGTGATCGACCAGTACGTCTCCTGGACTTAATTACAGGACCTTCCTGTGACGCGCCTCCATGACCTCTACGCCCTCCAGGGCCAGAGTCCCTGGCTGGACAACTTAAAGCGCAGCTGGATCTTGTCAGGCGAGTTGGCTGATTGGGTTTCTCAAGGTGTACGGGGCATCACCTCAAACCCGTCGATCTTTCAAAAGGCGATGTCTGGCACCGACGCCTACGACGATCAACTTAAAGATTTAGTAGCCAATGGCTGCGACGCAGAGAACGCCTATTGGAGCCTGGTGGTGCGCGACATCAGTGACGCCTTGGAGATCCTCCGGCCTGTCCACGAAGCGTCCGGTGGTCACGATGGCCAGGTCTCAGTCGAGGTTGACCCGTCTCTTGCTTGGGACACAACTGGAACCGTTGCCGCAGCTCGCGCTCTTCATGAACGGATTCCCAAGCCAAACCTCCTTGTGAAGATTCCGGCTACGCCGGAAGGGATTCCGGCTATCCGGGAGATGGTCGCCGAAGGGAAAAGTGTCAACGTAACCCTTATTTTTTCGCTCGACCGCTACGCAGAGGTCATCGAGGCATATCTTTCCGGCCTCGAATCCTGCGATGGAGATCTGTCCAGGGTGTCCTCGGTTGCATCCTTCTTTATCAGCCGAACCGACACTGAGGTGGATCGACATCTCAGCGCAATTGGAACACCAGACGCCGCTGCGCTACGTGGTCGAACAGCAGTCGCTCAGGGTCAGGTCGCATACTCGATGTTCACGTCGGCGTTTAGCGGACCACGATGGGAATCCCTGACTGCAAGGGGCGCCCGGGTCCAGCGCCCCTTGTGGGCCTCCACCTCAACCAAAGACCCGTCATTGCGGGACACGCTCTATGTCGATGAATTGATCGGTCCCGACACCATCAATACATTGCCCGACATCACTCTGAAGGCCTTCGAGGATCATGGAACAGTGGCCAGAACTGTCGACGCCGACATAGAAGGTGCCCTCTCGACACTCAAAGCCGTCCGGGATCTGGGCGTAGACCTCGATGCCGTAGCTCACGTTCTCGAGCAGCAGGGCGTTGCCGCCTTCATAGCGTCCTTTGACGACCTGATACGGAGCCTCGCTGAGAAGGCCGACACGTTCTGAGTTCTTTCTACGACTACGAAGCAGCAGTTAGTTCGTCTTTCAAGATTCTGATGACCGAGTCCGTTTCGAAACAAAACGGACTGCTACGGTTCGGAAATGACCGACAGACCACGCCCGAAACAGACAAACATTTCGGCCTGTTCTATCGCCGCCACCCTAGAGGCTGTCGGAGACCGGTGGACTCTGCTCATCCTCCGGGATCTCTTTCGCGGCGTCCGTCGCTTCGAAGCTCTCCACCGCGACCTTGGTATCGCTCGCAACCTACTCACCGACAGGCTTAACCGTCTGGTAGAACTAGGAATTGTCCAGCGACTCCCATATCAAGAACGACCTGTTCGCTGTGAGTACCGACTGACGGCCAAGGGAACCGACCTCTCCCCATCGCTAGTCGCACTGATGCGATGGGGTGATCGTTGGTATGCCGCGAGCGGCCCACCAATTGTCCTGGTCCACGACGCCTGCGAAACCCCGCTTGAGCAAGCGGTTACGTGCCCCTCATGCCAGGAGAACATTCGCCCACACCAAATAGGGAGTCGGCCGGGCCCCGGCCGCAAGATCGAGGAAGTCCTAACATGAACAGCCTCCAACAGCAGACTTTGGCCCAGGTTCCTCACGGGGAGGAGCTGTTCTCCGAATCCCGTCGCCTTCGCGACCTGCATCACGGTAACCGTGTCACTTACAGCCCGAAGGTCTTTATTCCTCTGACGATGCTATGTCGAGACCGGTGCGGCTATTGCACCTTTGCCCAACCCCCAGCTCGTGTCGAGGCCCCCTTTCTCACACCCGAGCAAGTCCTAGATATAGCTCGCCGAGGCGCAGAGTTCGGTTGCCACGAAGCGCTATTCACCCTAGGTGAGCGTCCGGAGATTCGTTACCCGGCAGCGTCGGCATGGCTGAAGAGCCACGGTCACGAATCCACAATTGCGTACTTGGCCTCGATGGCACGACTAGTGCTTGACGAGACCGGCCTACTTCCGCACGCGAATGCCGGTGCTCTTTCTTATGACGAACTCTCAGAGCTTCGGAAGGTCTGCCCATCGCAGGGAATGATGGTTGAGTCGCTGCGCGGCGACCTGCCCTGCCATCGCGGCGCTCCTGACAAATCCCCAGATCGTCGTCTGGAGACCCTTAACGCAGCGGGGAGTCTCGCAATTCCCTTTACCACTGGGATCCTTGTTGGCATCGGCGAAGATCGCTCCGACCGAGTTGCAGCCCTCGAGGCTATCGCTGCATCCCATCGACAGTATGGGCACATTCAGGAGGTCATCGTCCAGAACTTCCTACCTAAGCCCGGTACGGCCATGCACCACGAAGTGCCCTGCCCGGACAACGTCCATCAAGATGCAATTGCCCTCGCCCGTTTGATTCTCCCACCAGAAGTTCACATACAGGCGCCACCCAACCTTTCTGATGATTTCGGCACGCTTCTGGACGCCGGAATCGACGACTGGGGCGGCGTCTCTCCAATCACTGCCGACCACGTGAATCCCGAACGGCCCTGGCCTGACTTGGAGAGACTTGGCGAAGTAACCGAAGACCGCGGATTTACACTCGCACCCCGACTGACAGCCCACCCGCATTTCGTCCTAGAGCCCGAGTACTGGTTCGACCCGTCCTTGATCTTCGCCGTACAGGACCGAAGCGACTCCGAGGGCCTTGGCCGCGATGATCCCGGTGCCGTCTTCCCCCAGGCCATCGAACCGGCCTTCAGCAATGATGGAGCTGACATTCGTCAGGTTGGTAATCGCTCCACGGCTTGGTATTCCGGTTCGCCGTCCAGCCCTGCCGTCCTTGTACCAGGTAGTTCTGCACCTCGCGGACGACTTCGAGAGGTCCTTGAAGGCGTCCTTGACGGCCAGAAGACTGGTGAACTGGAGCTGCGTGCCCTCTTCGCTTCCCGCGGCCCGGAAGTTGTGGCAGTAGCAGAGGTAGCCGACGAGCTCCGACGTCGAAGGGTCGGCGACGAGGTCACCTGGGTCGCCAACCGGAATATCAACTACACAAACGTCTGCACCTACAAGTGTCGCTTTTGCGGTTTCTCGAAGGGTCCCCTCTCTCTCAACCTGCGCGGCACTCCCTACCTTCTCGAGATGGACGAGATTGCCGCCCGCACTGCTGATGCCGCCAGAATGGGAGCCACCGAGGTCTGTCTCCAGGGCGGAATCCATCCTGATTTCGACGGTGAGTACTACATCGATGTCATCAGGACAGTTCGCGCTGCGGTTCCAGATATACACGTCCATGGCTTCACTGCACTGGAGGTGACTGAGGGCGCCCGAAGACTCAATGAACCGCTTGACCAGTACCTCCGACGTGCATACGAAGCTGGGCTTCGGTCGCTACCCGGCACAGCAGCGGAAATTCTTGATGACGGAATACGCGAGATTCTGTGCCCCGACAAGATCAATACTGAGGAATGGCTGGAAGCACACCGCACGGCGCATGCGGTCGGCATCAGATCAAACATCACCATCATGTATGGCTCGGTGGAACAACCGGAACACTGGGTTCGGCATCTCCTTCGCTGTCGTGACCTGCAGGAAGAGACCGGGGGTTTCACTGAGTTCGTCGGACTCCCCTTTGTGCATATGGCCTCACCCATCTACCTGCAGCGTCGAGCCCGACGCGGCCCGACGTTTCGAGAGACCCTCCTCATGCATTCCGTTGCCCGCATCGCCTATGACGGCCTGATTGACCACATACAGGCCTCCTGGGTAAAAATCGGTTTCGGAGGGGTCCGCCAACTTCTTCAGGCAGGCGTGGACGATCTCGGTGGAACGCTGATGGACGAGAACATCTCCAGAGCTGCTGGTGCAGAACACGGTCAACAGGTCACAGAGTCCGACCTCGCCGCTCTCGTGGAACCATTAGGTCGGCGTCTAGTCCAGCGAACCACTCTCTACGACCGCATCGAGGTCGGCCACCGCCTGGAGGTCGCCCGCCCCGCCGACCAACGAGCACTGATCCCGGTCGTCGGAACATGAACCCGACGGCGAAGATTTATGCGGCCGGAAAGCGACAGTTGCTTAAAGTTCGTCCGGTTCCTCAAGTAAATTGATCGCCTTCTCAACCGCCCGCCGCGCCCGAGTCAACCGTTTCTCGTCGACTGGGAGTTCATGGCCTCCTGCATCGATTGACTCTCGGAGACGCACGAGAGCCAGATCAGCCAGTTCCTCAGCAATCCCCTGCAGACGCTCGCGAATTTCAGCGAACTCACCTGCCATCGAGATCCACCTCTAATGAACTTGCTACGCGGCCTACGTTCTCCCTCATACCAGCCCCCAGAAGCCTGTCCGCTACCACTTCCATCGGATGCCGGATCGCAACACCGCGCGCGACCAGAGAAGAATCTCCCGACAAATGCAACATGCACCCAGGGTTGGCACTAACCAGAGTCACACTTGATTCACTACGAATTGCCCGGTGCACTGAAGCCACCTTTCGAGCACGGGCCGCCTGGGCTAGATCCGGCTGTAACAGTTGGTAGGCACCTCCTGCACCGCAACAGAGTCCCTCGTCGTCCAGTTCGATCAGATCTGCGATGGGCCGAAGAAGATCTCGTACAGAGTCATGACATTTTTGATCGTGACGGAGGTGACACGGGTCCTGGACAACGACTGTCGGTCGGCCAGTTCGCCCCTCGACGGACGCCACCAAACTAGAAACTCGACTGTCGTCAACGCACCATTCATGAATGTCGTAGACCCGTGACGAAAACTCATTCGCAGCCTTCGAGCCAAGCAACCTGCCGTAGTGCTTCAGAGCCGCGCCGCAGCCGGCTGAGTCCACTAGAACTGGACGACCATCAGAGAGCGCTGCTGTTACACGCAGCGCATGACTCACGGCGTCGTCGGTGAGGCCAGCATGTTCGTGCAACGCTCCACAGCAACCAGCAGCATCACCCGACCGTTCAACGGCTATTCCAGCGGCATTTAGCACGTCGATTACCGCCGCATGAACAGACGGCTGCCAGACGTCCATGACGCAGCCGGTGAAAAGAACCACTTCGGCCGGCTCGCCGGAACGCAGGTTTCGACTCCCCGGATTCTTAGCACGCTGACTGCGAAACGGAATGCGATCGGGCAAGAGGCCCGTTCGTCGCAGTAGACCCAACCTCTGGACTACGGCAATAGCTTTACTGCCCCATCGGAGTAGCCGGGGCCATGACAGGAGGCGCAGGCCAACCAGCAATTTGAAAGGTGGACGTCTCTCAGAAGTAATTGCTGATCGCGTTGCGTTAATCAGGTACCCATAAGGGACCGCTGACGGACATGCCGTCTCGCATCCGAGGCACCCCACGCATGTGTCGAAGGCGTCATACCAGTCCTGGTCCGGTGCGGCCCCGTCCCGTTCAACGGCTCGCATGAGCGCTATGCGGCCTCGGGGGGATCGCCGTTCATCCCCCGTCACGCGGTATGTCGGACAGTGCGGAAGGCACAGCCCGCACTGCACACACGAGGAAAGTGCGTCGGCGTCGAGACCTAAAGGCCCAGGTTTCATTTGGCTGGTCACGCAGCCACCAAGTGCGGATCGCATTGCGGATTCAGTCGTCGTTCTGGGTCGAAGATGTCCCGGAGGCGAAGAGCCAATGCTGCTATCCCAGGCGCCACCTGTGGAGCAACGGGGCTCTTCCAGGAGTGCACCACTCCGGCGCCAATCTGGAGA
>CETM01189580.1_pt1 | contig 11653 bp, 12 predicted proteins | sample 361451 | NCBI WGS metagenome assembly CETM01 (sample SAMEA2622690, study PRJEB7988) | marine metagenome | isolation source: saline water (ENVO:00002010), including
ATGCATTATTCTTGGCCAGCCAAAAAGGCTATTTTAACACAGCCGCTGGGGAGTCGGTTAAAAGAAGGGTGGATGCTAGAGAGATGGCTTGGGAACTTCGGTTGGCACACTCCAAGCGGGCTGTCAGTTATGTTTAATGGTGAAGACTTTGAATGACGCTAACCCGTCAGGACAACTCTGATTCAACGTGTGATGTACACAAATAACAATTTCCTGTTTTTTGAATCACGCGTACCGGAGTTCCTTTAGAAGCCTCCCCTTCATCTGTAATCAGACGCGCTTGTATTTTAATAAAACTGCCGGTCTCATCCCGTAGGTCAACCATTCCTATCGAGTTATCTGAAAGAGTTCCACTACGCACGACCCCAATTCGGCCAATGATGTCCTTCATTTCATAAGACGCTACATCGGGGAATAGTTTTGCAAAGAACAAACCAAGCCGTTTAGATGTTGAAAAACTAATAATTCCAGCAAGCACTACTGAGCCAATAAACTTTTGAGCGTAAGTTAGATCTTCAGCAAGCGTTTCCATTGAATAACTGAGAATGTACCCAACCACTGTGAACATAAACAAAAATGTGGCTAAATAAATCGCTGTAGGACATTTCGTAATGTCACTGGCCGTGCTGTCCAGTTCCGGCGTTGCGTCAATTTCCAGATCAACATCCATATTAAGATCACCAGCATCCAAGTCCATATCTACGTCTGCGATATCAAAATCCGGCAAGAATCCCAGAATTTGTACGGTAACCAGCAATAGAAACAAAAGTGCTGTCGAGAGAAAAAGTGTATTGTTAGAAGCGGTAATGAATTCCCAGGCTGTATCCATGATTCCCAATTCCTTAAAAAAGTAAAGTAATCACTAACCTATTCTGTTGAACACCGTTTAGATTAGGATCTTTTTTTGAAATTACACTGATTCTAAGTGTCTTTTTGTTGATCAATCTTGTTCAGTAACACACTTAATCGATCGTCAATATTCTCTGAGAGCCGCTCGAGTTCTTCCGATTGTTCGCCGACAAAAATACTGGTCAACGTTGCGGTAAAAACGCCAACCAGGACCATTCCAGTAATTACCAGAAAACCCGTGAGAAATTGTCCGGAGACACTTGTCGGGTTATGTATGTCGCCAAACCCTCCTGTTAATACCGTGGTAAAACTCCACCAAATTGCTTTGGGTAGGCTGTCAACAGCCTCACCTTCAAAGTTCTCCGACGCCAGATCGGACTGGCTCACTGCATGTTCCAGGGCTGGATTTCCTCCAGTTGGAACTCCTTCAACTTGATAGACAATAAGAGCGCCAAGAATGGTGGCGATTATCCCCCATTTTAACGTTTTCTTCATTAGTTTAATGTCGAGAACATCTTGAAATTTATCCATGCCTCTCCATAAAAGAAAGAAGAAGCGAAGGAATCGCAAGAAACGAAGCAGCCTAAGAAACCTCGCAAACCTCCCAAATCTCCCAAATCTAGCCAATTGTGCTTCGCCAGGAACGGGAATGGAGGTGACGAAATCAATCCAATGGTGTCGCCAAACGTATTTTTTGTTATCAGAGCAACTCAAGCGAAAAAAGAACTCTCCCATAAAAATCACGCAACAGCCGGCATCTATCCAGAAGATATTACCTGGCATCAACCAATCCGGACGTTGCGTAACATCTGCAGTGAAATCATAGATAAGCAGTGCCAAGACTATCACAATTAGCGTCATGATAAATACCTCAAAGGCAACTAGTATTTTCTTGCCCCCGATGCGTTGAGCCATCTTCTCCCTAATCTTCTTTTTTGTGATCGAATCCTCGATCTTCTTTTTCCAATCCTCCAGATCTTCCATCTGGTTTTTTAGTTTAGTTGTTTCTTTTCTTGCATTCGGAATAACAGACGGATCAGACGCTCCCAACGAATCACAAGCCGTTTCGTAAGCTTTTTCAGCCTTCAAGTGAAGCATCTCAAACTGTTCATCGATACGTTTCAATAACTCCTCGTGCTTGTTGATCGACAGCTGATCAAGCTTAAACTCCGATAGCTTGCCTATCGACTCTAGTGCTTTCTTTTGCGGACTCATTCCCATCGTTAATTGCCCAGACATTCAAGATTACTAAAACGTTGGCCGCCAAAACACAATCCGACCTCTCTTTTTCAATTCCTGAAAAAACTGAGATTACATGCAATGAAACACAGGTGTCAATATTTTTTTGTGCTTTATATGGTTTTTATTAAATTTAAAAACAGGTGTTAAAATCTACAAATAATAGATCAAAGCAAATACATTCCTCAACAACTCTCTATTTTACCTATCTTTTTTAGTCTTTTTTATTTGACACGAAGGATGTTTGAATTAGCTTAATAATCTAGATGCTTCAGGGAGGGTCATCGATTGCGAGAAATGGACATTTAACCTTTCAGACACTTGCGTCTTACCAGTTGGTACACCGCAAGAAACAACTTTGTCAGAATTACTCATATCAGCATCACGGAACCTTTAAGAAGTGGCTACCGACACTACCTCCGACGATAATTCAAACAAAAATTCAAGTGTTGATTTCAAATCTGCATTGGAACGCCGTCGAAAAATCAAGCGAATGCTTGACTCTGGAGAAGAGCGATTTATTCATGATATCTTGGAGCAAATTGCTGATTTCTTAATCGGACACGAGGCGTTGAAAGAATCTGGCTCTTCTATAGATCCTGATTTGCTTAATCTACTTGAACCTTCTGCAATCACGGCTCTATCGGAGATTGGAAAGCTCGTTGATCCGGAAACGGATGACATAACCATCTACTACCCTGCGAAAGACGGTCAACTCAATGCCGAGGGATTGTTAATTGAAGCTTTGATCAACGGAACAAATAACGTTCAAATTGCAGCAGCAACCGGTCTCGCAGGGATTGGAAGCCAATTGAAAGCCAAACCGGTTCTCCTTGATCGATTTCATAATGACAAAAATGCGTTCGTCCGTGCAAAATGCGAGAAGGCATTACGGCAAATCGACGAACGATACGGAGTAAAGCAACTTGGCGGAGAATCAATCAAGACTTCTCATCTGTATCCACACCAAATTGATGCGATGGTAATCTCTGCAGGAATTAGTGCAGGAATCGAGATGACTCGTGCTGAGGAAGGCAGGTTTACCGGAGAGGCGCGGCTTGAAGACGGTCGACTTCAGACCGTAGAAGTCAGAACCTGTATTGACGAACGAATGTACGCATCCGGGCGAGAAATCTCCATTCAGTACCTATATGTCACGACTGAAATAATGCGAGACATTGAAGAACACACGGATTCGCTTACCACACTTTCACAGCTTTCGTTACGCCTTAATGCGGGCGTCCTGGCTCCAGAAAATCTGAAAAATGACTTTGAATTCTCATTAGGTGCGATAGCACTTGACGAGACAAGACTCATTTTTGGACAAACGATTCCCACAACGCACATATCAGTCGATTTTCTATGTGAATGCCTCCTATCCGTTACTAAATCCGGCGACGAGTTGGAACGCTTTTTACAAAAAAGGCAGAGTGCCTTTTAATCACATTTATCCCCCCCCACTTATACATTTAGAAGCTGACTTCCAGGAGTTTTAAGCAATGTTTGAGGATCAACCCTTCCTATTACCTGCCATCATCGCCGGCGGAGCATTTTTGCTCCTTCTTGTGATGGTAATCTTTTTCAAACGATACTATCACCCTTGTGAAATGGATGAAGCAATTGTCCGTACTGGAGCTGGTGGACCAAAAGTCTCCATCCAGGGAGCGATGTTTGTCATCCCGACATTTCACAATGTACAACGCGTGACTCTTCGTTCTATGAAACTGGATGTCACACGTAAAGGAGTTACGGGGGACGATGCCATACGTACTGCTGATTACTTGCCCGTTAGTTTAGACGCGGAAGTTTACGTCCATATTCCGGGAAAACCGGAATACATCCTGGCTGCAGCTCGTACTCTCGGAGAGGCTGTAGACCCCAAGGCAGGACTATCCAAACGACAGCTCAAAGGCCTCAAAGGTTCAGATGCTGCAAGCCTGGAAGGAAAAGCTCAGGAAGCAATCACCAACCTCACTCAGAACAAACTAATCAGTGCCGTTCGGGGAGTCGTTGCATCCTTGACTCTTGAGGAACTTCATGGCGATAGCCAATTAGTCACGGACAAAGTTACCGAAATCCTTTCGGACGACTTACGAGAGAATGGCCTGGAAATCGAGGCCATCGCAATTGAATCATTGCAACCAGAAGATTTAGTGACCGTAGAAGCTCGAAAAGACAGTAATGTTTTCGATGCGGAAGCCTACAAGGCACTGGTTGATCGCAGGGAACGCAATGAAACGCAAGCGAACCAAATTGTGCAAACCAATAAAGCCCAACGTGAAACCGATGACAAGGACTATGAAATCACTCGCCTTGACCTCGAAAAACAACGACGAGTGGCATCCGAAGTCCAGAACAAGGACATCTTGAATGAGACTGCCAAGAACAAGAACGAGGCTCAGGCATATATGGCTGAGGCTGAACAGATGATGCGTGAACGTGTCGCGATAGCAGTCACCGAAGCCGAAAACACTGAAAATCAAAAGCTAGCAGAACGTTCGACCGTAGAAGTTGAATCCCAGTCCAGTTTTGCCAAAGAAAAGGCCCGGCTTGAAATGGAGGCGGAAGTCGTTCAGAAAGATGCAGACCAGACTGTCGAAACGAAAGAACAAGATGTCCTCAAACACGTACAACTTGCTGTCACAGATAAGGACGAAACGATTGGTGTTCGAATTTCAGAAGCCAAGGAGTCCGTCGCTGTCCGAAAAGAGAATGCGGAACGGGGTATTGGTTTAGCCGAAACTCAGAAGCGTTCGGATCTCGAAGTCGCTGAACAGGCTCGTCTTGAAGCAGGATATGTTAAAGAACGAGACGCCAAAAGTGCGTTAGAGCATAAGTATGCCGCTGAAGAACGAGCTACTATTGCATCCGAACAAATTGAAAATGCACGGACACGAGCCAAATTACAACGAGTCGAAGGCGGAGAAATTGAACGTAGCCAGGAGTTAAAGGTTGCCGAATTATTAGCCTTAGTCGCCAGCCAAAACAAAACGACCCGAACTCGATATGCCGACGCTGGATACTACGAGCAGGAACGACAGGGAGCAGGAGCCGAACATATTTTGGAAGTCGGCAAAGCGGAGGCTGAATCTAACCGTCTTGCATATCTAGCCAATATGATCGATGCAGATGTCGAATTAAAAATGGCAGAAGCAAGACTCTTAGACAAAGATAGTGTTTACACTTACCTAGTAGCAAAGAATCTTCCGCAAATAGTCGAATCCGCCGGGAAACACCTCAGTGACGCCGTGACTGGTGCCTTCAAGCCATTGGAAGCAATCGATGGAATGCGAATCATTCAGGTGAATTCTGACAGCAACGACAAATCCAGCCCTATGGGAAGTTTGATGAAGAATCTAGTCCAGGCAGCCCCACTTGGGTCTATGCTTAACGAAGTTCTTAATTCGACAGAAACCGACGTTAGCTTGAAAGACGTTGTCCAGAAATTTGTCAATGTTGGAAATGCTGTGAAAAACGAGCTTGTTGATAAAGCTGTTGGAGGAGTCCAGGAATTTGCTGAACACAACCGTGAAACGGATGATTCGGCTGAAAGTTAGTGTCGGAATAGCATGCCTAACCTTTTCCAATAATTACTCCACCCTCACGTCCCACTAAGAGTGACTTATCCAAATGGGAAATCCCACCTCGGCAAACCGTAATCAAAGAGACGCTGGTTTCCAACGAAGTCAACGTCGTCCTGATGAGAATTCGCGCGACGGAGATTCCAATCTCCGAAACACATTCGAATCCGCTGTTGCCAATCGGTTTGGAGAGGAAATTGGTGTAGACCTTCATGACGTTGCCTGGAAAACGATACCAGACAGATATAAAAAAGTAGCTGGATTCGTTGGCGCCGCCAAATTGGCAATTCTTGGAACGGGCACTTTTATCGCTGATTCTACAGAATTACTTAGTAGGATCCGGAAAACGTATTTTGAGTTGAAGCGAACAGTTCACGATCAGCCGAAGATGAATCGAGAGGCAAACCAAGTACTGGAAGATCTACTTCAGGATTCAGTAAATGCCACTCAGCACGGAATGTTTGGTGATCGAACGAACCAAATGGCCGCCGCTGGGAAACTGGCAAAAGACCTCGGAATTGTCGGGCAATTCAATGACCAGCATTTACTTGATTTTAAAATAGTGATCTCCGAATGTCTCTTGAGATTATTCGACATTCTTACAGTGGACGGAGAGGTAGACTCAAGTGAGTATCCTACACGTATAGCGGCAGCAATCTCGAAAGTTCCATCCGTACTGGAAGTCGCAGCTCATTATCGAGCAATAGAAACTGATGTTAACGCACAACGATGGATCCAAGCGAAGGCTATCGAATTCGCAACTAGCGTAGGCGAATGCTCTAAAAGGCAGCAATACCAATTTGGTTTAATGTCCTGGCTCGCCAGACAATGTGATATTGATTTGGAACGCCCCATAACCGATTCAAATTCCGACACATTATTACAAACTATCGGAATGATCAGCCTTTCAATTCACGGAGCGACGCACATTGCAAATCTCATCGATGGGAATTTCGTTGGAGTTGATGACCCTACATCCTGATTTGGCAAGCAGTGAACTCTCATCAGTTGTAATTCTAAGGAATAATCATGACAGGAAATCAGGATGAACATTTCAAAATACGTCTTCTTGGGTTCACTGAGATCGAGTCTAAATTACCTCTTGCTCGGTTGGTCAATGAGATCTGTGAATGCGGGATACAGGAAGCCAAACGTCTAGTAGAATCACCGCCAAATACTATCACTACCTACAGCACTATCGAAGAAGCTAAAGAAATTGCTGACAGAATCGAAAATGTCGGGGGAATTACGGAAGTGATATTTCCAATCTCACTTCCTTCCGATGGAATCGATGATGATAGTGTCGTTGAAATGAATAGTGAATTCAGTGGTGAAGTTGATGATGTCATAAACCGATTCGATTCTGTCTTGACCGAGTTTTGGGAACAAACGACTGCACCTGACGAAATTGGAATCCCAAACCTTCCGACCGTTCATAAGTTCAATCGCAAATCGGCATTTAGGCAAAAGCGGCAATCCCAAAAGCCACAAGAAGACCGATTGAATCCACTTTACGAGCATCTTCTGGCCAAAAAGGAACTTGAAGACAAGCTTGGCAAAAGTTTACGCCCTGTCCCCCCTGAACTTGAATTACCTACAAACATTCCTAAACTGCGTCCTCTCCCCAAAACTCCTCGAGAGACATTCAAACCAACAACTGACCAAAGCAATCCCTCTCATGGAGTTACGGATCTGTCAGATGATATGCTACAACTTGCTCCCGAAACTAGGGACACTGTCTTCTGGGTACGTCGAGGACAAGGACCGGTTCGAGGGCCCTTCAAAGAAATCAACCTACGAAACAACATTGCTAACCAGCGAGTTTTACCCAGTGACTCATTTAGCACTAAATCGGCCGACGGACCCTGGCAGAAGATCAGTTCACGTTTTCAAGTTCCCAGCCAACGATAAAGAATGACTTCAACTTAATCTCCTGATAAACGATGAATCTCATATTTGTAGTAGTTACAGTACTTTTATTGCTCGTGGTCGCTGGTATCGTTTTGCTAGTAACATCTCTACAAAGGCCACAGCAGGGTGAAATTCTCTTGCGTACGGGCTTCGGGAAAACCAAGTTTTCGTCATCACCCAACTCAAAGCTTTTATGCCTTCCTGGGTTACACCAAAGCTACACAATCGACAACGCAGTCAAACACCTCCAAATCTCCAATACGAATCACGGTGCAACTGACACCGCTGACAGGCTTTCTGTTTTTTACACTTGCGACTGCGAATTCAAGGTCGACATCTCAACGGATTCGTTACTGCAACACATTGTCGAAGACAATTCATCCAACGTCGATGATCAGATTACCAGCAGAGCAAATCAACACGTTCGTTCCATAATCAAACAGTCTACTTTTGAGTTACTTCATGCAAACGACAAAATCATTGAGCCAACATCGTTAGCTTTGCTAAACTCGAAATTGAAAAACACAGGCTATTACGCCGTTTCAATTCGAATTCACAGTGTTACGTTAGAACCCGCCGATGCAATGAGTGGGAATTCAGAAAATTACAGATATCTAGAACAAGCCAGGGAAGAGCAAACAAGACAGCAATTATTAAAAGAACACCAGACATCGATTGAAGCACTTACAAACGAAATTCAGGAATATGAACAACAACTCTCCAATCAGCTCACGGAAACCAGACGACAACAGGATATACATTTTCAACATCTTACTGCCGAATCCGATCAAACTATCCATAGTCAGGTTGCGGACACAGAGGAATTAACACGGCAACGTCAGCGTAAGGCTATCGACACCACAAATACGCACCAAATTCAACAAGAACGCCAATTAGAGTCACAACTAAATTCAGCCCAATCTAAGAATAAAGAAAGGCTCCAACGAATACATTTGGCTAAAAACCGTCGTGAAAGCGAAACGGCCGAAAAGCACCAATTGCAAATTAATGAAGAACTCGCAAAACGCGAAAAGACTTTGCAACAACTGGAATCAGAAACTGAATCCCAAATGCATCGCTTTCAAAACGACGGTGAAACATAACTCATATTCCTCAACCAATACAATTCCCTATTCCCTCTAACCCCATAACGGAAACCATATCAATGAACACTCCAGATTTTGACAACCTCGATGATGAACTTCAACCTTCTTCAAATCCTTCTCCACAGTCCAATCAAGATTCAGAAGATTTAGAATTTCCTTCTGATGAGATAAGTAATACTGATGACACGTTAGAGTTTGAGACTGGCGACACATGGGCCAGTTTAACTCAAGAGGCGCTCGATTCAACCGATTCTCCTCAAGCAAATGATGCATTGACGCCCGAATATTCTTCGCAAGAACTAAGTTTACAACCTGAAACTGCTTTCTCCCATTCCCCAACAGTTGCAACTAATGTTTCAACTTCCACTCCTGAAACCGCAAGTAATGAATTGAAACAAGAACTTGCTTCGGTCCGAGCGGAATTGAATGAAACGAAGGAATCCGAGTTGGCCGCTAGAGCTACCATTGAAGAACTTGAAGCCGCAATACAATCCAACTCTCTGGAATTGGCCGAAGCCAAACACAATTCAGATAGTAATCAACGCGAGTTAGAACAAGCGATGTCGACCATAAAGCGACTAAAATCAGAATTGGATCAAATTGCCTCTGAACGCTTAATCTCAGAACGAACGAATGCTTTGGTGACCCTTGGACTGGAATCTAATCTATCATTTGAGACCGCAACTAAATTTGCAAATCTTAATGCAGATGAATTTGAGACGATTGTTCGTTTGGTTCGCAGTGCCAGCCCAACAAATTAAAGTACGTTGCTCTTCGATAATCAGTCGTAGCATGTTCTGGCACATACCAATATTGCCTTAGGGTTTCCAACTTTTTAATGACACGATAATCTTATGAGACGTCCCCCGCTAAACGAGCTCCAAGACTCACTTGATTTCATCTTTGGAAGTTTAGAAGAGTCTGATGATTCCGAATTCGAAGATTACAACGACGCATTTAACGCCGAAATTGACGACCAACTAGAACGCCTGGGAGGGCTTCAAATACCTCAGGTTTCAAATTCTGTTAGTGACGACTTTAGAGAGCTAAACGCGATTACTTCGCGTTTCTTTGTTGGAAATCTAACCGAATTGGCAACCCCGACTACCGTTTCCGATACACCACTTTTTCTCAATACTTTTTGGCAAAACCAAAGCACTGAAGAACGAGCCCATCATCGCGAGCTGGTTTATAATTCCTTGAAAACGGCTCGTTATCTCATGCATCAAGAACTGGAAGTAGCCGCTCTAAACTTCTTTCTAGTTTCAGACGCATTACCAGATGAAATTGCCTCCAATTTGGTCGCCGCGGGTCATTTTGAATTCGAAATCCTATTAGATTTCCGAGAAGACCAATGGGCTAAATACTGGGGTGATGTAGATAGGAAGCAAATAGCCAATTTGCGTGAAAGACTTAAACAGGAATTGACGGAGAGAAATGACTATCGATCGCCAATTACTGTCTGGAAGGACTCCTGGGATTTGATCACATCAGATCGATATTGCCTAAGGCGGGGAAATTCTGTGCGTGGATCGTTTAACATCCGCAGAATTGCCTTTAATCTGGAGCTTGGCACGCTTAAACCCTCCGACAAACTGTGTCGGCTATCCGGAGGTATGTGGCACTCCTTTGCAGGGCTGCTCGAGAGTGACCATACTTCGGATTCAACGAATTAGATTACAAAACCAGACAATACCCCATAGTACCAACCGGTAAGTCAAGTTCAGCCTCAATTCATCCAACCAGCCTAACCTGGACGACGAGCGACTTTGTTTTGAATTAGAATTTGCCGTACTCGCTCGCGAGTCAATCCAAATTTCTGTGCCACTTCACTAAGTGACTCACCATTTCTATAGGTGGTACAGATTTCAAGATTTCTACTGGCATTCCGAGTAACTCTTTTATTTTTTAATACCAGAACTTTCTTATCCTTAATATCTTCTCGCTTAAGACGCTTAACATCTTTCGTCATATAGGCAACTTGACGTTTTGTAACTTCATATTCAGTGGTTTCACCAATAAAGACAGCAATTTCACTTGATTCCCTTGCGTTTCATCCGTTGCGCTAACTTCACCAGATCTAACGGGAACTTCCTTTTTCTGCCAAGCTTCGGAGCTGAAACGACTACGCCAAACTCCTTGACGGCTTTTTTGACGGAAGATGCTGAAATGCCAAGCTCCCTGGAAACGGCAGCCGGAATCATGCCACATTCGACTAAAGTAGCCGCACGCTTCATTGTATCGTAGGGGATGGTGATAGTGCTATTAACTTGTTTGGGAATGGAGTTACCACAATCCCCTAATATACATTTGCCACCAAAATTCAACCAGTGGACAAGTAGACTATGTTAAATCCCAAAACTCATTCTCAGACAATCCGTCCCACCAAACCTGTGCATTCATTTCTTCAACAGCTTCACCAAAGAAACTCTTGAACTGCTCACCTCCTACCGTGAATACTTTCTCAAAGCATGTACTTTGATCAAACACGAATATCCAACCACGATCCGGAACCACTTCAATCGACATCAATCGGGGCAGAAGCGGATTGAACTTATTTAAATGGTACGCCCATAATTTTCTCATTAAATCAGGGCCAATCCTTAACTCAATTTGCGCCCATTGCTCTACAAATTCCTGATCATCCTCAAGTTTAGTGACTTCCTCAAACTTTTGAATTCTTGATTTAAGTAATTTCAAATCAAACAGGCACTCTTTCAGACCTAGTTTTTCCAGACAGTCTCTCGCGGACTGTAAAAACAATGCTCCTTTGTCTGGATATAAGCAACGCCTATCAAATTCTATCTGTTCAATCCCAATACCAAAGGTTGGATCACTCATGCAATTTTCTCCGTGTTTTCACTCAATTTGAAACTACGGAATTACTGCTCAACCCCGACAGGCATTCGCGCCTTTTTTACCGCGCCCTTACTCTTGAAAGTATTCATCAAACAGGCTGTTGATTAG
>CETM01049897.1_pt1 | contig 11646 bp, 12 predicted proteins | sample 361451 | NCBI WGS metagenome assembly CETM01 (sample SAMEA2622690, study PRJEB7988) | marine metagenome | isolation source: saline water (ENVO:00002010), including
AGATCATAATGAAGCTTTTGTTAGAAGAAGAGATATGGTTGTAAGTTTATTAAATCAGATAGAAGGAATAAACTGTTTAACTCCCGAAGGAGCATTTTATGTTTATCCATCTTGTAAGGGTGTTATTGGAAAACAAACACCTGATGGTAATAAAATTGCTAACGATGAAGATTTTATGAACTACCTTCTAGAAAGTGAAGGCATAGCAGGAGTTCACGGGGCAGCATTTGGTCTTTCCCCTTACTTTAGATTATCTTATGCAACAAGTGATGAAATATTAAAGGATGCATGCTCAAGGATTAGTAGAGCTTGTGATAAACTTAAATAAGATCTTTATCTGCAATAATTTTAGCTAATCTTAATAAATTAGTAGATCCTGCGTTTCCAAATGGAACACCAGCAGTAATAATTACATTATCATCTGGCTTAACTAGGTTTTTATTTTTTACTATCCTGCAAGCTATCTTGACCATTTCTGTTGTATTTGCTGCATCTTCAGTTGAATGACATGAATTAACCCCCCACGCTATCTGCATTTTTCTTGATGTTCTAATATTTGGTGAGAGTCCAATAATTTGCACAGGAGCTCTTTCTCGCGCCATCCTTAATGTTGTTTTACCACTCACTGAGAAAGTAATTATTGCCTTTGCACCTGCATTATTTGCAATTGAATAAGCTGCATTTGTTATTGCATCAGTGTTGTCAATCTTTTTTAGATTTTCAACATCGTCAAATTGCAAATTAAAGTTATTTTTATCTTTTTCAACGTTTTCAATAATTCTATCCATCGTCGTAACTGACTCAATAGGATATTGACCTATTGCAGACTCACCAGATAACATTACCGCATCAGTACCATCGTATATTGCATTAGCTACATCAGATGCTTCAGCCCTTGTAGGAACTAAGTTTGTAATCATACTCTCAAGCATTTGAGTTGCAACTATTACTGGTTTACCAAAATGGCGACATCTTTTAATAATATTTTTTTGAACAATAGGGACTTTTTCAGTTGGCATCTCAACACCTAAATCACCTCTTGCTATCATAATGCCATCAGCGGCTTTAATTATCTCATCAATATTTTTAACAGCAGATGGTTTTTCAATTTTAGCCATAATAAGAGCTCTTCCACCAACAATTTTTTTTAGTTTATGTATATCTTCTGCTTGTTGAACAAACGAAAGGGCAACCCAATCTACTTCCATTTCAAGAGCTTTGTTTAAATCTGCTCTATCTTTATTTGTTAAGGAGTCTATGGGAAGAATAACATCAGGAATATTTACTCCTTTGTTATTAGAAATTATGCCATCATTTAAGACCTCAGTAACTAATTTGTCCTTTGACTGTTCAATTACTTGAAGTCTAATTCTCCCGTCATTAATTAACAAAGTGCTATTTGGTGTCAAATGATCAAAGATTTCAGAATGAGGAAAATTTACTCTTTCATTACTCCCTAATTTTGAGGAAGTATCCAAAATAAATTTTTGACCTTTTATTAAGCTTTCCTCTCCGTTTTCAAATTCACCAACTCTTAGCTTGGGTCCTTGTAGATCGGCCAAAACACATGTTGCATGATCATATTTTGCCTCAAGAGCTCTTATGTTTTTTAAATTTTGTCTATGATTTTCAACTGAACCATGCGAAAAATTAAGTCTAAAAACATCACATCCTGCTCTGAAAATGTTATCAATCACTTCACTTGAAGATGAGGCTGGGCCTAAAGTTGCTAAAATTTTAGCTTTTCTATTACGTTTCATTTAATTTATTTATGTGTATATATTTAATTTACGTAAATTTAAACTTAATTGAGTAATTATGAATAAAAAATTTGATAGAGAATTATTAGCAGATGTTGCAGAGAGATTAATAACACATTTACAAAGTAGAAATGATGTTCAAAATATAGATTTAATGAATTTATCTGGATTTTGTCGAAATTGTTTATCTAAGTGGTATTTAGCTGCAGCTGAAAATAGAAACGTTTCTTTGGATTATAACAAATCTAGAGAATTGATTTATGGAATGCCATATGAGGAGTGGAAAAGTAAATATCAAAAAGAAGCAACTAAAGAACAATTAGAAGTTTTCAATAATAAGTAATATTAATACAATTTTTCTAATTGATCTTTGTATTTATCTTTTACTGCAAAACGTCGTACTTTCATCGAAACAGTCATCATACTATTATCTATAGTAAACTCATGATCAATCAATATAAACTTTCTAACTTGTTCAATAACTGATAAATTTTTATTAACCTTATTTACAACATCTTTAATTAATTTATTAAAATCATCATCCTTAACAATCAACTCAAAATTTTGATCTTTAGAATTTTCCTTTGCCCAGTTTAAAGCAAATTCTTTATCAGGTACAACAACTGCTACAAGATAGTTTTTATAATCACCATATAGCATTGATTGTGCTATTTCTGGCTGAATATCAAGTTTTGCTTCAATTCTTGTAGGTGAAATATTATCTCCACCAGCATTAACGATAATATCTTTTTTTCTATCAGTAATTTTTAAATAATTATCATCATCAAATTCACCTATATCTCCTGTATGAACCCATCCATTAATTAATGTTTTTGAAGTTGCTTCTGGATCATTCCAATAGCCATTCATAACATTTTCTCCACTAACTAAAATTTCTCCATCTTCGGCAATTTTTACTTTAACTCCATGAAAAAGTGGTCCAACAGTATCTAATTTTACTTTTTCTGGTGGATTGGCAGAAACTACTGGCGCAGTTTCAGTTTGGCCATAGCCTTGCAATAAAGGTAATCCTAAAGCTGTCAAATATAGACCTACCTCAAAGTTAAGAGCTGATCCTCCTGAAATAAGAGCCTTCAATGATCCTCCAAATCTTTTGTTCACCTTTCTTCTAACTAATTTATCAAGAACACTATTCGTCAAACTTTCAATAAAACTAAGTTTTTCTCCATTATATTTTTTCTTGCCCAATCTAAGAGTTGCTGAAAAAAGTGTTTGGCTTAATTTACCTTGTTTTTTTAAACCTTGTGAAATTCTTGTATGCAAAGAGTCATAGAATCTTGGTACAGCAGTCATAAAATGAGGACTGACTTCACCCATATTAACAACAAGTTTATCAATTCCTTCTGCGTAGTATACTTGTGCACCAATACCTAAGGTAAAAAATTGCAAAGTATGTTCATACGAATGAGATAAAGGTAACCAAGAAAGAAATTTAATTTCATCCATACCTTTTAAAAGGTTTTTCAACAATATTTGCGCACCAGTGCAGTTTGATAACATTGCTCCATGACTAAGCATTACACCTTTTGGGTTACCTCCTGTTCCTGATGTGTAAATTATACATGCAGTATCATTTCTTTTTATAGATTTAATTTCCTCATTAAAATCGTATTTATTTTTTTCTTTATTGTTAATAAGATCATTCCATTGCATAATATTAACAGGATTATTATATGATTGATTATCATAATTAATTTTAATTACATTTTTGCAATCTGAGGAATTCTCTACTGCAGGAAGAGCTTTAACACATAGTTCATGAGAAGAAATAATCATACACCTTGCTCCTGAATGATTAATAATGTGACTATAATCTGAAGTAGTGCTTGTTGTATAAACAGGTACAGTTATTGCCCCAATTGACATTATGGCTAAATCTGCAATTTGCCACTCAGGTCTATTTTCAGATAATATAATTACTCTATCACCTTTCAAAATACCTAAATCTAGTAGAGATCTTGCAACAGATTTAACTGACAATTCAATTTCTTTCCACGATAGAGACTCAAATGTGTCATTATTTTTTTTCCATAAATAAGGATTATCTTTCATTTGTTTTGATTTTTCAAAAAACATTGTGACAATGTTACTATAATTATCGAAATTGATAGACATTTGACTTTACCTCCCTACAAACACTATAATTAATACCTATATTGATCCAATACTATGAATATTAAAAATAATCAAACTAATGCATCAAAAAACCTTTCAGAATTGCCTATTTGGAACCTAAAAGATTTATATCTATCACAAAACGATAAGAGTCTAATTAGAGATCTTAACCTTATTAAGACAAACACTCTTAAGTTTGAAAACAAATACTTAAATAAAGTCCAGTACTTAAATGCTGATGATTTATATAAAGCAATTCATAAATTGGAGAAGTTAGATGTATTGATGGATAAAATTTTATCTTATACACATTTATTAGTTGCAGAAGATGGTAATAATGAGAAAAATAAAATTTTTTATCAGCAAATGCAAGAAACTATAACTAATTATGCTTCTTCAATTATTTTTTTTACACTAGAATTAAATCAGATATCAGAAAAACAAATCAATAAACTTGTTAAAAATCAAAAATTAGAAATTTATAAAAATTGGATTATCAATAAAAGAAATTTTAAGCCATATCAGTTAGATTTAAAAATTGAAAAAATTCTTCAAGATAAAAGTATTACATCTCATTCTGCATGGATAAGATTGTTCGATGACTTAATAACATCTCTTAAATTCCCTTTTAAAAAAAAAGAACTAACTAGCGCTCAAATATTCAATTTTTTATCTGATAAAAACGAATCTAATAGAAAGAAGGCAGCTAAATCAGTTGGAAAAGTTTTAGGTAACAATATTAAAGTTTTCGCTACTATTACAAATACGTTAGCAAAAGATAAGTCAATAAACGACAGCTGGCGGAAACTGCCAACTCCTGTGACTGCAAGAAATTTATCAAATGTTGTTGAAGACTCTGTAGTTGATAGTCTTGTAAGTTCAGTTATTGAATATTATCCAAAACTTTCACATCGTTATTATGCTTTAAAAGCTAAATGGTTTAAAAAAAAACATCTTATGTATTGGGATAGAAATGCCCCTTTACCTTTTCAAAGTTCGAAAATATTTACTTGGAGTGAGGCACAAAATACAGTTGTTGATGCATATTCAAAATTTAATTCTGAAATAGGAAATATTGTTAAAAAATTTTTTGATGAAAAATGGATTCATGCTCCTGTACTAGCAGGTAAATCACCAGGAGCTTTTGCAGCTTCTACTGTTGCTTCTGTTCATCCATATATACTTGTTAATTTTCAGGGTAAGACAAGGGATGTTTCAACTTTAGCACATGAATTAGGACACGGGGTTCATCAATATCTTGCTGGTAAACATCAAACACATTTTAATGCTTCCACACCATTGACTTTGGCAGAGACAGCAAGTGTTTTTGGAGAAATGCTGACATTCAAATTAATACTTGAAAAAGCAAACTCTAAAAAAGAAAGGAAAGCATTATTAGCAAATAAAGTAGAAGACATGCTTAATACAGTTATTAGGCAAATCGCCTTTTTCCAATTTGAAAAAGAAGTCCATACTTTAAGAAAAAATTCAGAATTAAGTATTGATAAAATATGTTCAATTTGGATGGATGTTCAAAAAACTAGTCTAGGACCGTCAATTAAATATGAAGAAGAATACAAATATTTCTGGAGCTACATACCTCATTTTATTCATTCACCATTTTACGTATATGCATATGCATTTGGAGATTGTTTAGTTAATTCTTTGTTTAATACATATCAACAAGGACTAATAAATTTTGATGATAAGTATATTAATCTTTTAAAAAGTGGAGGTTCTAAAAAATATGACGAATTGTTTATTCCATTTAATTTAAATTTATCAAAAAAATCTTTTTGGAAAAAAGGTTTAAAAGTTATTGAAAGTTTTATTGATGAATTGGAAACTTTATAAATGGCAGATACTGAGTCACGATCATTTGCAAAGCAAATAAAAAGATATGCGCAAGTTGGTGGGGTTGTTGGAAAACTAGCAACTAAGTTAGCAAGTCAAAAATATCTGGGTGTAAAGCTTGATAAAGAAAAACATGCATCTGAAATTAGAAAAGCTTTAGGCGGAATAAAAGGGCCTCTGATGAAGGTAGCTCAGCTTTCTGCAACTATACCTGATTTATTACCTGAAGAGTATACTAAAGAATTATTACATTTACAGTCTAACGCTCCGCCAATGGGCTGGTTGTTTGTAAAGAGAAGAATGGCAACTGAATTATCACAAAGTTGGCAAAAACAGTTCAAAATATTTGATAAAGAAGCTACAAGAGCTGCCTCATTAGGGCAGGTTCATAAAGCAATTCTTAATAATAATGATACTGTGGCTTGTAAACTACAATATCCTGATATGCAATCTGCTGTAAGTGCTGATCTATCACAATTAAAAATGATTTTTTCTATTTATCAAAGTTATAACAAAGCCATTAAGACTAGCGAAGTTTATAAGGAGATAACTGAGAGATTAAATGAAGAATTAGATTATGAAAGAGAGAGAAAATTAATGAATGTTTTTGGCAAAATTTTTTCAAAAACTAACTTAATACATGTTCCTAAGACATATGACAAATTAAGCTCAAAAAGATTACTAACAATGTCTTGGTTAGAAGGGAAGTCAATATTAGATTATAAAAAAGCTAAAAAAGATGAAAGAAATACACTGGCAAGAAATATGTATTATGCTTGGTATAAACCTTTTTTTGACTATGGTGTGATACACGGTGATCCACACTTAGGAAACTATTCAGTGCAAGATGATCTTAGTATTAATCTATATGACTTTGGATGTATGAGAATATTTAAATCCAAATTTATTCGAGGTGTTATTGATTTGTATTTTGCTCTTCAAAAAAATGACGAAGCGCTTGCTGTTCACGCTTATGAACAATGGGGTTTTGTAGATATTACAAAAGATAAATTAAAAATACTCAGTAAATGGGCTAGTTTTTTATATGCTCCCCTAATGAAGGACAAAATTCAAAAAATTCAAGAAAGCGACAGTGGTATATATGGAGCACAAATAGCTTCTGAAGTTCACAGAGAATTAAAAAAAATAGGTGGTGTCAAACCTCCAAAAGAGTTTGTATTTATGGACAGGGCGGCTGTAGGACTTGGTTCAGTATTTATGCATTTAAAAGCTGAAGTAAATTGGTACAGAGTTTTTCATGAATTAATTGATAATTTTGATGAAAAAAAACTTACAGAAAAACAACAAAATACTTTAAAATTGGTTAAGCTATAATTATAAACCATTATGCAAATATCGGCACTGAAAGAAAACACTCAGGATGAAAACAGAGTAGCTCTTACTCCAGAAACTATTAAACTATTTCAAAGATTAGGTTTAGAAGTATTAATTGAAGATGGTGCTGGTGTCAGCTCTGGCTATCCAAATAAACTATATGAAGAAAACGGAGCAAAAATTGCAACTCGAAATGATTGCTTAAAAGCAAGTATTTGTCTTTGTGTAAAAATTCCAAATGAGAATGATTTAAATCAATTAAATTTAAATACTGTTTTAATAGGTATATTAAATCCTTACGAAAATAAAAAATATTTTAATGTATTAAATAATAAAAAAATAACATCGTGCTGTATGGAGTTAATTCCAAGAATTAGTAGGGCACAAAGTATGGATGTTTTATCTTCTCAAGCAAATTTAGCAGGCTATAGAAGTGTTATTGATGCAGCTGAACAATTTGGGAAAGCATTTCCAATGATGATGACTGCTGCAGGTAGAGTTAATCCTGCAAAAGTTATGGTTTTGGGAGTTGGTGTAGCTGGTTTGCAAGCTATTGCAACTGCTAAGAGGTTGGGCGCAGTTGTATCAGCAACTGATGTTAGATCTGCCACCAAAGAGCAGGTGGAAAGCCTCGGTGGAAAATTTATAATGGTAGAAGGCGAGGAATCTTCCAGTGCAGAAACTAAAGATGGTTACGCAAAAGAGATGAGCGATGAATACAAGCAAAAACAAGCCAATCTCATTGCTGAAACCATAGCAAAACAAGATATAGTTATTTGTACTGCTCTGATACCCGGAAAAACAGCACCTATTTTAATATCGCAGGAAATGGTTGAGTCGATGGCCTCTGGATCAGTAGTAGTCGATTTAGCTGTTGAAGCTGGGGGAAACTGTCCATTAAGTAAAATAGGTCAAGTAGTTGATCATAATGGTGTGAAAATTATTGGTTACGCAAATGTACCTGGAAGAGTTGCAAAAGATGCATCCGCCTTATATGCAAAAAATATTTTTAATTTCCTAAGTTTAATTATAAGTAAAGAAAATAAAAAAATTAACCTAAATTGGGAAGATGAGATTGTTAATGCAGTCGTATTAACTAATGAAGGAAAATTAAGATTGGATCAGTTTAATTAATATGGAAGCTCATGGATCAGAAGTATTTGTTATTGGTTTAACTGTTTTTTTTCTTGCTTGTATAATTGGATACTATGTCGTTTGGTCAGTAACACCAGCTTTGCATAGTCCATTAATGGGCGTTACTAATGCTATTTCTAGTGTTATTATTGTTGGTGCAATTTTAGCTGCAGGTCCACTGGGTCATGACACATCAAAAATTTTTGGAATTATTGGTGTAGTGCTAGCTTCTATAAATATATTTGGAGGTTTTATTGTGACTTATCGCATGTTGTCGATGTTTAAGAAAAAACCAAAAAAAGAAAAAAAGGATTAAAAATGTCAGCTAATTTGGTTGCAGTTTTATACCTTGTTTCAGCTTTATTATTTATATTTGCTCTAAGAGGTTTATCACATCCAGAGTCTTCAAGACTTGGAAATATATTTGGTATCTTAGGTATGATAATCGCTATCGTCACAACTCTTATGTTTAAATCAGTTTTAAGTTATTTTGAAATTGGTGCTGCTATAATTATTGGCGGGGCTATAGGAACATTTATAGCGCTTAGAATTGAAATGACTGCATTACCTCAATTAGTAGCAGCTTTTCACAGTTTGGTGGGTATAGCAGCTGTTTTTGTAGCTGCAGCTGCATTTTATGATCCTGCGTCCTTTGGCATAGGAAAAATAGGCTCAATTGGAACAAGTAGTTTAATAGAAATGAGCATAGGAACATTTATTGGAGCAATTACTTTTTCAGGTTCTGTTCTTGCATTTGGAAAACTTCAAGGAACTGTCTCAGGAAAACCTATTGTATTTAAGTTTCAGCACACAATTAATGCTTTAATATTTGTATTTATATTATTATTAATTATTTTATTTGTTATAAATCAGTCCCCATCAATATTTTGGACAATTGTTATTGTTTCAATTTTATTAGGTTTTTTAGTAGTTATCCCTATTGGCGGTGCGGATATGCCGGTAGTTGTTTCAATGCTAAACTCATACTCAGGTTGGGCTGCTTGTGGTATCGGTTTTACATTAAGTAATAATTTGTTAATTATTACAGGAGCCCTAGTTGGTGCTTCAGGAGCTATTCTTAGTTACATTATGAGTAAAGGTATGAATAGATCTATAATTAGTGTTGTTCTTGGAGGTTTCGGAGGAGAACAATCAGCTAATACATCGGGTGATAACTCAGATAAAATAGTTAAGCAAGGAAATGCAGAAGATGCAGCATATATAATGAAGAACGCTGATTCAGTTATAATAGTACCAGGTTATGGAATGGCAGTTGCGCAGGCTCAACATGCCTTAAGAGAGATGGGTGATATATTAAAAAAAGAAGGGATAAATGTCAGATATGCAATTCATCCAGTTGCAGGAAGAATGCCAGGTCACATGAATGTTCTCCTAGCAGAGGCAAATGTACCATATGAAGAAGTATTAGAATTAGATGAAATTAATCATGATTTTCCTATGACTGAGGTATCTTTTGTTATTGGTGCAAATGATGTAACAAATCCTGCAGCAAAAACAGATGAGTCATCCCCCATTTATGGTATGCCAATCCTTGATGTTGAAAAGTCTCAAACTGTTTTATTTGTTAAAAGATCTATGGCTACAGGATATTCTGGTGTTGATAATGAACTTTTTTATAGAGATAATACAACTATGCTTTTTGGGGATGCGAAAAAAATGTGTGAGGATATAGTAAAAAGTTTAGCTTAAGAATTATTTCTTCTTGCAGTTTTCCTAGCTCTTCGAATATTCTCTTCTTTTTCTCTAGCTCTTTTAAGACAAGGTTTTTCGAAGTGTTTTCTCAACTTCATTTCTTTATATAAACCCTCTCTTTGCATCTTTTTTTTGAGACTTCTTAATGCTTGTTCAACATTATTGTCCTTTACATTTACTAGTAATGTCATATTCGACTGGGGCTTTACCATATAGTTCAATTTATTGCAAATATTGATATTTGATTAAAATGATTGGTATAATTTAACTTTGTGACTATATTAAAATAGTGTCAATTTTAAAAATAGCAAAGTTAGGTCATCCTGTTTTACTAAAAAAAACTAATGAAATTAATAACTTAAATGATTTAGATATAAAAAGAATTGTATACGACATGTCTGAGACCATGTTAGATGCAAATGGTATTGGGTTAGCAGGACCACAAGTACATTTAAGTCATAGAATTTTTATTTACAGAAATCCTGATATTGAAGAGACGGAAAAAATAAATATTTCTGTTTTAATTAATCCTAAAATACAAAAATTATCTGATGAAATGGAAGATGATTGGGAAGGGTGTCTTTCAATACCTGGAATGTCTGGACTGGTTAGAAGATTTAAAAAAATCAAATATACTGCTTTAGATTTAAAAGGAAACAATGTTTCTGGTGAAGTTGAGGGCTTACATGCTAGAATTATTCAACATGAAATGGATCATCTTAATGGAATCTTGTATACTTCCAGGTTAGCTCACAAAAATGCATTTGGTTATTCTGAAGAAATAGAAAAATATTGGAAAAAATCTAAAAATGAATAACAAAAATATATACATGTATAATAAAAGACTTAAACTTTTAAAGTTTGCTAAAGTTAAAGTAGCAGAAATAGGATTAAACACTAATACTCTTAGAGATATTTCTCTTGAGCATAATTTAGATATAAATGAGGTTGAACTATTATTCCCTAATGGTAACAGTGATTTAATAAAATTTATTCTCGAAGAGCTTAACATAAATCTTGAAAATAATTGTAAAAAAATTGACTTAATTAGACTGCCAATTCACAAAAGAATCAAAAGAATTTTGTTATCTAAAATAGATATACTTGAAAAAGAAAAAAAATTTTACAAAAAAATTTTTTTAAATCTATTAATCCCAAATAAAAATATATCTTTACCAAGACAACTATATAAAAGTATAGATCAAATATGGTTTTTAGCAGGAGACTCTTCAGTTGATTTTAACTTCTATACAAAAAGATTAATTTTATCTGCAATATATACTAGAACTATACTTTTCTTTTTTAATAATGATAATCGAAAAGAGCTAGAGAATATATTAGATAAAAATTTAAAAAGAGTATCAAAAATCCCAAAAATAAAATCAAGTATAAAAATTTTATTCAAAAATTTACCAAATATATTTAAATTTGTAAAAAATTAAAATTAAGCAATACTATCTGGCTCTAATTCATTTTTGATATATGCTATTCTATCTTTGAGAATTAATTTTCTTTTTTTTATTCTTTGAATTTGCAAAAAATCAACAGTATGTTTTTCTTGAAGTTGTATCAAAATTTGATCAAGATCTGAATGTTCTTGCTCATATTCTTTTAGTTTTTCTATTAATTTATTATCTTCATTCATAAAATTAAAAATTTATCTTATTAAATAATAGTATATAAGCTCGTCGTGGTAAAAAAAATAGGTATTTTA
>CETM01072176.1_pt1 | contig 11625 bp, 14 predicted proteins | sample 361451 | NCBI WGS metagenome assembly CETM01 (sample SAMEA2622690, study PRJEB7988) | marine metagenome | isolation source: saline water (ENVO:00002010), including
TAGAAGAAGAGCTAAAGGTCGAAAAACAATATCAACATAATTTGATTAATGGTTAAGCTTGAAAGTTTAAAAAAAAGCAACCAGTTTAAGAGAGTGCTAAAGCAAAAAAAAATTCATACGGACAACTTATCACTTTTTGCTGCTAAAAATTTTTACAAACCAAAAAATAAATCAGACTTATTAATCAGTTTTGTTATGAAAAAAAAAATTGGTAACTCTGTCAAAAGAAACAGAATTAGAAGAAAATTGAAAGCTATTGTTCAAAAATTGCTAAAAAAAAGAGGTGCAATTAGTAAAGATTATACTTATATAGTTTTTGGTAAATCAAAAGCTTATATTACAAAACAAAATATTCTTTTGCCAGAAATGATGAACTGCTTTAATAAAATAAAATAAATGTCTAAAATAATAATATTTTTAAATATTTGTGTAATAAATTTCTATAAATATTTTATTTCCCCTCTTTTAGGTAGCAGGTGTAGATATCTACCTACTTGTTCAGAGTACTATAAAGAGTCACTTAATACTTTTGGATTAATAAAAGGCTCCGCGCTAGGTATAAAAAGAATTTTAAGTTGCCATCCTATTAAAACTTTTGGTGGTGGATCGGGAATAGACTTAGTGCCTGATAAAAAAAAAGATCAAAGAGAAATGTAGATGGACAACAAAAATGTATTTATAGCTATAGCGTTATCAATGTCTGTTTTGCTTTTTTGGGCTGCTTTTTTTGAGACGCCTCAACAAACCGAAAAAACTTTACCCCAGCAACAAGATAAAACAATTTCTGAAAATAATATTACTCCAAATATAAATAAAAATATAAAAGATATAACAATCTCAAGAGTTGAGGCTATTAATAAAAATAAAAGAATTAAGATTGAAAACGAAAGTATCGTTGGATCAATTTCTTTAAAAGGTGGCCTTATTGATGATATTTCTTTTAAAAAACACAAACAAAATTTGAAGAATAACAAAAATGTTGAATTTTTAAATCCTGCGGAAACAAAAGACGGATTTTACGCAGAAACTGGATGGACTAGCATAAATAATAAAATAAAAGTACCAACTAAAAATTCAACTTGGAAAATTATTGGAAATAATATTTTAACTAATAGCCAGCCTATAAATTTAATATGGGATAATAAAGAGGGAATAATTTTTAAAAAAAAAATTGAATTAGATGATAAATATTTATTTAAAATTACACAACAAGTTCAAAATAACACAAATAATAGTATTGATTTATATCCTTACGCACAATTAACAAGAAACAAAATTCCTGATGATATCCAGAATTTTTATATATCTCACGAGGGTTTTATTGGTGTGTTTGATGAAGAGCTAAAAGAAGACGATTACGATGATATAGAAGAAAAAAAAATTGTAAGAGAAGCTGATGAAGGTTGGCTAGGTATTACAGACAAATATTGGGTGATGGCTTTGGTACCTCAAGAGGGGGAAAATTTTAAGTCATCTTTTTTGTATCGAGACTCATTTAAAGCTAATTATATTTTAAATAAACCAACTACAATTAAACCATCTTCTACCAATTCAAATGACGTAAAATTATTTGTTGCTGCAAAAGAAGTTGAAACAATTGATGCCTATGCAGCTAATGAAAATATTAAAAAGTTTGATTTAGTTATTGATTGGGGTTGGTTCTATTTTTTCACAAAACCTCTATTTTTTGTGATCGATTATTTATTTAAATATTCAGGAAATTTTGGAATTGCGATAGTTATTATAACAATTGGAATTAGGTTGATTTTCTTTCCGCTGGCAAATTACTCATTTAGATCAATGGCAAAGATGAAAGCAGTTCAGCCAGAAATGGTGAGATTAAAAGAATTACATAAGGAGGACAAAGTAAAACTGCAGCAAGAAATGATGGCTCTTTATAGAAAAGAGAAGATTAATCCAGCCTCTGGTTGTTTGCCGGTCCTTATACAAATACCGTTCTTTTTTGCAATTTATAAAATGTTATTCATATCTTTAGAGATGAGACACCAACCTTTTTTTGGTTGGATAAAAGATTTGTCAGACAAAGATCCTACTTCTTTATTTAATTTATTTGGTTTAATTCCATGGGATCCACCAAGCTTTTTGATAATTGGAATTTGGCCAATATTAATGGGGGCTTCGATGTGGGTACAGCAAAAGCTAAATCCTGCTCCAGCGGATCCTATCCAAGCAAAAATTTTTGCGTTTTTTCCTCTTTTTCTAACTATTATTTTAGCCTCTTTCCCATCAGGGCTAGTAGTTTACTGGACTATCAACAATATTCTTACAATCGCTCAGCAATGGGTAATAATGAAACAGACGAAAGTCAAAACAAATTAAAAACTGATGTCAAATCAAGAAATTTCTCTAGAAGAAATTAAAAAAATTTGGCCCAAAGATGCGCCTGATTTAAAAGATGTTCATAAATATATCCAAAAATATAAAAATGAAAAAATAGTAATCAAGTATGGTGGCAATGCTTTAATAGATAGAAATATTTTTGATAATTTTATTGAAGATATCATAATATTAAATAAATTAGGTTTGTCTGTTGTTGTTGTTCATGGCGGTGGACCAAGAATCAAGAGAGAATTAGATAAAAAAAATATACAAACAAAGTTTATTAATGGTTTAAGAGTTACTGATGAAAAGGTTATAGAAATAGTTGAAGAAGTGTTAATTGATTTTAATAAAGATATTGTAAATTCTTTAAATAGCAAAGGTTCTAGGGCAGTATCGATAAATACTAAAACTAATAATATAATATTTGTTACACCTGAGAAAAAAGAATTAGGTTTCGTTGGAATACCTAATAAAATCAAAATAAATTTAGTTGACGAAATGATAAAAAATAATCAAATACCTGTTGTAGCTCCTCTTGGATTAGATGTTGATAAACAGGTCTATAATATAAACGGAGACACTGCGGCTAATGCTATAGCAAAAAGACTTAAATCAAGAAGATTATTGTTGATGACTAATGTTGAAGGTGTCTATGATGATAGAAAAAAATTAATATCTGAGATAAAACCTTACGATCTAAAAAATCTAATTGAATGGAAAGTAGTTCAAGGTGGAATGATACCTAAAATTAAAAACTGTGTTGATGCAGTTGAAAACGGTGTAAGGGGTGTTGTTATACTTGATGGAAGAAAACCACATTCGATTCTCCATGAAATATTTTCTGATAAAGGAGCAGGAACTCTTATAAGAAAATGAAAGATTTAACAAAAATTAGGTACTGGTTATTTGACCTAGATAACACACTTTATGATGGAGCTACTAAAGTATTCGAACAAGTAGATAAAAAAATGACAAAATTTATCTCTGATAAACTTAAGATTGATCAAATAGAAGCTAGAAAAATACAAAAGAGTTATTTTCAAGAATATAACACTACCCTTAATGGTATGATTAAAAATCATAAAATTGATGCAGATGAATTTTTAGAATTTGTACATGATGTTGACTTAAATTTTTTAAAAAAAGACAAGATTCTAGAAGATGAAATAAAAAAATTAGAAGGTAAAAAAATTATATTTACTAATGGCTCTAGAGCTCATGCCGAAAATGTTACAAAAAGAATTGGGATTGATAAGCTTTTTGATGGAATTTTTGACATTAGGGACTCAGAATTTATACCAAAACCTTCGAAAGAGCCTTATAAAAAGATTGTAGAAAATTACAAAATTGAGCCACAATATTGTATATTCTTCGAAGATATTGCAAGAAATTTAAAACCAGCTCATGAATTAGGAATGAAAACTGTTTGGATAAAAAACAATGAACCTTGGGCAGCTAAATTTTCAGATGCTGAGTACATTAATTATAAGACTGATAAACTTGCAAATTTTTTAAAGGAGATAAATGAAAGTAGATGAATTAGAAAAGATTATAAATCAAGCTTTTGACGACAAACAAAATATTTCAGAAAAGTCGGACAAAAAGATATTAGATGCTATTAATAAAACAATTGAACTTACTGATAAAGGCACGGTACGAGTAGCTAACAAACAAAATAACTCTTGGACTGTGAACCAATGGGTTAAAAAAGCAATTCTATTAAGTTTTAGGATTAATAAAATGACAATGTCGAAAGGGCCTTATACTACTTGGTATGACAAAGTTCCTGGAAAATCAGTTTTATGGAATGAAGACGACTGGAAAAAAGCTGGTTACAGGCACGTACCTAATGGTGTTGTAAGAAAAGGATCTTTTATTGCAAAGAACGTGGTATTAATGCCGTGTTTTGTAAATCTTGGAGCTTATGTAGATGAAGGAACAATGATTGATACCTGGGCCTCTGTTGGATCTTGCGCTCAAATAGGAAAAAACTGTCATGTTTCTGGTGGAGCTGGAATAGGTGGAGTGCTAGAACCTCTTCAAGCAGGTCCAGTTATAATTGAAGATAATTGTTTTATAGGTGCACGATCAGAGATTGCTGAAGGTGTTCTTGTTGAAGAAGGAGCTGTCATTTCAATGGGTGTGTATATAGGGGCTTCAACTAAAATTGTTGATAGGGAGTCAGGAAGCATAACTTATGGAAAAGTTCCTCCGTACTCTGTGGTAGTTCCTGGATCAATACCAAATAAAAAAAATCCTGATGGACCATCACTTTACTGTGCTGTTATTGTAAAAAAAGTCGATGAAAAAACTAGAAGTAAAACATCAATTAATGATTTGTTGAGAGATTGATGTCAAATTTCACTGAATTAAAAATAGCGAAAGAACTTATTAGCTTTCCAAGTATAACTCCCAAAGATGCTGGTGCCATAAATTATCTAGTTAAAAAATTAAAGCCATTAGGTTTCAAATGTAAAATACTTGAATTCAAAGACAAAAAAAGTTCACCAATAAAAAATTTATATGCAAGATTAGGTAGCAAGCGACCTAATATATGTTATGCTGGCCACACTGATGTAGTGCCTCCTGGAAATATAAAAGACTGGACGGTTAATCCTTTTAAACCAAAAATTAAGAATAATCATCTTGTAGGAAGAGGTGCTAATGATATGAAAAGTTCCATAGCTTGCTTTATAAGCGCTGTAGAAAAATTTTTAAAAACAAAATCAAAATTTGATGGTTCAATCAGTCTTTTAATAACCGGAGATGAAGAAGGATTGGCTATCAATGGTACCAAAAAAGTAGTTGATTATTTGAAGAAAAAAAAAGAAAAAATAGATTTTTGTATTGTGGGTGAACCAACCAATCCTAAAAAATTAGGGGAAATGATAAAGATAGGCAGAAGAGGAAGTCTAACAGGTAATATTATTATTTATGGTACTCAAGGTCATGTTGCTTACCCTCACTTGTTAAATAATCCAATTAATACAATTGTCAATGTTTGTAAAACGCTTAAAGAAAAAAAGTTGGATAAAGGAAATAGAAATTTTCAACCGTCGAATTTAGAATTTACAGAAATTTATGTAGATAATAAAGCCCACAATGTAATTCCTGGCGAGGCTAAGGCTAGATTTAATATAAGATATAATAACTATCATACAGCTAATTCTCTAAAAAAAAAGATTAACGCTGTTGTTAAAAATTTATGCAAAAAAAGTAAAAGCAAATTTAAAATTAAATATATCGCTAACGGGGACTCTTTTATAACCAAACCAGGAAAAAATATTTATTTAGCAAAGAAAATTATAAAAAAAATTACTAAAACTAACCCAAAATTCTCGACAACTGGTGGTACTTCGGATGCAAGGTTTATTAAAAAAATTTCTCCTTGTCTTGAATTTGGGCTAGTAAATAAAACAATGCACAAAGTAGACGAGTGCGTGTCTATTTCAGATCTTAAAAAGCTAACAAATATTTATAAAAATTTCTTGATTGAGTATTTCAAGTGAAATTATATAAAATAAAAAAATCAAATATTGATAATCGTGGCTTATATGCAAATCAAGATATCAAAAATGGTACAAAAATTATTGAGTATAGAGGAAGAGTTATAACTAGGAGAGAAGCAGAAGAAAATCCAAAATTTGATAACGAAAAAGCAATTTATCTTTTTAATTTAAACAAAAAATACGATCTTGACGGAGATTTTAAATATAACACTGCAAGACTGATTAATCATTCTTGTGATCCTAATTGTGAAGTGGCAGGAACTGGATTAAAAGTTTGGGTATATGCTATTAAGAATATTAAAAAAGGTGAAGAATTATCATATGATTACGGATTTAGTTTTGATAAGGATTATAAAGATTTTCCTTGCAAATGTGGTTCTAAAAATTGTGTGGGATATATTGTTCGCGAAGGTTCTAGATGGAGAATAAAAAAGCAGAAGTCGATATAATACTTCCTAATTTTAATAGTTTTAAATTCATCGATGAAACTATTCAAAGTATTATTAATCAAAATTATACAAAATGGAAATTAATCATTATTGACGACAATTCAAACCACGAAACAAAAAATAAAATTAGAAAGTACGAAAAACTAAAAAAAATAAAGATTTTTTGGTTAAAAAAAAACAAGGGAGCTGCGTACTGCAGAAATTTTGCAATAAAGAAAACCAATTCAAATTTTATCGCTTTCATAGACTCCGATGATGTGTGGGAAAAAAATAAACTTAAAAAGCAAATTAGTTTTATGAAAAAAAATAATTATTCTTTTACATATACTAATTATGTAACAATTGGATTAAAAAAAAGGAACATAATAACACCTGAAAAAATTTCTTATGACAAATTTATTAGAAACACTTCTATAGCTACTAGCACCATGATCGTTAAAAGAAAAATTTCTAAAGGTGTTGAATTTACCAATTCTAAAATTTGTGAAGATTACTTTTATAAATGTAAAATATTGAAAAGGGTTAAATTTGCATATCGTTTAAATTCTAATCTTTGTAAGTATAGAATAAGACGTAAGTCCTTGCAGAGTAATAAACTAAAAAATTTTTACTGGATATGGAAAATAAATCACAAATATAATAAATTAAGCTTTGTTGATAATCTAATTTCACTGATTTTTATTTCATTTAATTCTTTAAGGAAATACGGCTTCAAATAATTTAATATTTAACTTTTTTTAAATAAAGGCCACAAGCGGGAGCTGGTGGTGAACATAATGTCCGATCTTTGGATTTAAAAATTTTTTTAAATTCTTTTATGTTTAAACTTTTACAAGCTAAATATTTTAAACACCCCACCATTGATCTTACTTGGTTCTGCAAAAAAGATTGAGAGCTAAATTCTATAAAAATATTATCTTCCTTTTTTACAATCTTAATATAATTGATCTTTTTAATAGGTGATTTTGAACCACAGGATGACGCTCTAAAGGTTGAAAAATCATGTTTACCAGTTAAAATTTTCGCTCCTTTTTTTAATAATTTGATATCTATTTTTTTTTTTACATGCCAAGATCTATTTTTATTAAGTGCCAGAGAGCTATTTCTATTTGTAATAATATACTCATAAACTCTTTCTAAAGCATCAAAACGTGAATGAAATTTTAAATTTCTCCTCTTAATAGAAATAATTGAAATTAAATATTTTTTTAAAAAAAAATTTATTGAGTTAAGGAATAATTGATGATTATCAATTTTTTTTTTCAATAAAAAATTCGCTGACTGTCGCTTTGCATGAACACCAGCATCTGTTCTACCTGCGCCGATAATTTTAATCTCTTCTTTTGTAAGTATTTTTAACTTTTTTTCTAAAATTTCTTGAATAGAAATTCCATTTTTTTGGTATTGCCATCCTACAAAATTAGTTCCATCATATTCGACCAATATCTGATAATTATGCTCCATTTAAAATAGTTCCAATCTTTAAATCATTTCCTCTCAAATAATCAGAAGCATCCATGCTATTCTTTCCCTCTTTTTTTAATTTCAGAACCTGAATTGCAGTATCTTTACAAGCTATTGTAAATTCTTTATCAACTATTTCTCCTGGTTTGCCCTTTTTATTTACTTCTTTTGCTTCTAAAACCTTAATTCTAGTTCCATTTATCTCAAACCAAGAACCAGGGTTTGGGTGTAATGCATTGATTTTTGCAATAATTTTACATGCGTCGTCATTCCATTTTATTTTTGACTCTGACTTCCCAATCTTTTTAGCGTATGAAACTTTCGTGTCGTCTTGAGGAGTAAAAATTACTTTTTTTTTTTCTAATAAAATTAAAGACTCAATTATCGTTGATGCAGCTAGTTTGGACATCCTTTTACTCAAAGTTTCAAAGTTACACTTTGGAGTTATCTTTATTTTAACTGTTTTCATTACCGGGCCTGCATCTAATTCATTAATGATTTTCATAATAGAAATACCTGTTTCTTTATCCATATTCATTATCGCTCTTTGTATTGGTGCTGCTCCTCTCCATTTAGGTAAAATTGATGCATGAATATTGATAAAGATAATGTTTGATATTTCTAAAATTTTATTAGGTATGATTTTTCCATAAGCAACTACGATAACAATATTTGGTTTTAAATTTTTAATAAAATTATATTCTTGTTCAGTATTTAAATTTTCTGGGCACCTAACTGGAATTTTTATTTTTTCAGCATATTCATGTATGGGGGATGACTTAATTTTTTGACCTCGAGATTTTTTTTTAGGAGGTTGAGTATAAACTGATAATAGTTTGTGTTCAGACTCAAATATAGATTTTAAAATTGGCACAGCAAAAACTGGGGTGCCCATGAAAAGTATTTTTAAAGACATTAAATTTAAACTATTATTTTTTCAATTTCCTTTTTATGTTTTACAAGTTTTTTTATGATCATATCTTTTTTAAGTTTTGATAAATAATCAATAAATAAAACTCCATTAAGATGATCAACTTCGTGTTGAATACATGTCGATAATAATCCTGTGGCTTTTAAATTCTTCTGTTTTCCATTTAAATCTAAATACTTTAAAGAGCACTCTGCAGGTCTTTCAATCTCTGCAAATTGTCCTGGTAATGATAAGCACCCCTCTTCGTAAGTTGAGGTAGTTTCTGACTTTTCTAATATTTCGGGATTGATGAGAAACAATGGTTCCTTTTTTTCTTTATTTTTAGAAATATCAATTACAATAAGTCTCTTCAAAATTCCAACTTGAACTGCAGCCAGACCTATTCCGGGAGCAGCATACATAGTTTCAAGCATCTCTTGCATTAATTTTCTTATGCTATTGTCAACTTTTTCTATTGGCTCACATGTTTTTCTTAAGATAGGATCTGGCTCTATTATGATATTTCTCTTCATCTGGCTATTTATATTGTAATTAAGATCTTTGTGGTAGTGCCGAAATTAGAATTTCATTTCTAATTTTTCTTAAATTATTTTGATTTAAAAGATGGGTTATAAAATATATAGTCTCGGGATCGAGGTTATACGCCTCATCTTCACCAATTATCTCGACTAATTTCAGCGTTAAAAAAGCAGACTGATTAGTTTTTTCGAGTTTTAATAGATTGTCAGGAATATTATATTTTTTAGAAATTTCTTGGTAATTTAATTCTTTTGGTATTTCAAAACCATCTTTTGCTAATGATTCTACCAAAGCTAAATCTTTGGCAGAAAAGAAGTATTTTCTATTTTTTTTAATCTTTTTATAAATTTTTAAGAAATCTTTTTGTGTTTTTTTTTGATCAACTTCATTCTGGAAATATCTTACTAGTCTCGATCTATGCAATATTTTATCGTCGTATTTAATTTTTCCTAATTTGAACTCTTCCTCAGTAATTATATTTTTTTGAACTATCTCGTTATAAGAATCTGAAACCTCTTTGAGATTAATTTTCTTAAGTTCTTCACTTAAGGTCTTCACATAAATATTAGTTAAATTGTCTTTCTGGAATAATTCCTTAAGGGTGAATAATAATTTTATTTTATTTTCTTCATTGTCTGATAACAAATATTTTTGATAGATCAATGCCCTGGCATCGATGTTATCAAATGTTGGATATATATCTTCTGCTTTAATCAAACTATTTAAATCAAAGGTAATATTTGAGTAAATATCAAAAATTTTATTTTTATCAAATTGATTTTCATTAGCTGCTATTTCTAAGCTTTTTAATTTATCTTTATCTCGATTATCATCTAGCTTAATTAGATTTGCTGCATTAAGATATTCCCATATTATTTTTTTTGTACTTTTTTTTGGCTCAAACTTAAAATCTTTTATTGTAACACTAGAAAGATAGAAATTAAGTAAATTGTCTTCTCTAATTTTTGAGGTAGTTTTGTTTGTAACACCTAAAAGAAAATTTATCTTATTATCAAAAAAATTATCGGATTTATTTTCTTCTCTTAAAATATCTAGTTGTAATTGTGCTTCACTATTTTTTTTATTGTAAACAAGACAATAAATCTTGAATTTTTCTAGATACGCATCTTTAATATCTTTATCAAGAAAATTTATTTTATTACAACCTTCTTTGATATCTGCTTTAGCAATATTATTATCAACTAAATATTGTATAAGCTTTTTTTTATTCGGAAAAGTTTGATTTTGTTTAAGAAATTTTTCAATTAAATCTATTCTTTTATTTTCAATTAACCAGCCTATCTTTAAATCTAAAAATTCTTTCTCTTCCATTCCTTTTGGCGGGTAAGCGATTGATAAAATTGTACTTTCAAATAATTTTGTTGCAGTATTTGATAACTTGATCTTGTTAATCCTTTTCATGCTAGATCTCACGTTGTCAGCATCTGTTTGAGACCACATATTTAAATCAAAATCATTGTCCGCTGGATCAAAAATACCAAAAATTTTAATATTTTTTGTTTCTTCAGAAATTTCACTTTCGATTTGAATATTATTGTTTAAAATAGCTGTATTGGTTATTTGAGTATTGTTGTTTGCGTCAATATTGTTTGTTCTCTCTAAAGAATCTTTAGGCTTGTCTTTTTTAGTTTTACTCCAAATATCAATTTGGTCATCCGCAAACAAAATTTGGGAAGAATAAAAAATTACAAAAAAGCTTAGATATTTATTTAAGCTTTTTAATTTCATTTGTAATATCAATTTTAAATTTTTGTTCTGGACTCGGAAAAGTTATTTTTTCTATTAAAAATATTCCTATAATCAAAAGAAGCAAAACTATAACAATCTTTAACAGTATTCTTGCTACTGACCCACCAATACTTTGTTTGCGATTGTATTTAAGTTGCATAGTTAAAAAATATATTTAAACTGAAAAAATAAGACATATTTGTGATAAATCAAATTTAAAATTGGTTAGTTTATTGAAAAAAAACCTTATATTAACTGGAATGATGGGAGTTGGCAAAACAACTATTGGTAAAATTGTTGCAAAAAAGCTTAAACTCAAATTTGTAGATATTGACAGTCTTATCGAAAAAAAAGAAAAAAACACAATTAAAGAAATATTTCGAAATAAAGGTGAAGATTATTTCAGAAAAATTGAGACTAAAATCACACTTTTGGAATTAAAAAAGGTAAACCTGGTAATTGCGCTAGGGGGTGGTGCTTTCATTAATAGGTTAGTAAGGAAAGAGGCGCTTAACTCTTCAATTAGTTTTTGGCTAGATCTAGAGTTAAAATCATTAATTAATAGATTAAAGAAAACGAAAAAAAGACCATTATTAAATCAAGAGAATTTAGAGAGCACTATTAATAAAATTTACTTAGAAAGAAAGAAAATCTATAATGA
>CETM01087136.1_pt1 | contig 11616 bp, 7 predicted proteins | sample 361451 | NCBI WGS metagenome assembly CETM01 (sample SAMEA2622690, study PRJEB7988) | marine metagenome | isolation source: saline water (ENVO:00002010), including
TCAGAGTCTAACAGACGCTGATACTCCAACTAGCGTGACAGTGGGGGTTCACGAAGATATCTATCCGGTGGCGCGCCCCGATGTGATCAAGGAGCAGGAGCTTTCGCTGGAAGAGCTGGCTCAGCGGCCGCTGATTCAGCTGGACTCCTCCTGGAACTGCATGGACTGGTCTCATTGGTTCGCCCATTTCGGTATTCACTACCGCCCGCCCAAGTCAGACATCACCTTCAACCAGCTGACGCTGACCTTCGCCGCCATCCAGCGAGGTGCCGGCATCGGACTGGCGTGGGACTTCATGGCGGCGGACGCCATCGCCAAGGGCGAGCTGGTTCGTGTCACGGATCATCGCGCGATCACCGGCCTCGCGGAGCATCTCGTGTTTGATCTCGATCGACCGCTCTCGGCCTCCGCGCGACTGTTCCGAGATTGGCTGATCGCCAAGGCTGGGGAGGGTGGTGTGTCAGGGCAGAATGTCTGAGCAGGAGGGCTCAACATATCGGACTTTTAGGCAGCTGTAGCTCGCTGGGGTATGGAGGAAGTCCTTGCATGGGGAGCGATGTATGCTGAAAGTGTCCATCAAAGTATTTTTCAATGTGATCTTCAGGAGTTTTAAAATTTTATATCTAAATCTGTAATAACTAGTCTGGAGTTGTAGTCAATCAGGCGGTGTCTGGCAGTAGATTGTGTCAGAAGAAAGCGCCGCTGTGGCTGGCCGCGCGGTTGAGTCCCGTCTTTGTTATGATCTCGGGCGTCCTAGACCTAGTGCGTAATGCTGGCACCCTTAACCACGAAGAGAGAAGGCTCGGTTAGTAGGTGCGGCTCGCTCGAGCCAACCTGTAGGTGATGGCCTACGATCTCACATAGACCTCAATGACTTTAGCGACGCTCGATACGCCGGGTTGCTACTCGCTTGGTTCGAGATTTCGAAGTCACCAGAAGACCGGAGTCAGCTGTCGGCCCGTGTGAGGAAGCGTTGGTAAGGTTATGATGATGGCCATCAGCGACAGATACCGCGCCGATGGCCAATCCAGTCGATAAGCACCAGACTCTGCGTGATTACGAGGATGTGTACTTGACTCCAGTAACCCAGTTTAATATGAGGCCTCGTGCTGCTATTACTCAGCATTACCGGGGTGACAGGCCCTGGCTATCGATAGCGTGTTTAACCTGATACTCAGGCATCAGAAAGCAGTGGGAGTAGATTAGGTAGCCCCATGTACTCTCTTTTTGGCATAGGTTTGGCAAAATAGAAACCCTGCAATAAATCGCAGTTATGGCATATTAGAGCTTGTTGTTGTTCTTGATTCTCAATGCCCTCTGCGACTACAACTAAGTTTAAATGATGTGACATAGTGATGATACCTTCCACAATTGCAGCATGGCTGCGATTGGAATCAATATCTTGGATGAAAGCTCGATCGAGTTTTACCTTGTGAATTGGTAAATCACGTAGATAGCTGAGGCTGGAGTAGCCAGTGCCGAAATCGTCTAGCGCGACCCGGATGCCCATTGTCTTAAGTGCATTGATCAATTCGATAGCTTTATGGGCCCAATCTATGAGTACGCTCTCGGTAATCTCCAGCTCCAATAAATGTGGCGGCAAGCAAGTTTCATCTAGTATTTCTTGAAGGTTTCTCAAGAAATCGTCGCGCCTAAACTGAAGAGACGAAACATTGACGGCGACTGGTATCACTTGTTCGCTTTTGGCGCGCATCTCTACGGCATTTTGGCATGCATGGCGCAGTATCCAACGGCCTAGTTGAACAATTTGCCCCGTTTGTTCGGCTAGGGGAATGAACACTCCAGGAGAGACTAATCCACGAGTGGGGTGGTGCCAACGAATCAATGCCTCTAATCCGCATATACGTCCATTTACCGCCTCTACGATAGGCTGGTAATAAAGCTCAAACTGATTCTGATCCTTATGTAGTGCTGTATGCAGGTCATGATGTAACTGTACGTTATCCCGGTTGAGTTGGTTTTGACCACTGAGATACCAGCACCAAGTGTTGTAGCCCTGCCGTTTGGCATCGAGCATGGCTAAGTCGGCCATCGGCATCAGCTCGCGGGAGCATCGTACGTCCTCGATGTTGTCAACGATACCGATGCTGGCACTGATACGGAGAGGTGTATCATCAATTACAAAGGGGCTAGACAGTGAGTCTAGTATGCGCTCAGCTAACTCGATACTGGACTGGCGACTATCTTGAGAGGGAATTAATAGGGCGAACTCGTCCCCGCCTATACGGGCTAATGTGACAGCACTATCTACTGTTTGGCGTAATCGGAGGCTCACTGCTATCAGCAGTTGATTGCCATTTTGGTAACCAAGACTACGGTTTATCGTTTTGAATCCATCTAGGCCAATTTGCATTATTGTAAACGACAGCTGATCATGTCGATTGTTTTTAAATAAAACCTGTAGGCACTCGTCGAAAAATGTGAGGTTGGGTAGACCAGTAAGCAAATCATGTGTCGCCTGGTAGGAAAGCTGAACTTCTTGTTCGCGCTGTTGGGTAATGTCGTGGCAGACACCGTAGACCCCTACCACTTCACCATCTACTGAAACTGGGAAATTAAAAATCTGTAGTCGATAGTTATGACCATCACGGTGGATCCCTACAGTCTCATACTGGTGTGTCCCACCTTGTCTGGCAATATTATATCCTGACTGTGTCAGTTCGCGATATGCTGGCTCGATAAACTCATTGAAGTGTCGACCGATCAACTCTTTTTCATGATATCCCGTAATGCGAGTAAGTGCCGCATTACCACGCTGGAAGCGCCCTGTTAAGTCAAACTCATAGACTCCTTCAGGGTGATTCAAGTAAAGCGAACGATGCCACTCAGATAGCATCCGAAGATCGGTAATATCGCGTTTACGCAGAAAGGCCAAAGATAATAGCCCAGCGGATTGCTCTAAGCCTAGTCGACTGACCTCATCAGGATAGCAGGGCTTACGGAAGTAGATGCTGAAAATCCCAATCAGTTCGTTTTTAGTGGTCAGGATAGGGGTCGACCAACATGCACGTAGTCCTTCGCTTTCTGCGGCATCGTAGAATGCTGACCAGCGCGAGTCAGTGCGGATATCTTCAGTGATTATAGGCTTATGATAAAAGGCTGCACAGCCGAAAGATGCCACATCAGGTCCGACCTCAACCGACTGAAGGCATTCTTGGTAAGGTAATGAGAAGTATCGACTGCGAAGAAGACTGAGCGTTTTATCCTTGGTATCAAAGCTCATGAACCCAATAATTGCCTCTGGGAGTAGTAGCTCGACTTGACGCGTGACAGCGTCAAGGATCTCCTCAAGTGGCGCTTGTTGCAAAATTCGCTCTTGCACTTCCAGCTGCGCCTTCAATATTACTAACCAGTTGACCACTTTTTGACCCTCCATACAGCCCTCTTTTTGCTACGGTAACACCCTACGATGAATAAGTATCAATGACGAGGAAAGAGCGTCTTCAAGCAGTCCTCTCAGTATGGGGTGAGCCAGCTATGGGCGCATCTGGAGGAACTGATACAGGTATAGCATATCGCTGAGGTTCACGAGGTCGTGCCTTCTCGGGAATCCGGTTTACCGCTCTGTTGCTACCATCCTGCCGCATTGGGGGAAATGTGGTAGTGCTGGTAAGTCATAGTTCAAGCTGGACGAGGTACAGCCAGGGCGAGTCGCATTGCAGATCGATGCAATTGATTAAAGAAGAATTTATCTTGCAAGTAAACCCTGATGAGTTGCTATTGGCTCGAGCGGCTGGCATACGGCCTCCAGCCGCTCGTGTGCCTTCACCTATCCGGCGGGCACCTAACAGAAACGCTAAGCAAGTATTCTAGTTACAGTCGTTGTACTTCATTGACCTTCCCGTACCCCATCCACCAGTCGATTGATGTCGGAGGGCGCGTCGTGCTTGAGTTCCGGTGGCAGCAGGGCATCCGGTAGGTCCTGATAGCAGACCGGGCGCAGGAAGCGGTGAATCGCGGCGGTGCCGACTGAGGTGGTGCGACTGTCGGAGGTGGCGGGCCAGGGGCCACCGTGGACCATGGCATCGCAGACTTCGACCCCTGTCGGCCAGCCATTGACGAGGATGCGCCCGGCGCGACGCTCCAGCACTGGCAGCAGCTGACGTGCGGCATCGTGATCGGCCTCATCCAGGTGCAGAGTGGCGGTCAGCTGGCCTTCCAGCGCGCTGCAGACCTGCTTGAGCTGAGCGAGATCATCGCATTCGATGATCAACGAGCTGGAGCCGAAGACTTCCGCCTGCATGGCTTCATTGACCAGGAAGTCACTCGCCTGGGTGCTGAACAGCTGGGTCTGACAGGGGCTGGCGATGGGAGAGTCGCTTTCGCCACTGGCCAGGCAGGTGATGCCGGGCTGTGAGGACAGGCTCGCCACGCCTTCGGCATAGGCCTTGTGGATGCCCGGCGTCAGCATGGTCTGCACCGGACTTGCCTTGATGGCGGGGATGGCGGCTTGCTTGAAGCGCTTCAGTGCTTCGCCCTTGATGGCCAGCACTAGCCCCGGGTTGGTGCAGAACTGACCGGCGCCCATGTTGAGCGAGCCGACGAATGCGCTGCCCAGCGCTTCGCCGCGGGCTTCCAGTGCGGCCGGCATCAGGATGACCGGGTTGATGCTGCTCATCTCGGCATAGACCGGAATCGGCTGTGGGCGAGCCTGAGCGAGGGCCAGCAGAGCGGTGCCCCCGCTGCGCGAGCCGGTAAAGCCGACCGCCTGGATCTCGGGATGCTTGACCAGTGCCTGGCCGACCTCATTGCCCGGGCCAAATAGTAGTGAGAAGACACCTTCCGGCATGTCGCAACGCTTGGCGGCGCGCGCCACGGCCTGACCGACCAGTTCCGAGGTGCCCGGGTGGGCCGAGTGTCCCTTGACCACCACCGGGCAGCCCGCGGCCAGCGCTGAAGCGGTATCGCCACCGGCCACCGAGAAGGCCAACGGGAAGTTGCTGGCCCCGAAGACGGCCACCGGGCCCAGCGGGATCTGACGTTGGCGCAGGTCGGCACGCGGCAGGGGCGCACGTTCCGGCAGCGCAGGATCGACGCGCACATCCTGCCACTCACCGCGGCGCAGTACCTTGGCGAACAGCTTGAGCTGCCCGCAGGTGCGGCCGCGTTCACCGTTTAGGCGTGCCTCGGGCAGGCCGGTTTCCTGCAGGGCGCGCTGGGTCAGGGTGTCGCCCAGTGCATCGATTTCCTCGGCGATGGTCTCGAGGAAGACGGCTCTCGCGTCGGGCGACGTGGCGCGATAGGCATCGAAGGCCTGACTGGCCAGCTGGCAGGCCTCTTCCACCGTACTCGCGTTGGCGCCCGGATAGGCGGGCTCCAGGCGCTCACCCGTGGCCGGATTGATGGCGTGGATCGCCTCGCCCTGAGCGGCGCAGCTGCGTTGTCCGATAAGCTGATGACCGTTGAGTGACATCGTGTCTTCTCCTTGATAAGTGAAGCCCTGAGGCAGGTTGAGTCAGGCCGTGGGTGTCGTGTGGGTTGCAGTAGAGGACGTAATAGAAGGCGTAGTAGCGGTGGAGCTGGGGACAGCGGCAGCGCCCGTAGGCGATGCGATAGCGGCAATCGGTAGCCGATACCAGTGAATGGCGTTGTCGTGCAGTACCTTGTCGAGGGTGTTCTGGCACAGATCGGCGCTCGTCGTTTGTTCAATGGCGCTGGTCACCAGCGCTAGCCAGTCGCCATAGCTGACCTTGAGGCCGGAGACCGGGAAGTTGCTGGCGAACAGGCAGCGCTGGGCGCCGAAGATATCCAGCACTTCACACAGCAGCTCGCGATTGGCACCGGCATCCCAGGCATGCCAGGGCGTGCCCAATTCCGACAGCTTCACGGCGACATTCGGGTTGTCGGCAAGCGCCCGCATGCCTGCGCGCCATTGAGTAAGGCCTTGTGGCGTGCGATCCCACGGCAGCCCACTGTGGTTGAGGATGACGCGCAAGCCGGCGAAGTCCTCAAGCGTCGCGGCCGCCTCTTCAAGATGCCAGGCGGGCACGCGCAGGTCCCAGCTCAGGTCACGCTCCTTGAGCAGCGCCAGTCCCTCGCACCAGCGCGGGTCCTGCAGACTGCCGCTGGTGCCCGCCACCGACTGGCGGGTCTGGGGCGTGGCGGCGGTGACCGGCTTGGCGCGCACGCCACGAAACAGCGGCGATTCGCGCTGGGCGTCCAGCTGAGCGGCGCACTCGTCAGTGCCGAAGGCGGCCCAGCCGACATGCGCGCTCGGTAGTGCATGAGTGGCCTGCTGTTGGGTGATCCAGCGCGTCTCTACCAGTGCCTGCGAGCGTGCAGCCTCGGCTTCACAGTGCACACTGCCCACCAGCCGGAAGCCCTCAGGCACCAGTCGCTTCAAGTCCGCGGCCACAAAGGGCCGGCGGATCGCGGCGTAATCGCCGAGAAAGAAGTTCTCCACCGGCGACTCTTCCAACCAGGGGTACGCCACCTGGCCATCCAGTGCCCAGAAGTGATGGTGCGCATCGATCAAGGATCGCGCGCGAATATTGCTTTTGATCGAAGGCGAGGTCATCTGCATCTCCATACAGGCATGATTGAGCGCAGGGTTGCCCTAAGTAGCGCCCAACTCATCATCGTCAAAGTCATCATGAGGTCATCCAGTAAAGCGGTACGGTGATGATCTGCGGGAAGGCGACGAACAGCAGCAGAATCACCACATAGGCGAGGGCGAAGGGCGCGACGCCACTGACCGCCTTCTCGAACTTGAGATTGCCGACGCTGGTGATCACGTTGAGCACGTTGCCGACCGGCGGGGTGATCAGGCCGATGGCGCAGTTGAGAACGAACATGATCCCGAAGTAGACCGGGTCGATGCCGGCCAGCTTGACGATGGGCATCAGGATCGGGGTGAGCACCAGAATGGTCGGCGTCAGGTCCATCACCATGCCGACCACCAGCACGATGCCCATGATGGCGAGCATCAGGATGCGCGGGTCATCGGCGAGCGGCTGCAGCAGGCCGGCCACCATCAGCGGCAGTTGGGCGATGCTGATCAGCCAGGAGGCGACCATCGCCGCAGCGACCAGGAACATCACGATGGCGGTGCTGCGGGCGGCCTGGGCGAGCACGGCGTAGAGCTGGCTGAGGTCGAGTTCGCGGTAGACCACGGTGGCGACGAAGATGGCGTAGACCGCCGCGACCACACCGGCCTCGGTCGGGGTGAAGATGCCGCTCTTGATGCCGCCGATGATGATGACCGGCAGCATGATGGCCCAGAAGCTGTCCTTGAGGGCCTTGAGGCGTTCACGCCCGCTGGCCTTCTTCGTGACCACCAGATCTTCCTTGCGCGTCATGAACAGCCACATCACCACCAGGGTCACACCCATGATCAGCCCAGGCACGATGCCGGCGAGGAACAGCTTGCCGATGGAGATGCCACCGGCGACCCCGATGATGATCAGCGGAATGGAGGGCGGGATGATCGGCGCGATGATGCCACCGGCGGCCATCAGGCCGGAGGAGCGGCCGAGCGGATAGCCGGCCTTGTGCATCATCGGCAGCAGCATGCTGGCCAGCGCCGCGGTATCGGCGACGGCGGAACCGGACAGGCTGGCCATGACGATGGCGGCGAAGATGGCCACGAAGCCGAGCCCGCCCTTGCGGTGGCCCACCAGTGACATCGCCAGCGTGACGATGCGCTGGGAAAGCCCGCCGCGCGACATCACTTCACCGGCGGTGAGGAAGAAGGGAATGGCCAGCAGGGTGTAGCTGTCGGCGCCATTGACCAGGTTCTGGGCTAGGATCTGCGAGTTGAACAGATCCAGATGCAGCATCAGCACGATGGCACTGACCAGCAGGGCGAAGGCGATGGGGAGGCTCAGGCCGATCGCGGCCAGCAGGGAGCCGAGGAAGAGCCCGATGGTCATGGCGTATCTCCTTGCGAATCAGAGGCGTGGCTCGGCGCGACGCGCGGCGTGACAGCATGCAGTGTCAGCGGCGTCAGCAGACGCCAGAGCAGAATCAGTGACATCAGCACGCCCGCCATCAGGCCGGCGAGATAGAAGACGCCGACCGGAATGCCGCTGATGGGAGAGAGGTTGCTCCAGTTGAGCACCGTCTGGGCATAGCTGCCCTTGAGCAGCATCAGGCAGCAGCCGAGCATCGCCAGGGTCACCAGCCGATCAAGCCCTGCGCGCATGGCCGCAGGCAGCTTGTCGGCGAAGGTATTGACGCTCAGGTGCTCCTGGCGGATCAGTGCCGTGACCGCACCCATGAAGGTGACCCACACGAACAGGAAGCGGGACAGCTCGACACTGATCGAGATGCCGCTGTTGAAGCCGTAGCGCAGCACCACATTGACGAATACCAGTACGATCATCGCCACCAGCGCCAGCACCATCAGCAGGGTCAGGGTCTTCTCGAGTCCCTTGAACAGCGCCGTGATGCCGACGGCAATGCTCGAGGGGGCGGCCTTGTCCTGCGGGGCTATCTTTTCCTGCACAGTTGTCTTGTTCTGCGGAGCTGCCGTGTCCTGCGCAGCGCCAGCGGCCTTGCGGGACTCGGCATGCGTGGCAGAGGGCGGTTTGATCGGCATGGATAACGGCATCTCTTGGGTCAGTTTGTTCATGGTGTCATCCCCGAAGGAGGCATCTCGATGACGGTGCGGCAGCGCTGTCATTGCGCCCCTCTGGTTGCAGCGAAAAGGGCACTGCCGCGTGTCGGTGGCTGGGACTGATGTCAGGGACTGATGACACAGGCGCTGATGACAGGGATCAGCGCGCGTCGGCCAGGGCGGTCTGGAACTGCGTCACCACGTCTGCGTCAAGCGCCTGGGTGTGCTGCTGGATCACCGGTGCCAGGGCCTCACGCATGCGCTGGCGCTCACTGTCCGCGACCACGTTGACGGCCATCTTCTTCTCAAGGGCACTCAGCAATTCCTCGTTCAGGGCGCGGCTCTGTTCGCGCTGATAGAGCGTGGCTTCACGGGCGGCCTCGCGGACCAGCTGGCGCTGCGCCTCATCGAGTGACTCCATGAAGCCTGCCGAGGCGACCAGCACCAAGGCGTCATAGGCATGCGCGGTGCGCGAGAGGTACTTCTGGACTTCGAAGAAGCGCTTGGCATCGATCACGGTGTAGGGGTTTTCCTGGCCATCCACCGTGCGGGTCTCCATGGCCGTGAACAGTTCATTGACCGCCATGGGCACGGCATTGGCATTCAGCCCATTGAAGAGGTCGATGTAGAGCGCGTTCTGCATGGTGCGAATCTTGAGGCCTTCGATGTCCTCAAGCGTCTCGATGGGGCGGCGGCTGTTGGTCATGTGACGGAAGCCGTTTTCCCAGTACTCGAGTGCCACCAGCTGCTTGTCATCGAGGCTTGCGAGCAGGGCTCGGCCAGCCTCGCCATCCAGCACCGCGTCCGCATGTGCACTGTCATCGAACTGGAAGGGCAGGCTGACGATGTTGAAGTCAGGATTGAGGCTGCTGAGGGTCGCGGTGGACGGTACGGTGAAATCCAGAGTCCCTGACTGCAGCATCGAGGTCATGTTGACGTCGTTGCCCAGAATGCCGTTGGAGAACACCTTGACGGTGATCTCGCCGTCGGATCTTTCCTCGACGAGTTGTGCGAACTTCTTGGCCCCCAGCGTCTGCGGGTGGGCATCCGGCAGGCTGGTGCCCATGCGCGCGGTGATCTCGGCGTGGGCAGTGGTCGCGAAGGTCAGCATCAGTCCCAGCGTGGAGACCGTCTTGAGCAGGGCTTTGTTGGACGGGGATTTGTGGAAAAGAGCTTTGATGGACAGGGCGTGGCGGGTAAGCATGGCGAATTCCTTGCAAGTTGTTGTTATAGGAGCTGTCGTTGTGGCAATCGCTTTCGTGGCGGTCGAGGTCATTCCGGCCCGTCGGTAGCGCTCAAGCGGTAGCGGCGCACGGCGTTGTCACAGAACAGCTTGAGGCGGTGTTCGGGGCTCAAGGAGCGGCTGAGGTCCTTGAAGGACTGCAACAGCGTATCGAGTGAGGTCACCAGTCCATCGACCGGGAAGTTGCTGGCGAACATCACGCGGTGGACTCCGAAATGGCGCAGCACGATGGCAAAGACCTCACGGTTGTCTTCCAGCCGCCAGGGCTGCCCCGCGATACCCAGCCCCGAGAACTTGATCATCACCTGTGGCCAGGCGGCGACCTTGGCGAGGGCCCGCGACCACTGACGCAGGGTGTCGGGGTGACGATCACCGGGCACGCCAGCGTGATTGATCACCACCGGCATCTCGGGGTGGCGGTCAAGCAGTGGTAGCAGTTCCTCAAGGTGCCACCAGGGCACCTGCAGCTCGAAGATAAGCCCGCGACGCGCGACTTCACTGACGCCGTACTGATAACGCGGGCAGCGCAGCGAGCCGGGCATGGTTTGGGTGGCAAGCCTCGGGTCATGACGTTCCAGCGCGGTCGGCTTGTGGCGAATGCCCATGACCAGGCTGCCTCTGGGGGTACGTGGCTCACACAGCGTTGCGAGTTGCTCGGCGATGTCGTCCTGATCCAGCCAGGCCTGGGCGATCATGGCGTTCGGCCAGCCGGTCTCGCGGGCAGTCTCCTCGACCCAGCGCACTTCCTTGAGCGCATCGCCCCGCGCCCATTCCGCTTCCATGTAGACGCAGCCCATCACGCGATGCGCCTTTCCCGCCGCCTTGAGGTGCTCGGCGGGCAGGTAGGGACGACGAATCGCGGCATAGTCGCCGTAGCGGAAGGGAATCATCGGCTCATCGCACAGCCAGGGGTGGTAATTGCGCGTCGGGTCCCAGACATGCATGTGGGCATCGATGATCGGCAGGTCATCATCCTGCTGCGTGGCCAGATAGCGCTCGCGTTGCTCGCCCAGTTCGGCAAGAGATGCAGGCATCACCGGGGATTGGAGTGAGTCAGAGAGCATGGCGAGCTTCCTTCCAGTGGCGAGTCAGGCGAGCGTGATCAGTGGGCGAGAGCGGCGTCGATGCGTTCCAGCAGTTCGCTGCCGTGCTTGGCGGTGAACTCGGCGCGCACCGGCTCGGCGACCTTGGCCCGCATGCTGGCGGTATCGGGTTCGCGTACGACCTGCATGCCCTGTTCCTCGAGGAAGGCCAGATCGCCCTGTTCATTGTCATGATTGAGCTGGCGCTGATAGCGGGCCGCTTCGCGGGCTTCTTCCTTGATCAGCGTCTGCAGTTCGGGGGCGAGGTTGTCGAACGTCTGCTTGTTCATGATCAAGGGCGCAGCGGTATAGGCATGCGCGGTCAGCGACAGATGGTCCTGCACCGAATACAGGTTGGCGGAGCGAATCAGGCTGACCGGATTCTCCTGGCCATCCACGGTGCGGGTTTCCAACGCGGTATAAAGCTCCGCGAAGGGCATCGGGGTCGGGTTGGCGCCGAGGGCCTGGAAGGCGGCGATATGAGCCGGGTTCGGGGTGGTGCGCAGCGTCAGGCCGCTGATGTCATCGGCGGTTTCTACCGCGCGGCGCGAGTTGGTCAGGTTGCGGAAGCCGATTTCCCAGAAGGCGAGCCCTTCGATCTGCTGAGGCTGCATGGCAGTCAGCAGGTCCTGACCGACCTCGCCGTCCAGTACCTGATAGGCCTGCTCGCGGGTGTCGAACAGGAAGGGCAGGTCCAGCACGTTGAGCTCGCT
>CETM01123001.1_pt1 | contig 11608 bp, 5 predicted proteins | sample 361451 | NCBI WGS metagenome assembly CETM01 (sample SAMEA2622690, study PRJEB7988) | marine metagenome | isolation source: saline water (ENVO:00002010), including
AAATTGAATGAAAGACTAGCAATAAAGTAATCATTAACAGAGAATTTAACAGGGAACCATCTTAATTCACCCAAACTACCAGAAATTGCAAAATCAAAATCACCTTGATCACTTACGGTGTCTATTTTTCCATATTGATTAAGATATCCAAAATTACTATCATGAAGAATATCAACAATAGTTAATTGCCTCTGTGCAGTAAATCTCTTATCCTTAACATAAAGGAAATACTTTAATGCTCTTCTTTCTGCTAATGTCCAAGAAGCAACTGTCGTAAATCTAGTAGATCTTGGGTTACTATTAAATGTTCCACTAAAGTCGTCAATCGATACAACTCTGTTACCAATTGATTCATCAAAATCTTTTAAAATTCTACTTGAGAAAGTTATTTCTGTAGAAACTGTATCTTTACCAATTATTAAACTATTCTCTGAAGCAAGATCAAAATCTTCAACACAATTCATATCAACTATCGAGAATTGCTCTGCAACAACTCCATAAGCTGATAATTCAGTTGATAAACCAACCTTTAAAGAATCTCTATCATCTGGTGTAGATTCTAACTGATAATCACTAAATTTCTTAAATCCTATTGTATGATTTAATGTAGAAACAGGATCATCCCAAGTTTCTAAATCAACTCTGGAACTTAATGAATATGAAAGATTCTGATAGTAATCACTATCTTGGAATCTCTGTAAAGTTCTATTGAAGAATCCAGATTCTGTCTCCCAACCACCTTCTATTCTAGCAGTAGCACCTAATGTAAGATAAGCATCAAAAGATTTAATGGAAGAAGCAACTCCTTCAACTCCAGAAGCACTACCTACAATAATGTCACCAACTATGAAATCTTTTTGAGCAGAAATTCTTAGAATTCCTGTATTAGGACTCCATGATTCAACCACACCTGTAGTACTACTTAATGTTCCTGTAACTGTCTCTCCTACAACATAATCACTAGAATCTGTAAGATCAATTCTAAATGTAGGGAAATTTTTCTGAGAAACAATTCTTCCTGCAGAGTTAACAAAATCAAATTGACCTGGTGTAAGTTCAGGTGCTAGATTTCCAAAGAAATCAGTAAGGTTGTAAGTAATACTTCCAATTCCACCAAAATTCTCATGAATATTTGTTATGTTAAAGAGTTTGTAATCATACTCAGCAGAATTATATCCTCTTCCTGTTGATCCTACACCTACCGAGATACCTTCAACAAATACCAATTCTCCAACTGAGAATGGGAAAGTATTAGCAGTACTATATCCAACACTTAATTCAACTGTTACATCTTTAGTTGTTGTATTGAATCCAATTGTTGAAATACCAACACCATTACTATTGTGTATAGGAACTACAGTAGGAGGTGCATCATGCATACCAAATGTATTTTGCAAAATTTCTACATTTGGATTTCCTAGTTCATAAGCTAGGTCAAGATCTAAAACAGGTTTACCAGTAAATCCATCAATTACAACTAACTCAGGATTAGCATTATATCCTCTACCAAAAGAAGTAACTCCTACTTTCTGAACAGATTTAAGAGCATCAAGTTGAATAATCTGAGGCATCGCAGCTGATGGTATCAGAGTTGGATCTGATGGGAAATCATATCCAATATCAGAAAGAGTTATTGTTCTAATCTTACCGATAGAGGTACTAACTCCAGAAATAATAGCATTAGTTCCTAAAGTACTATTAATAGTTGTAATTCCAGGAAGACTATAATAATTTTCACCTGGATTTTTTATTTCAAAATCACATATTTCTCCTAATGCACTAGGACTGTTAGTCTTATAAGTTAAGTCTGATAATTCTCCATAAGATGCTCTTTCTGGAATTTTAGATAAAGTATATGTAAATTGGTTAGTAGCAGCTATAGTAATTCTTTGACCTGCCTCTTCACCTTCATTGTAGATACTTTCTAAAATTTCTACTTGACTTCCTGATATGACTTCTTTATCTACTGTAATTTCTTTCTTTACATTAGGAAGAGAACTATCAAAAAGAGGTTCTAATTTATAGAATAATTCATGAGGAACTTCTTTTGTTACTTTTAAAGTAACGTTAGCATTTGTTGTTATGCCAGGAGCTCCATTTCTTATAACATTAAAATCTTTTGTTAACTCAGAAGTATCCCAAATCTTAGTAAAGTTTTCATCTCTATAGAAATTAAGTTTAAATGCAGAATAAGTTGTTGCCTGATTGACATAAGATAAAGATGAATCAGAAACATCAAAAACAGCGTTACAATCTTTATACAACTCTATGCGTGGATTTATTGGATTAATAACTCCACCATCACCAGCACTAGTAATTCCAACTATAGGTGGTTTAGATTCAGTTGACTCATGGAATGTGTCTGATAATTTAATTGTATTATTATCAATTTTAACAACAAAATATATTTGATTATCTACTAAACCGCCAGGTACAGCAGATGCTATACCCACAGTATGAATAATCTTATCACCTGTTTTATATCCATGATTTTCTATTGTTAATTCGTTTGTAGTTGTGTTTACACCTGCTGCTGTAAAGGTCTTAGGATTGATTACTACATTTCTATTAAAATCATTATATTTGACTACAATTGAAGTGTCTATACCTGGACTGACATCCATAAAGACTCTTTGATCGTTTAATAGACCATGAGTTTCTCCAGTAGAAACAGTAACCTTATTTCTATTAACTTTACCTGTTATAACATTATAATTGGTCTTCAAACTATGATATACACCAGTTCCTATTCCAGCAAAGAAGAACGTTGTACTATTCCTCTGTGTGCTTGCAATACCTACGAAAGTACCAGTAGTACCTAAACCTACCCTACAAGTAGATAAACCAATTATGTCATCATTAACTCTTGCTGCAAAAAGAGTTTGTCCATTTATTAATGTTCTTTCTCCAACAGAACCAGCTTGTCCATCTTCTAGAATTGTTATACCTGTTCCATTACCAGGAGAATAAGTCAATTTATCACCAGTTATCAATCCATGTTGAGGAAGATACATTTGCTTTGTTCTCACAAAAAGCATTGTGAGACCAACACCAGGATTAGAGAAGTGAAGTGTGCTACCAATACCCACACCAGATAGAGTGGTTATACCAATAGTTTCTTTAGGTTCAAAGTATATCTGTGTATTTTGCTTCCATTTGTAAGTAGAAGTAATTCCAGCATCAACTACCAATTTACGAGGGTCTTCAAGTAATATAGATGTGACGGTATGAGATACCCCTGTAACCCCGTTGTAACCCCTTAGAACCCTTATGCGAGCACGATCAGGATCTATATTCAATACCTGTACTGTTTCTGTTCCTATACCTAAAATATCATTAGGTCTAATAGCAGGGAACTTCAAATCACCTTGAACTCTAAAATGAGTAACTATTCCTGTAGCACCGTCTGTTCCAATAGCAACAGCAGTAGTTCCTAAACCAGTTACAACAAGACGATTAGAGCTTATACCTGCTATGTAAGTTCCTTCAATTCCTGATGAAGTTGTAGATAATCCAGTAACGTTTATAATATCACCATTTAACCAATTAATAGGTTCATCATTAACAAGAGTGTATTCACCTTTCTGTGGACCTGGATAAATCTCCAATCCACTTATTGAACTTGTACCAACACTAACCTCAGTAACATCCTTACCCTTAAGTTTTGAAACTACAGCAGCAGCCTTACCACCAGCAGTTCCTTCATTATTAAATACGACTTGATCACCAACTTTATAATTCTTTCCACCTGTTGTAATTCCAATACTTTCAACAATTCCTGGAGCAACTCCTTTAAGATCTATATGCTGCTTTAGTTTATTTGGAATAGGTATGTATTGATATTGCTCATCACCTTCAATCAAATTATAGGGTGCAGTATTTCTATAGAAATCAGTGCTCCATGTTGACTCTTCTTTAGTATCACTAAGAGTCATATCTTTTCTAAGTTTTCCTTTAGTCAATAGGTAATCATCTTGATTAGAATATTGAGTAAAATTAAACTCATCTGGTGTTGACTGATAACATGCACCTACAAGATATGGGAATATAGGTAATTTGTAACTATTGAATTGACCACCTTGTTCTGCACCAGAATTACTAATGGTAGAAAAATATGCATATACACCATTTGGATATTGTGGAGTAATGCAGAATCTTCCATTATTCTTGTCTAAAACAGTTTCGTCAGTTCTTTCTTTATATGTAAAATCTTCAACAAAGAATCCTGGTCCAAATATAGTTAAAGGTGGTCTATTATCTTTAAGTGATGACTCTTCAACATATCCAGATTTCATTTGGACTACAGATCCACCCTCTTTCTTAACATAACCATAAGGACCATAAATTGGATTTCCGTCATATGCCCAACCAATAATTGGAGAATGATCTGGAGACTCTATTTCCTGCCCGTTAACACGTTTTAAGTCTGGTTGACCATATAATGACACTCCCTCTTGATTCGTCGCATACATGCCCTCTCTGAGTTTCCTGGGAGCATATAGATGTGTATATTGGAGACCATATCCTCTATTCAATCCATTTACAATAATTCCATCATCAGATGTTATTTGTTCACCTTGATAATATTTTTCAAATAAGTTTATAGTCCATTGTTGAACATTACTACGAAGTTTTACATCAGATCCTGCTGATATAACATCAATAGAAGTAGTTGATGATCCATAACCAGCACCTTTGTTAAGAACCTTTACTTCTTCCAAAAGATAGGTTGTAGTAGTTCCAATTCCTACAGTCTTTAGAATAGGAGTTAAAACAGCACCAAAACCAGTTCCATTTATTTGTAGATCAGGAGGAGCAATATAATCTTTACCTTTATGTTTAACATATACTTCAGTTATAGAACCACTATTAACAATTGGAATAACTTCAGCTCCAGTACCAGAGGATAAGACTACATCAGGATCTCTCTTAAAATTAATAACCTCAGAAGATCCATATCCAACTCCTTTATCAATTAGATGAATAGATGTAACTTCTCCTCTGAATATTGGTTGAATTTTTGCTTCAAATGTTTCTGTTCCTACTGATGTTACTCCAACCTTTCCAGTTAAAGATACATTAATAGCAGGATAATTAAATTGATGAGTTCCTACGCCAATATTAGTTAAATCACGGAATTGTTTTGTTTTATAATAAAAATCTTTTGCAGTAGTTCCTACACCAACACTTGTTAGTTTAAAATGATCATCATCAACAAAACAAACATAGTAATCAGTAGCAGTCGTTAAACCTGCAATAGGTGTTCCTGTACAAGTATAATTAATAATCTCTCCATTCTTATAATCATGATTTTCAATTTTTATTTGGTCTGAAGATGTATTGATTCCTGCAGGTTGTACAGTTCTCTTCTTATTCTCATAACCAGACCCAGAGGTGAGTACATTAATAGACTCAACAATAGATTTTGTATTGTAAGACTTTATAAATTGTACACCATCACCACGACCAGTAATAACAGCAGTTTGAATACCTGCTAGAGCACCAGCTTTAGTGGTATGAAGTCTTATTACAGTTCCACCAGTTCCAACTACAGAAGCAAAGTAACTAGCATCACTAGTTAAACCAACAATTGATCTTTGACCTTTAGTGTCATATATTACTCTCTCACCATTTGCAAATTTATGATAAGTTGAGAATCCTATTGTAGAAGGTAAATCTCCTGTTGTTCCAAGACCAACTTTACTAGAATTAGAGAAGAAAGCAACAGAATGTGATACTGACTGCATATTTACACCAACAGTCGCACCTTTACCATTTCCTCCTGTAATCGTTACAACAGGAGTTTCTTGATATCCAAATCCTGGATCTATAAGTCTAATATCTTGTAGAGTTCCTTTAACAGCAACACATCCTGTAGCACCTGTTCCAACTTCATCAGCAATTCTAGTAATAGGTGGATTTATTACGTCATATCCTGTACCACCACCAAGAACATCTATACCTGTGATTTCTCCATAATTAATTTTATCAAATGATTTGTAATTTAAAATCTCTACACCATTTGCCAAAATACCAATTGTACCTGGAGTGGTTTTATATATTGTTCCAGTATTAATTGGTGGATTAATAGATCTTACAAGTTTTTGTGAATTTAATGTTTCTCCATTAAAAGTAAATGGTTCAATTCTATTATCAGTTACAATTCCTACATTATCAAGAGTTATAAAGTTTTCAAAATAAAGGTCAGATCTACTTTTTGCGAGTTTAATACTATTTGCATCTACTCTCTTAACAAAATAAAGACCTTCTGAATTAGGGAACAATTCAGATTTAATTACAAAATTATCTAATTTAGTACCACTAGTAGTGTCTACATAAACCTCATTAACTATTTGTGGTGTATAATAGATAGCATCTCCAGTATAGTAACCATGATCAAAAATAGGTACACCAACAGGAGTAGTAGCATCTGCAATTATATTAAAAGTATCACCCTCAAAACTTCCATTAAAGATAATTCTATTCGCATTAACACCTAAAGCAGAACCATCATATGATGGAATGGAAGGTGATGTGATTAAGAGTTTATCCTCTACCCTTTCTTTATAAACATTCTGAATATCACTAGAAAATACAGATGCTTCAGGGAAGTTTAATGCATTTACTTTTGATATTTTTCTTTCAATAATATATGGATTATCTTCCAAATAACGAGTAACATCAATTTCTCCTTGTTCTTTCATAATGAAAGATTTAGAAGATGTTATTTGACTTATAAGAGAAGGTGGTAAAGCAGTTCTAGCATCTGCAGATCTAGAAAGAACTGCTCTATCTCCAACTTTAAATCCATGATCTACATCAGTAAAGACTTCATAAGTAAAGTCTGAAATATCAATTAATCCTAATTTCTTTACTTTATAAGTTGGTGATACATTATAGAACCAATTAGATAATCTGTAATCAGTATTTCCAATTCCTAAAGTTTTAATTTTTATACTATCTCCACTTCCATACAGACAAGCTGCTTTATCAAATTCTAAATTATGAACAACAGAAGTAATTCTTACTTCAACAGTTTCATCTGGATTAACTACTGACTGTCCATATGCAAAAGTATTAATACCAACAGATTCTGCACTTGAAATAGTTTTACCTATTCCACTTAATCCAAAGAACTGAGTTAAGTTTTTAGATGTGTATGAACTTACACCTACAGTACCATCAATATATCTCCAATGTAATTCTCCATCAGTTGCAAATCCAACTGTTGAGTCTACATCAAAAGTAGTAGCTCCTGCTGCCACTACACCAACAATTCTGGTTCTAGGGTGAGTGTTAAATGTACCATAAGTAGCACCTTCAACCCTTGAGTCTCTGTTATAACCTGCGTCTACACTAAACTTATAGAATGTCTCTCCAATACCTACTGCAATCTTTTCTACGTGGGTTATAGGAGCATATGCCTTTTCTAGGTCAGAACCCTTATATTCATCTTGGAATAGAGTAGATAACTCCAATTCCATAGGATCACCAGTAATAGGTTCTACTACAAAATCTCTTGTAATTTTATAGTTAGCATTAGATGGTGTAAATAAGAAATCACGAGGTCTAATGATATTAACTTTTTCGTTATATAATGCCTTAAATAAAATTTCAAAACCCCTATCAGTTCCCTTACTTAAATAGAAATCTTTTGATTGCTTTAGGAAAATTTCTTGATTTAATTCAGGTGTAAGTTTCCTTCCTTCTAAACCTGGTGTAATTTGATGTTTTGTTTTGGTTAGAAATTCCTTAAGAAATAGACAACTTAAATTTTCTATAGTTGATCCTTTAGGATGCAGATCTGCTGTTGTGGATTCAAATACTAACTCTTCAGCATTAGTAGGACTTCTATAAGAAGTAACACCACTAAATCCCCTAACACACCCAGTAAATCCAAAAGTTGTTATTCCAGTATATGTTATAATCTCATCATTAATCTTTAATAGTCCATAAGAATCTGGAAATCCCAAAGTTCCTGTTGGGAAGTTCTGCATATCAATATCAATTGCATCACTAGCAATTCCAACGGTTGCACCCAATCCTACAGAATATGTAAGATTTGTAAGATTATCTACTTTTACATATTGATCAATATTATTAACTAAGTCAAGTGGACCACCTTGATATTCCTGTCCCTGATAATAGGATTTTAAAAACTCTGCGACTAAAGGATAATCGGACTTCACATATCCAGGAAGCTGGTTCTGAACTATGTTGCTAAACTTAACTCTTTTTGTTGTCATTGGATATGTCTATTCTTAGTAGGATGAAGCAGTAGATGTGCCTGTGAAAGATGTTGGAGTGGTTGCACCACCACCACTAGTGCTAGGAACTGGAGAAGATGTAGAAGTTGTTGCTACATCAGTATTTCGACCACCTGCACGAACTAAGTTGCCGTTGGCATAACTTGAAGAGGTAATATAGTTTGAACCAGATGGATCTAATCCAGAAGCGATTTCATCAACCACAGTTTCAAACGTACTATTACTTATATCTAGTTGTAAATAAAGATCCTGTAATCCGATGACATCATTAGAGAGAGGACATACTGAAATCTCAATAATTGTCTGTCCATCCTTAGTCATTCCAGATTGAATGTTAATTGGGTTAATTGTGATAACTCCATTCTTATAATCAATCGTTCCTACGTTTCTTTTGATGATTGTAGGAGATTGTGACTCTAAAGAAGGAAGACTGAACAGGAATAATGATCCAGTTATTTTATTTGTGTTTGGTATGTCAGAAATATAAACATCATCCATAACACCTGCTATTCTAAAAGCAGATGATTTAATATTATATCCACTCATGCTCTTAATATAGAATTCGTTACCAAAACCAATTTGATACTCTGCAAAAGCATTTAAAACTGCTCTTATATCTCTTCTTATAAAAATCTTCGTAATATTAGAAGTTATTGCTTCATTACTTTGGTCAATTATATTTAAAAACTTACTATATTTGAATCTAGCACCATATTTGTTCATTTCTGAAGATTCAGCATATTTTTCTGTATTATTTTGAACTAATGTAGAAACAAATGCAGCATCAGGAGCAAGATTAGTGTTAAAATAGACTTTTGAGTCAACTTCAATATACAAATACTTCAAATCGAGTATTTCTGGTACAATTCCTGCTACAGCAAACTTCTTTAACTTTAATTTTATCTTCTCTTTGATCAAATTTGGTAAAAAGTCACCAGTTCTGGGTTTTATACTAATAAAGACCTTTCCAAACTGAGGAGGTATTAAATCTTCTCCTCCAAAAACGGAAATTGACTCAGTTTCAGGATAAATTCTTGATGGAATCAAAGATTCATAGTCATTTGCCGTTACTGCTCTATTTTGAGACGAATAAATCCTTGGAGCAAACTTTCTGACTGATTCTACTGACTCAATTGTCTCTCCACCCGATGCAGAGAGTCCAGTAGTCATTAAAGAGATGCCAGAATTGATAGTAAACGTCTGAGCATTACGAGTATACTGAATTCTACCTGAAAAATTGAAAGAACTGAGTCCATTTGCAGCATCACCAGCAGAAGTGATGTAATTTATGGTTATAAAGTTTCCATCTTCAAGTTCTTTTCCAAAAATTCCATCTCCGAAGAATATTTGATATCTTTCATCTTCAATTTCTTGTAAATAATAAACTTTGGAGTCAGAATTTACGTCAAATAGACTATTTTGAACGCTATATTTGGTTTCTGTCGTAGATGCTTCGTTTGGACGTACAGAAACAGTAATTAAATCTGTGTCAACTCCAATATTTGGTAAAATAAACTTCTGATTTGGAATTCTTGATGAAAATGTAAAGGTTTGTGTCAAAAGTGTACCTTCAAAAACCTCAACATCGTTAAATTCTGCAATTCCGTTAAAAACTGGAACCGTAATATCACTTAAAATTGAAAAAATAAAGGATTGACCACCAAAAGCAGATGATGATGCTGCCACAGGACCTTTCTTAAGGGTTAGTGTAGCAGGTGAAGGTGTAATTCCACTCGTATTTACGAAAAATGATACAGTTGCCCTTGCTGATTGTCTTGGACGGGGTACATAACCTATATTTCTTGCTAACGAAACTATATTTTCTCTTAAAGTTGCAGTATCGATGAACACTTCATTAGTGATCATGTTAGCATTATAAGAAGTAATGTAAGTATTGTATGCCAGAACGTCTAAAAGCGTCGAAAGGTTAGATCCCTCGAAGTCATAATCGGTAAAATTAGAGTTCGATTTTAGATATTCTTGTAAGGTTGTCTTAACTTGGTCAAAATCCAAGTTAGAAAAGTTAGCTAATGGCATTTTTACCTACTTGACTGCAATACAAATTGTAATTCTTGTGCTGGAATCTCAATTCCGATGATTTCATATATGATAGTTACGTCAAAACCATTGTTTTCAAAGTCTGGGAATGCTTTTACGTCTACTAATTGCACTCTTGGTTCAAAATTTTCAATAGATTCACGTATTTCATCAATAATAATGGATGCTGTGATATCATCTATGTTCTCAAATAGTGATTCAGTTATTCTAGAACCAAAGGTTGGTTCAAAAAACTTCTCTCCAGGCAAAGTAAAAACAATATTCCTTACAGAACGTGCTATAGCATTTGCATTTTTAAGCGCAATCAAGTCATCATTCAGTGGATTGGACTGAAATGTCATACTAAGGTCTTTAAATCCTTGACTAACCCGTTCTAAAGGCACACTAATACAGCGATTATTGTTTATTTATTAAGGATTGTTTACTCTTATTCTGAAAGAGTCAACGCATCCACTTCATAATCTAATCCATCTTCCTCAAAATCCCCAAAAATCTCACTTTGAACTAAATCATCACGTTTTTTTGGTGTAAGACGGTCATTATTAACCTCTCTTAGCATTTTTTTCTTGGAATTTTCCATAATTTTGGTATCTTTTTACTATTTAACATAAAAAAAGGAGGGACTTAACCCTCCTTCATTATTTTCCTTGTCCTCGATACGGTTTTTTGGCTTTGTTGCGAGAAGTTGCGGATAGTAGTGTACGAGCCGAGCGGCCTTGACGAGTTTTTTTCGGACGAGGGATCTTGTAATTCCCATCTTTCGTCACTGATAGCATTGGCATTAGTTAATTTCCTCCAATTTACGTTGTACTGATTCGTCGGTTGCTTTAACTCTATAAGAAACTCCATCCCTACGAGAAAGTTCGGTGAGTATCTCTGCGGATAAATCCCATAACTCTTCGGTTCTGAGTTGAGTATTTACTGACATCTTAAATAACCCTTGTCTTTTCATGTCCTACACGTATGCGAGGGTCACACCATGTCTCAATACCCATTTCCTTTGCGTCAAGGCAGAAAGACACGTCCTCACCACACATATCCTGAACTGCACCTGATTCAAAGATTTGCATCTTAGGTGCAAACCAAGGATATTCCATATCTTCAAATACTCCCTTCTTAATCAACACCCATCCAAAACCTGTATAATCAACTGTGAAAGGCTTGTTGCGTTTGCCCATAGATTCAACAGTCTCGTGATTCATAACTCCGCCGTTCTTACGGAAGTCATCCTCTTCTAACCAATGTGCAACTGAGGTAGTATGTCCATCCTCTGTAGCATACCA
>CETM01093587.1_pt1 | contig 11597 bp, 22 predicted proteins | sample 361451 | NCBI WGS metagenome assembly CETM01 (sample SAMEA2622690, study PRJEB7988) | marine metagenome | isolation source: saline water (ENVO:00002010), including
TCTTCTTGACCTCTTGCGTCCCATGTATTAAATAGGTCATTTAGCACCCACGATGAAGCATTTCTATAATCTCATCTTCAAGCGCTTCGGCCTTTTTAGAAAGATCGCCGAATGTTCTCAGGTCTCCATTACGTTGCGCTTGCACCGCTTTCAGTCTTACTGCTGATAACTCTTTCTTTTTCTTATCAAGTGGGCTTGCTAACCCGAACAAGCGCTTAATCCAATTCATGCAGCCTCCTCTATTTCTTTAGATAAAAAATCACGTTGATACTTGAAGAGTGCCAGCTCTTTCTTTTTGCATTCGAGCACGACGTCGACGGAGGTGCCATAGTTTTCGAAGGGTGTGTAGTACCAATCGGAATGTGCTACGGGACTTACAGTGGGATCCTCGTAATGCTTGCGGCTGTTTGAGTGATGACACTGCTGCTTTGCGCCGCGGTCTTGCCACGTTTGCCGAGCGAGATAAAACGCATCGTGATAGTCAAGGTCTTGTGGGCCGAGTTCGTGATGATGACTGTCGAACACTACAGGAACGCCGACACGATTGGACACACCTTCGACAAGCATCTTGGTAGAATACAAGTTAGCCTTGTCGTCGTTTTCTACAGTGAGGCGAGCTTGTGTAGACGGATCCAGGCGCTTGAAATTTTTGCAAAATCGCGCTAGTGATTTGTCATGCTCGCCGTACGCGCCGCCGACGTGGATATTAATTTTAGCCATGGGCGAAGTGGGTAGACCCATGAGGTCCATCTGTGCAGAATGATCGTTAAGCTCCTTGATGGTCTTGACAACTACATTATCGTTAGGTGATGCAAGGACATTGAAAGGACCTGGATGAAAGCTTAAGCGTTGGCCAGCATCCATCGCTAGCTTGCCAGCTTCTGCCATGACGTCGGCAATCTCGTTGATATCTGGCAGATCGAACATGTCGTATTCTGAGAACCATGGGAACAAGCATGACGTCATACGGTATACTTTGATACCGTTGGCGTTATTCCATTCGATGACGCGCTTGAGACCGGTAACATTGATAAGCGCAAGCTCGCTAGCATACGCGATGCCTTTGGCTTTGAAGGTACGTTTGATCATACCGCGGTTGCATTGTACTTTTTCTTGCTGCTGTAATGTTGTATTGATACAGGCGTAACCTAATTGTAGCATAGAGACTCCAGGAATATATACTATTTTATCACAGCTGGGGGTGGATTTACACGAATTTTAGTCCTTCGGCATCCACCGACTGAACGTCTCTTCAATAGACTCAGGCTTCGTTGTAAATAAAGCGCCGGTTTCGGTCTGCCACACGGGATCGTTTGCGACGACAGTCTTGATTTTCGAAACGGGAGCTCCTTCTTTGTCCGCATCTCTAATGAGATATCTCCCAAGGTAAACCGGTGCGCTCTTAGGCATTTGATCAGCTGCATACATGACTTTTGATGCTGCGCGTCTACTGAGCATGAGGTGTCCCTCTTCTGATAAGCCCACCACTGTCCCGCTTGAGAGGTGTTGATCAGCTTTAAGACACGCAATTTGCCACTTGTCAAGTCTTTCGATTATGTCACCGTTGCCAGCACCGTATACACAGCTACCCCCGAATAATTCAACCAACTCTTTGAAGTGCTCATCATCACTGCCAAAGTTTCTGCATGCAAACCGGCTCTCTTGTAGGTAAAACAGCGACAAAGGATCGATAAACGGACCAAACTTAGAGTCCGATCGGATGCCATCAAAATTGTAATCAAAGCAAAGCAGCTCGGACTCATGTCTTTTTTCGACTAGACACCTTAATTCATCTGTATAAAAACTTCTGTAATCTCTTTTTTTTCTTGCTGCGGTAGCGTGCAGCTTTTCGCTTTTCAATATCTCTGGATAGTCGCCGTATCCCGCTCCCTTCAAGAGCATATACGTTCCTTTCGCCAAGTCTTCATTTCTTAATATGACGTTAACACCAGACCAGCCCGATTCTGCGAACATCTGATGAAACAGAAAATGACGAGATTCAGAATACTTCCACTCCCACACAAAGTCGTCATCGCACCATTTTTTTACAAAGTCCTCGAAAGAAGATATCCCATGTATCGCGTTGCAGTTGCCAATTCCTGTTGGACCACCACCGGGTACGTACTTTCGCATTGCTAGAGACTTGTCGTCGTTCGGCTGAAAATGATAGAAGCTAACGAGCATGTCAAAGGGGTTTCTACAGATTGAAACCTTCATTGCGTCATCGTAGACTGGCGGGTTTTTTGATTGCTGGTCTTCTATCACTTTATGATCAATTCGATATTTCAGGTCATCATAATACACTCGAGCTGACGGTCTAGACAGCGAGCTGTCGCGCCAAAACTCTTTGACGTTTTCTGCTACTCGTAAATCGAAGTCAGCAGTCGGTAAAAAGTGTTCGAAAGCGTATTGCTTTAGGGTATTGTTTAACCAAGAACCACCAGTCTTTGCAACATGAATGTGAATTATTTTTTTCTTCATTTGCCTTCACTCTCATTCAATCGATCTACTCGTGATTGAGCTCCAGCCTTTGTTCTTGATGCTGCATAACAGACTGGCTTGTCCTTAAATTTCCAGTACTTCTCACAAAGCATTATACCCCATAAGCCGTTTTCTAATTTCTTAACTTCCCACTTCATCTTACTCCCCCCAATTCAACGCAAAGCTCGTCGCTGTTAATTCAGGCGCATGAGGAACGTCAATGCTACAGCCGCAACGATGTCGTTTACCATCCAAATGCCTCGCGGGATGACGCGCAGCCACAGCAGTGCCGCCGGCGACGCCATTCAAGTCGATGATTTCAGCCATTGTTTTCGGGTCGCCGCAATTCTGATGAAGAACGTCGATTACACCGATGCCGTCTTTACATAGAGCCTCAGCATGCTGCATTATCTCATACCACCCACCTTTCCAAACTTTACGATCGCCCAAGCAATTGGGATGATATAAATCTGGCAAGATGTGCTGAGTGTGTTCTAGCGCATGCGGACGTTCGGAAAGTATATCTTGCCAAGCTCTGGAATGATCTAATAGCAAGTAATGCGGTACGCCCTTCGCAGCTACAGGCTGATAAGGGAAATAATATATCGTGCTCGGATCAACGAACGGAAGCGAGGTGCGAGGGCCGTCGAAGTTGTATTCAAAGAGAAACAATTCTGCTGCGCATTTCCACTCTACTAATTCTCTTAGCTCATCCGTATAGAAAGAACGATAGTCTTTTTCAGCCCGAGATGGTGAGGCGTTAACCCTGGATTCACTCACTTCTACATCATCTAGATGTACTCCCTTGAGGTGGGATATGACTTTTTGTGTTGCGCTGTTTAGATGTTCGTTTCTAATAATCAATTGTACCCCACAAAACCCCCAATCATCGAACATCTGGCTATATAGAAAATTCCGCATATCTCCAATGCGGCTTGTAAACGGAAATTCGGGATCACAAAAACACTTAATGAAGTCTTCGAAAGATGTAAGGCGGTGGGTTCTATTCATCCATCCAAGCCCTTTTCCATCATCAGCGTGATACATACTAACTAAATGATCAAAAGGGTTTCTGCAGATGCTGACCGTCATGACTTCTTCGTCTTCACCTGTGGATGGAGGCGGAATAGACGGTGACCACTCCAGCTTTGGTCGATGCCATGGCTGGACAACCCCGTAATTGATCGCGGGTGATTTTACTGCGTGCGTTGGAATATAGCTCGCGTTGTTTAGCGAATAGTGGCTTACAGAGTCTGACGTTGGGCGAATATACCTATTTGGGAAGTGCTTCTTTAGCTCATTATCGAGATATGTACCCCCTGTTTTTGGGACATGCACAAATGCAATTCGTGATTTCATTGGCTTTTTTTCTCCGCCTCAAGAATCGCTCTTGTGATTTGTGGGACAACTTCACGCATAGGCTTGCCATTCCACCAATGATTACCCTCATCGCCAGTCATATGACGCCAGTTTTTGTGGCCCACGTCCCGGCTGTATGGGTGATTGTTATTCGAGAACACGTCTTTTGCGCTTTGTCGCTCCGTGAAATTGAAAGTACCATCAATACCCCAGCATAATTTCACGCCACGCTCTTTATTCCAGTCTTCTAAGAATGGCAAGACTCCAGTGGGGTTACCATAACACGTCACCATCGGTTCATAGAAAGTGTCTCCGGTGTGGTGGGTGACAGTAGAGTACTTAAGCCGTACAGCTGTATTGGGGTATGGACTTTGAGACCCACGGATATAGTCGATAGCTTGCCACCCCACATCTCTGTCGTCCAACCGGTCGTCAAACGTGGTACGCGCATCTGCGTCGGCTGCACATCGCAACCACTCCCTCATCCCATGATCGTAGTTACGCGCAAAATCTTCACCAAGATACTTCCCAGCGAAAGGAACCACTGCATGATAAAACAGCGATTTGGGATCTACATAGGGACTATCGTCAGTTGGGCCGTCAAAATCATACCCAAATAGCAAGAGCTCTGCTCTAAATTTTCTTTCTACTGCCTCTCTGAGTGCATCAGTATAAAAGCTGCGGTAATCCTTTTGCTTTTTAGATTTTTCAACATTCTCTTTTTTACTGTTAACAATCTCCGAGTATTGCGCGTCATCGATGTAAGACATGTCTCTAAGCATCTCGGCGGTACCGGCCGAAAGCTTCTCTTGTCGAATAATCTTATTAACTCCACACGTGCCGTCATGGTTAAACATCTGGTGAAACAAAAAGTATCTCTGGCCGTCGGGTGTTTCTCCACCCCCGCCCCATGGAAACCCGGGGTCACAAAATTTCTGGACGTATTCTTCCCAGCTGCTTATCCCATGTCGTACATTCGACAGGCCAGAGCCAACTGATACTCCCTCAGGAAGATACCACCGATTGGTGAGCTCTTTATTTCCTGAATCATTGAAGTGATAAGAGCTCACCAGATAATCAAACGGATTTCTACAGATCGAAACTTTATGAGCTTCGTTCCACGCTGCAAACTGTGACATATCTGGAATCTGACGAGCTGCCCGCACGCTTGGATAATCTCCATTGTGCCATATCGGCCCAGGAGGGTTGTATCGACCCCGCCAGAACAAGGGATCCTCAAGAGAGCATCGGTTGCCGTTCCCGACTGTGTGTTTTATAAAGAAGTCTGGTGTATACTTTTCTAGAGTTTTATTAAGCCACGTACCACCCGTTTTTGGAACATGGATGTGGATTATTTTTTTCATTACTCTAGTCTTCGGAAATCAGCTCTTGTGTAGTTGCACGCTGAATGTAATCAGCCGCATGCTCGATAGTTGTAAACTTAGTTATAATGCCCCAACCGCATGACATTCTTACTACTATCTTGCCTTTATCAGGATAAATACTGCTGACATTATCTGCGTTGATAAGGGCATTTTGCCCTTCGAGGGAACCCTCAATATTAATTAGTCTCATTTTCTTTTCTCCTTATTAGTGCCATAATGGCAATCAAAAATCCAAATGCGGTAAAGCGTGCCGGCGCTACATTGCACCCACTCTTCTCAGAGTCTTCTGACTCACCATAATTTGGGTTCACTTCCCCGGTATCAGAATCGAATCGGTTTTCTGGCTCTTCTTCATTGGCTTCTTCCCCAGTGTCTTCTTCGGGAATATCTTCGGTCGGCTCTTCTTCTTCACTTGACGTAGTCTCATAATACGGCTGACCGATTGTCATGTTCTGAAGTGAGATACCAAGCTCGTGACGGAATGGATCATACCACCCAGTGTCAAAATTGGCTGCAAGATTAAGAGCATCAAGCGTAAACGGCATTCCTTCTTCAACCTGTACGCTCAAAAAATACTCGTGATAAGCCGACTGTGTTTCACGAGCCCCAAGGTTCAAATACATATCCCATGCCATCAGGTCAGCTCGACCATCTACGAACACATCCCACTCGTAAAGCGTGACCTCATACTGGGTCTGAACACTATACTCAGATGAATGGTATCCTTTCACCTGGACGTTGCCTTCAGCCTTTACGTCACCATCCTCGTTTAGCGGATACTCTCCGTGCGCCATAACAGCACCTTCAGATGTCGAGCCAATACCGTATTTATTTTGAAACGTTACCTGACCGTATGCATCGATCCCATAGCTTTCGAACGGAATCGACCAGTCCCACCGAAACGCACCTTGCTCTCTCTCTACGTCTGTCATCGCTTCGACACTTAGAACTGGATACTCACCCCAGTCACTCCACTCATCAGCCCATAGTTTACATTGGGCTCCACGCGCCCAGTCCCAAGGTGCGTAGTAACAATTGTGACCAGGTGTAGCCCGTGTTTTGATGACAGCAACGTAAAAGTCTGTACCTCGATCAATGGAGGATTGAAACCAAAAAAACTCCACGATGGCGTCAATGGTATTATCATAGATGTCGGAATTACCAACGTAGAGGGTGTTGCCTTCAAAAAACGCGTATGGGAATGTTTCTTCGCTGTCTGAGAAGGGTTGAAAGTCTTCGAACCATACGTCCCAATCCCCCTCTAGGATTGTTGCACCTGTATATGACGTCTCGCTATCGCTTAGGTCTCCGCCATGGGCGACGGGACAACCTGTTAATAGAAGCCCCAACAAGACTCCCGTAAAAAATGATCTCACTATTTCTCCTGCTTTTCGCAACTAATTGTAGGGATTTCTTGCTCTTCGTATTTAACAACGTATACTTTTTTACCGACTTCAGCAGTGCAAGGGATCGCTGAAACGGGCATAACAGCCAAAGATGCCCCTCCATTCACAGGAGGGTTAGTTTGAAATTCTACTGTTGCCAGAAAATCATCAAATGAAATAATGGTTCCAACTAAAACAAACGAAGTTAGCGTCATGTGTTAATGCTCCAATACCAGACATTGAAAATGGCAAGCGCACCTCCCGCAAGAAGTAAAAGAATAGCTAGCTTGCCATTTTCAGTCATACACCCTCAATCATTATCAAGCGTCAGCGTACCAGCAGCTGTCTTTACGCTAACATCCCATCCGTAAAGTGATGGTCGAGTTGTAAGCATTTCCTCAAGAGAGACCTGTACATCTGCGCTGAGCGTCGTAAACCCACGCTTGTGATCGTACTTTTCAGTGCTATACTCGATAAGATCGACGTCATAGAAATTATCGGTAATGGTTTCCGTAAGATAATCAGAGAACGAGAAGCTGCCGCGCTCATAGCTGTCGAGCAGGCCTTCATCGCGGAGCGAATCAAGAACATTTGTCCCGTACTGAGTCGAAACGTTGAGCCCGGGGGTTGAAACAAGCTCTGAAAATGATGTAATCACGCTAGTGTCGCTGATGGCTGTATCCACGTCGGTTTCGTTGTGCACGAACACGTCAGTACCTTCGCTATATGAAAGGTTTACTACTGTATCGTTGGGAAGGTTCATGGATGTAAGCGTTTCGAAAATTGACATGGTTCGTTTCTCCTTTGTTTTGTAACTTAACCAGTATTGCTATTTTAGCCCGCCAGGGGTAACTTTACAAATAAAACTGCTCTTTTGACTTGAGGATACTGAGCTGGCTTTTATGAAATTTCAGCATAGCACCATTTGAAAATAAAACTGTGCACTGATCGGGGTTCTTATATTTCGGTCCGAAGACCTCAAGGACGATACCGTCAGGCCGGCCTTCAGGCATTGAGGTATCCCAAACACCCTCATTGACAGTTACATAGTCACCCGGTTTCATCGGGCCACCAAACTTTCATCTCACCGTTTTTCAAGACGTCCCAGGGCACGCCTCTAGTCTTGTATGCTTCCCATAGATCATCTACATCATACTCTAGCTCGTGCTCATCATACCTTGCGCACATTTCATGAAAGTTAATTTTGCGAACTAGTAAGAGACCGTTAAAAATCGCGCCTTCGACTAGCTCATTCACGATACTTCTTTTTAGCCTTCGCTGAACCGACCCAGTGGGGCCTGATATCTCCATATCCCTCACCAGCTCGATCGAACCACTCAATCTCCACCCCAATATTGTTTGGCACTACAACAGGATTGTGGCTCGTGCTGCCGTCAAAGTCATATCCAAAGATGTCTAGTTCTAGCTTAAACCGCTCCTCTGCCATTTCTCGAGTACTGTCAGTGTAATAGTCTCGGTAGTCTTTCATAGCACGGTTTTTGCTAGCATTTCCATGCGGTCTCTGAGTGTGGTCGGTACCAAAATTAAGCCAGCACTCGCGGAGTGATTGTTCGTCAGTTGTTCCTTCCTGTACAAGCATGGTGTCTAGGGCTTCTTTCAGTTTTTCCATCTTTAGGATCCACTTTACCCCAAACCACCCGGCGTTGTCAAGAAGCTGATAATATAAGAATTTATGTAATCCAAAGTGGTACCACCTAAATGTTGGGTCACAGAATTTTTCTACGAATTCATCAAATGATCGACATCCATGTATATTCACTATGTTATCGAACCCGCGGTTCGGCCGATTTCCGGAATCATAATAGCTGACAAGCCAGTCAAACGGATTTCTGCAAACTGAAAACTTTACGCTGTTGTCAAATCGCCCTTTATAGGGAATGTTTCTATTCATTAGCAACTGTACTTCCATCTGTGGGCCGAATTTATCCCAATCCCAATTACCGTAGTCCATCGCGAAATACGGGGACTGTGCACCGAGGGGGCCAAGTTTCCCCTTCCAAGCCTCCCACACCGCTGGAAAAATGCAGCCCAGCGCAGAGTGCTCGCTGTATCCCAACGACCCAGGGAAATTTGTGTCGAGGAAATCGTTGACCCAAGAGCCACCCGTTTTGGGCACATGAACATGACAGTACTCTATTGGGAGACCTCTAGCATTAAGCGGCACTTGTCCTGATGGGATCCTCGGCATTATTCACCCCCAATATCAGGTGGAACGCAGGCAGGGCACACAAGGTGGATCGGACCGTCATCATAGACAGCGATTTTCCACTTGTTCAATGATTCAGTGTCAGTCTTATCAAACGGCGCTGAACATTCATCGCAGTTTTCTGGCATACCAGATATCTTCTTTTCGATGTCTCTAGACTTCTTACGCATTTCCTTCTTTAGCTTAGCGCGCTGCTTTCTCTTTATTTTTCTAGCTAGCGACATCTCCACCCCACGCTTCTTTTGTGAATTCTGGAAGCTCTCCACCTACCATTCCACCATGCGCATCGATGCACATTCTAATCACATGAGCCGGCACCCACCCGTATACAGTTTCAGTTGGGTTATCCGGGTCTTCCGCGTATTCGTGAAGGTAGAAATCGTATGATGATGGAAACCCCACCTCGGCAGAGACATAGGGTCCAGAGTCATTCCTCGGGCTGTTGTAGTTGGTTTTGCTAGCTTGTACTGACATGGTGAAACCATCTCGGCACTCGATCGACTTGTAGTGCTTCTTCATTATATTACTACCTCATATCCCATTTCTTCTGTCATTTCTTTTAGCGCTTGATGCGCTGGTGATATTTCATTAAGAACCCCAAGTACAAACTCTGGGTCTGATTCAAGGTGCGCACCCACCCGACCCATCGTCGAGCGGTTTATATGTCCCTTCTGCATGCCTGACGAGCACATAAACCCATGAGAAAATGTTACTTCATCATTTTCGTATAACGCGGGGTCTCTACTGCGCGCCATATTTTTTTCTATTGCTGTATAGTCAAGAATTTCTTTTGCAAGATCTCCAGATAATGGGACGTCCATAAATTTAGCAATGTCCTTAATCTCCCCCAATCTATTGTAAATGTAATCTTCATATTTCAAAAAGAGTACCGAACGATTGCTGTTACTGTCTTCTACCAGTCTTTTCCACACTGTCCATTGACTGCCAATCGCAACCATAGCATCTTTATCTGCCTGTGTTTGTGTATACAGCACTTTATTCTTGGGATCAACTTTCGGTACCTCTTCTCCAGCGATTGTTATAAAACCCTCTGCAACGGGCACCATCTTGCCAACATCAGTCCTGAATCTAGACCTTAAAGATAGAAATGCATCAATGGGATGACGAAACGTATAGACTGCTGGGGGTCCGGGTAAGTACGCATGACCGCGCAATGGCCATTGTCCTACACCTCCGCCCGTCCAATCGCTGACCAGATCAGGATAATAGTCTGGCGGCGGTAAGGGTGGCGCAAGATGCTTTACTATTTGCCAAGCCATTCTTGACGCAGACCTTGGCATGCCAATGCAAACAGGAATGTTCATTCAGCGATGCCCTCTGCTATCTTAAAGCGGTCAAGAGCTTCTTTCGCTTGAAGCCGAAGTACTTTCAAGACCTTGAGTCTCATTTGTTCAGAGGGTAGCAGAATTTTTTTAGCGCTTAATTCGTCTGCTTCATCGTCCAAAGACTGATGGCGCTCAACCAAAAGTTGTAGCCGTCGGCTTACTCGTTGCATCTTTCGCTCCTTATATGTGCGGTATAGTATTATAGGAGAATGCTCCTGTGTGTTCACAGCATTGAAGCTAAACAATCACCCAGGTTTAGCGTAGCCCATGTGCAGAGCCACAGCATACCGATAAAAGCAGCGCCGAAAATAATCGTGTCATTTTTTCTGTTCATCAATCACCTCTATTTGGTATTGGCCACCAATCGGCCAGGTTTGAATTTGTTGTTTTGCAGGCAGCTCAGGTCTCCAGATAGTCGCAACCTGCATTTCGTCACCGCCCCTGGAGAACGCAGTCTGGATATCTAGAACAAACCCTGTCCAGAACCCGCCCTTAAAGGCGCCCTTGACCATGTCACCTGCTTTTATGGTCATGCAGCAATCCGCATTTCAGCAACAACTTCTGGAGGAACAAGCCATCTAAAGGCCTCTTCATCATCGTCACGGATGAACCTAAGTCCCGCGCTGTGTCCCATACTTTCCCATTCACGCATCCAGCGAAACGCTTCAGCGTTGTTACGTGTGCTGTCAAAATACTTGTCGTTAATAAAGAGAAGATACGTCATAAACAATTCCTCGAGACCAAGGCAAGAACTACAATAATGATAAGGCAGACGCCCAACGCTTTCCCAATCAACAACCAATCACTTTTATCAAGAAACTTCAAGATCTTACGAGCTCCAATTCATCGTGGTCAAATTCAACCACTCCTTCTGATAACATAATCTTAAATGCGGGGATGTGTAAACGCTTCGATTCAGCGATGATTACACCAACGCGCCCAGCCCAAGTAGAGTTATCAAATACATCAGTGCGTATTACGCGAACGATATCACCGACTTTTTTCATGGTCACCTTTTCGACATGTGCCGTCCTCAATCATCGCCATCGCTGTACGCCCAAACCAGCCCTGCAAACTCCATGCGAGCCCAGTGTCGATCAGCTGCTGCCATGCAGCTATATACTGCTCTTCGTTGTCGGCTTCTGTATAGCCCTCTGCAATATCGATTGCTTCCAAATTACTCATTGGTTAACTCCTTTTCTTTCAAAACTTCGAGCCAAGCTGCAGGCTCCCAATCAACGATGCCTTCGCCATCCGACCACAAGACGCCAACTCTTGGAATCTTCTGTTTCGATGGGGGTTCAACCACAAGTGCAGTGGGTTGTTGTTCACCTTCCGCAAGGGTTGCTTCTGTCATTATTACCAAATCACCGACTTTCACAGACCACCTCGACCATGTGACGCATAATCCAAT
>CETM01030300.1_pt1 | contig 11596 bp, 10 predicted proteins | sample 361451 | NCBI WGS metagenome assembly CETM01 (sample SAMEA2622690, study PRJEB7988) | marine metagenome | isolation source: saline water (ENVO:00002010), including
GACAGATATTGTTAGAAAATAAATACCTGCAGGTAATTCTTGATTAAATATATCTGTCCCATCCCATATCCATTTATAATTTTTATTTCCATTGAATAGGATATTTACGTTTTTTACAGGACGTCCTAATAAATCAAAAATAGATATTATTGCATTATCATTTTTATTTCTTAATGAAAAATCCAATGTAATTGATGAGTTTGATGGATTAGGATAAAGCGAATGAATCATAGAGGAAATTGGTAAAGTGAATCTATCTTGAGAAGATACATGCAAACCATTCGTAATAAATTTTGAAGATAATAGATCCCAAAGTTCAGGATTATTTCCATCATAACCCATAGCCCACATGCCTACTCCTAATAAGTTATTTTCAATGGCAAAATCATACTTAAGGGACAGTGATAAGCTATCATCATACCATCCTTGATACCAGTTTGGATTTTGATAGCGATACCATGGGGTTTGTGAAGATTCATCCCAAAGTTTACCATATGACAATGCGTTTCCTTCCATTTCAGAATAAAATTTTGCAGAACCATAATCTAAAGTAGGTGATCCACTGGATTCAGATGCAGCTGACCATTCGAAGCCATAATATGGACATCCAAGAATCAATTTATTATATTGATGATTTGTTTTATTCAAATAGTCATTTAACGTCCAAGAAACAGTAATTCCATTACCAGAAAGCGGAGCTATTGGACCAGTGGTTGAACTTCCACCATAATAGTAATTATATCCCATAATAAATAACCCATCACTTATAGTTGCGAGGGCATTGTAATCCCATCCATCATTCCAGTCAACTGCTGGTGTTGCCAGTGTAACTTGCGAACCAGGTATCTCCGTGTGAAATGTGTTAGTAAGATCTGTAATAAATTGGACCATATTTTGTTTTTGTGATGATGGGAACGATTCAAAATCAACATTTACGCCATCAGCATTCCCAGCTTGTACCTGTATTAAAAGATTATTAATTAGATTTTCTCTATTAGATGGATTGCTTAATAATGTAATCAAATCTTCACTATCAAAAAGTGTTACACAAAGCACGACATTAACACCATTTGCATGCGCCAAATTAATTAAACCAGCCACTGGCCAACCATGAAGATTACTTAGATTCCCTTGAGCAGTTGCTTCTGCACTAAAATAGGCAATAGTAGATATTAGATTGTAATTATAATTTTGCCATGCGGTCCCCATCCAATATGGGTGGTAACCAAAAACTTCTCGATTAGGTCCACTTGAACGATTTTGTTTATCTATAATAGGTTCGTTTGTATATGGACTAGATAATTCATTGTAGTTATTATTATAATACTCTAGCTGAAGTTTATGAATTCCTGGATGCTCTTGCGCAAATACAGAACAAAGTAAATTCATCATTATAAAGTATAATGGTTTTATTTTTCTTAAGTATTGCAATTCTGAAAAAAATCTTAGATAGTATATCTAAATCTATGGTGTACTAGACTCAGCAGAAAGTTAATTTAATAAAATATTGTCTTGAGCTTCTTTAATTAGTGAATGTTTTTCCATAATTAAATATTTTTGAATTTATATATACTTTAAAAAATTGTTTTCTAATTTTATGTAAAAAATTGCTTGATACTTTATTAATAAAAACGAAATTCCAAGTCTAATTTTTATCAAATATGATAAATCATTCAAAAAATGATAGCTACGTAGATAAATTTTGGGATAAACATATTATTCCAACATTGTTAGACTATATCCGGATTCCAAATAAATCACCAGATTTTGATCCGGAATGGATTAATAATGGACATATGGCATCTGCACTAAAATTAGCAAAAGATTGGGCAGAGAAACATAAGCCAGATGGTAGTACAGTTTATACTTTTCAAGAAGATAAAAGAACACCATTAATCATTATAGATTGCCCTGGAAATATAAAGGGAAATATTTTAATGTATGGGCACTTGGATAAACAACCTGAAATGCAAGGTTGGAACGATGGCTTGGGTCCATGGAAACCTGTTATTCAAGGTGATAAACTTTATGGTCGTGGTGGTGCAGATGATGGATATGCAATGTTTGCTGCAACGGCAGTTGTACGCTCATTACAAGATCAGAATATAGATCATCCAAGGATCATAATTTTAATAGAATTTTCTGAAGAAAGTGGATCACCAGATTTGCCTTTTTATATGGATCATTGTTCTTCTTTAATTGGCGAGCCTAATTTAGTCGTTTGTCTTGATTCAGGCGCGCAAAACTATGAGCAATTTTGGACAACTACATCCTTAAGAGGTCTCATTGGATGTACAGTACGCGTGGATGTTTTAAATGAAGGAGTGCATTCGGGTTCTGCCAGCGGGGTTGTGCCATCTTCATTCCGTGTATTACGACAACTACTTTCTCGATTAGAAGATGAAAAAACAGGAGAAATTATTCTTGATGATCTTGTTGTTGATATACCGGAAAGAAGAATAGAAGATATAAACAAGATGGTAGATGAGTTAGCTGGAGAATTTGACCAATTTCCATGGCATGAGTCGATGAAGTCTACTACGGACGATCCAGTTGAAGGAACACTCAGACAAACATGGAGACCAGCTCTTTCAGTAGTTGGAATGGATGGAGTTCCTGCGGTAAAGGACGGTGGAAATGTTCTACGTCCATATACAGAAGTAAAGTTGTCTATGCGTATTCCTCCAACTCTTGATAAAGAAATTGCTGTGCAAGCTATGAATAAGGCTTTAACAGAAAATCCTCCATATGATGCAACTATTACTGTAGAATTTGATGAGCCCGCTACAGGATGGAATGCACCAGAGTTAGATCCTTGGTTAGATACTGCCATTCAACAAGCTTCTCAAGCTTACTTTAAAAAACCTGCTTTATTTATGGGAGAAGGGGGAACGATACCGTTTATGGCTATGTTAGGTGAAAAATTTCCGAAGGCACAATTTGTAATTACTGGAATTCTTGGTCCGCAGTCTAATGCTCATGGCCCAAATGAATTCATCCATATTCCATATGCAAAGAAACTAACAGCTTCAATTGCATCTATTATTCAACAATTTACATTATAGAGAAAATTGTATGAAGTATGGATATATCAAAACAGTACAATTGTCATTTGAAGATGTAAATGATCGTATTCGATCCTGCTTAGAAGAACAAGGATTTGGAGTATTAACTGAAATAGATGTAAAAAGCACATTAAAGAAAAAGCTGGATAAGGATTTTCAAAAATATACCATTCTTGGTGCGTGCAATCCTCCTTTAGCTTTCGAAGCATTAAATGATGAACAAGCGATTGGATTATTATTACCATGTAATGTAGTATTATGGGAGAATGAAGATTTATCCACGACGATTGCAGCTATTGATGCAAATAGAATGATGACGATTGTTGAAAATAATAAACTTCATGACCTTGCAAATAAAGTGAATAAACTCTTACAGAATGCAGTAGATAATGTGTAAAAAAGATATGATAAATTCATGAAATATAGAATTGGACTTGATTTAGGTGGCACAAAAGTTTTAGGAGTTGTTACAGATAGCAGTTTTAATGTAATTCATCGAAAGAAACACCGTTTATCAAATAGAGCTGATATTTTATCTGTTATGGATCAAATTGCTGATGTTTACAAGAGTTTAATAAATAATGTAAATGATGGTAAGATTGTTTCAGCTGGAATTGCTTTGCCAAGCCCTGTTGATGATCAAGTTGGAGAAGCAAAACAACTTACAGCATTTAAGGAAGATAATTTTCCTGTAAGAAAAATGTTAAGAGATCGAACAGGAATAGAATTTAAATTAGGGAATGATGTCAATATGGCTACCCTAGCAGAATATAATTTTGGAGCTGGTAAGGGAACATCATCTCTCTTCACTCTCTATCCAGGCACAGGACTGGGGGGAGGATACATATATAATGGAGAATTAATCACTGGATATAATTCTACTGCTGCAGAAGTTGGTCATATTATTATTGATATTGATGGCCCTTTGTGTAAATGTGGACGACGCGGTTGCCTTGAAGCAATTGTAAGTTATCATGGATTTAAAACACTCCTTGAGGAAAAAATCAACTCTGGAAGTAGTTGCATAATTAACCCAGATAGATTTCGAGCTGCAGATATTTTTGATGCTTGGCATAATAGAGATCCCATTATTTCTGATTTACTTAAATACCAGGCACGCGCATTGGGAATTGGTATTGCAAATGTAATTAATATAACTGGCGTTGAACGAATTATTGTAGGTGGAACAATTTACCATGAGCTAGAATCTGATTTGATGCCAATTGTGAAGGAAAATGCTGAAAAATATTCGATTGGCAATGGAATGGAAGGCGTTAAAATTCTTTTAAACGATCTTGGTGATGAGGCTCCAGCACTTGGCGCTTCTATGTTAAATTAATTCCGGATAATATTAATAGCTGATTTTTCCTGTAAATAATTCTTTTTATGATTTTTACCAAAATGACTCTAATTAAAACTACATAATTCCATGTCTTTTCGTCATAAACTTGGTCTTGTTCTTGGTATATCTGTTTTTATTATAGTACTGATATTACCAATTCCTGAAAATATGAATCCAAAGGCTATGAAAGCGCTTGCAGTATCTAGTATGATGGCTATTTTTTGGGTGACAGAAGCCATTTCAATTATTGCTACAGCATTCATACCAATAGCACTATTCCCCTTATTGGGAATTTTAAATGCTGATCATATTGCAGCTAGTTATGGACATCATATTGTTTTATTAATTATTGGTGCGTTTTTTGTATCTAAAGCAATAGAATCAAATAACCTTCATAAAAGAATTGCTTTAGGTACAATACGTTTTATAGGTACAAGTAGAAGACAAATCATTCTTAGTTTTATGATTGCATCTGCATTTTTATCTATGTGGACAACAAATAATTCTACGACGCTTATGATGCTACCTATTGCACTGGCAATTATTCAAAGAGATTCACTGCAAGAAAAAGATCTGTTTGGTAGCGCATTAGTTCTTTCCATAGCCTATGCTGCAAGTATTGGTGGTACAGGAACTCTTATAGGAACACCTCCCAATTTGTTATTTGTAAGTACATTGAATAGTATTTTTCCAAATTCACCAGATTTTGTTTTTACAGATTGGTTGAAGATAGGAATACCCTTTGTTTTATTATTTCTTCCTATAGCTTGGTTATTTATTATTAAATATTTTGCAATAGATGGGGGGCTGAGTGATTCTCACAAAGTAATTGAAAAAGAATATCAAGAATTAGGACCTATGTCAATTGCGGAGAAACGTGTATTAATCATTTGTATTTTGTATGCATTAGGATTTGTTTTTCGCCGTAAAATGGATTTAGGATTTATATCAATTATTGGATGGTCAGATTTTCTTGGCATTCAGCAATATGTAAAAGATTCAACTGTAGCGTTTTTTGCAGCATTGCTATTATTTGCTATTCCTGCAGATAGTGTAAAAAATAATAAAATTAAAAAGAAATTACTGAATTGGGATGATGCGAAAACAGTTCCTTGGGGGATTGCCTTTTTGATTGCAGGAGGACTGGCTATAGCATCCGCATTTAAGGAGTCGGATCTCATACTTTGGATAGGTCATAATCTTAATTTAGAAGGAATATCAATCTTTTTTGTGGTTCTTTTTGTAGTAGCAGGAATGGTGTTTTTAACTGAAATAAATTCTAATACAGCTTCAACTGCTATTTTTCTGCCAGTACTTGCTGGTTTGTCTCAGGCAGGCGGTTTTCACCCATATCTATTAATGATACCGGCTACTATTGCTGCTTCCTGTGCATTTATGCTTCCTTCTGGTACGGGCCCTAATGCCATTGTATTATCAAGTGGAAATATTTCTATACCTGTAATGGCTAAATGCGGTTTTTGGTTAAACCTAATTGCAATTGGAGTAATCGTAATTTTATTATATTTTATCATTTTACCTTTATTAGGAGTTGGTTCAGAGGTTCCAGATTGGATGTAACATTTTTTTTTGACAATTTTACAAATTTTTATATCTTTTTGGCCCGATTCGGGAACATTTTTGTTATAATAGAGTATGATAAAATTTATTTTAAATATACAGGAGGCAGTTTTTCATGATTAAAGTGCAGGATTTGACTAAAAATTATGGCGACGTACAAGCAGTTAAATCAATAAACTTTGAAATTAACGATGGAGAAATAGTTGGTTTTTTAGGTGAGAATGGCGCTGGAAAAACTACTACTCTTAAGATGCTTACAGGTTATTTAGTTCCTACCGCAGGTAGCGTTGAAATTAATGATTTAAATATAAATGATAGTGCGTTGGAGATCCAAAAGCAAATAGGATATTTACCTGAATTGAATCCTTTGTATCCTGAAATGTCTGTTTATGAATATCTTGAATTCATAGCAAGAGTTCGCAACATAACAGGGAAAAATTTTCGTGAAGCTTTATCCAGAGTTGTAGAGCGTTGTGGGTTGCAAGGTGTTGTTCATAAAGAAGTGTCTTCTTGTTCCAAGGGTTATAAGCAACGTATAGGTCTAGCAGGATCTATGATTCATGATCCCAAAATTTTGATATTAGATGAACCTGTTACTGGATTAGACCCGAATCAGATTGTAGAAATACGTGAATTAATTAAAAGTTTAGGTCGAGAAAAGCTAGTGCTTATGTCTAGCCATATTTTACAAGAGATACAAGCTACTGTTGATAGAATTATGATTATTCACCAAGGTGAAATTGTTGCAAATGGTACAAATGATGAGTTAATGAGTAGTTTTAGAGGTAATACAATATTAAACCTTGAGATACGCAATGCAAATGAGAACACATTAAAAGACTTACCTGTTGCTGTTCCGAATATTCATGTTTCTAATATTGAAGAAAAAAAAGATTTTCATTTGATTCAATTAGAGTATTCACAAGAGTTCGATCCTAGGGAAGATTTATTTAATTTTGCAGTTAATTCAAGTTGGGTCATTTTAAAGATGACTCCAACTACAACAGATTTAGAAGATATCTTTCGAAAGCTAACTATGGAAGGTAAAGCAGATGCATAATACTCGATCGATTTTTCAAAGAGAGATACGTGGATTTTTTAATAGTCCAATGGCATATATATTTTTGGTAATTTTTTCCATCTTTAATGGTTATTTCTTTACGAGCACATTTTTTCTCTATAACCAATCAGATCTCCGATCCTTATTTAGTATTGTTCCTATGGTGTATCTCATCTTTGTCCCAGCTATCTCTATGGGCCTTATTGCAAGAGAAAATAATATTGGTACAATGGAAACAATTGCAACATTGCCTATAAAAACGCATGAGTTTGTTCTTGGAAAATATTTTGCAGCTGTTGTACTGATACTTTTAGGTCTACTCGCAACGATTATACATTTTATTACATTAGTAAAGTTTGGCACAAAAATTGATTATGGCGCATTATTTACTGGATATATGGGATTAGCACTTGTTGGTTCTATGTATGCTTCAATTGGAACTTTTGCTAGCAGCATTACAGACAATCAAGTAATCGCGTTTATTATTGGCGTATTTATTGTTCTTGTCTTTTTTCTTATGGGATTTTTTCTCCCGTTAGTTCCATCAAATCTTGCAGGCATTGTACAATATATAAGTGTGGATTACCATTACTCAAATATTTCTAGAGGTGTAATTGATTCAAGAAATATTATTTATTTTCTTTCAGTAATTGGGTTTTTCTTGATAATGACTGTACAGTCATTAGAATCTAGGAGGTGGAGCTAATGATGACTTTTGATTATAGAAAATCGATGGCATTGCCTGCTGTAGTTCTTTTAATCGCGCTATTATTATTGAATCTTATTGGTCGTAATTGGTATAAACGATATGATCTGACAGACACAAAAATGTATTCCTTATCATCTTCCACAAAACAGGTAATTAAGAAAATAGATGATTTATTAAATATAAAAGTCTATTTCTCAGAAAATCTACCTGGAGAGTATGGAAATAATCGACGGTATCTGCAGGATATTCTTGAAGAATACGCTGCGATATCAAAAGGAAACATACGATTTGAATTTTATGTTCCTGATTCAGATGACGAATTGGAAACAGAAGCCCAGAAGTCTGGAGTCCAACCTGTTCAATTGCAGGTTATAGAAAAAGATGAAGCTGTAGTTAAAAAAGTCTTTATGGGAGTAGCAATATATTTTGAAGATAAACGTGAAGTTATACCTGTAGTTTTATCTACAACTGGTTTAGAATATGAGATAACAACTCGTATAAAGAAACTTGTTGAAAAAGATAAGAAGTTTGTAGGAATTGTTAATCCAGAAAATGATGATATTCAAACGAATACTTTTTCTCAAATCTTGCGACAACGTTATGAAGTAAGACCAATAGAATTATCTAATGAAATTCCAAATAATATTAATGTATTAATCTTAACGGGGATTAAAGACTCATTAGATGGAAATAAATTTGATCATTTGAAAAATTTTATTGATGATGGTGGAAATATGTTTGTTGCCTTAAATCCATTATCCGTTGATCTTCAAACACAAAGAGCTGAAGCTTATAAATCAAACATTTTTGATATAATAAGTCCTTTTGGATTTACCCTAACAGAAAACCTGGTGCTTGATAAAAGCTGTGGAAGGGTAAATGTTATGCAGGATATGGGTTTTATCAGAATGAATGTCCCTATGGAATATCCTTTTTTGCCAATTATTCGCACATTTAATCAAGATGAAGCTTTAGTAAGCGGTTTAGAGCAAGTGCACGTATTTTTCTCTACAGAAATATTATTTGATTCGGTTGGGACTAATGTTAATACAGTTCCATTGTTCTCTTCATCCAATAGATCATCTGTGATGACAGGGTTTTATAATTTAAATCCTGATCCAAAACAAAACCCACAATTGAGAAACTTAAATCAGCCGGGAAAGGTTGTTGCTGCTAGATCTGAATTAACTAATAATGAAACAGGTTTATTAAGTCAACTTATTTTGGTTGCAGATAATAGATTCTTGACAGATGATGGTGGTGGCGCAGTTCCTGAGAATCATGTTTTTATGATGAATGCAATAGATTTCTTGATGGGTGACAAAGATTTAATGGCGCTAAGATCCAGAGAAATTACTGATCGATCATTGAATGAGGAATTAATTACGGATGACGCCAAATCTAGATGGAAATGGATAAACGGATTATTACCGTCTTTATTGATTATAGGGTTTGGTTTTTGGCGTTTGCAAATGCACAAAAGAACCATGAAATTGATTGAGGAGATGTATGACTAAGAGTATGAAAATCCTTTTAGGAGTTCTGTTATTAATTATTATATTATTTTTTGTTAGTCAATCTAGACAAAAAAGACATTTCACTCAATCCTCTGATGTGTTTACAATATCAATGGATAAGGTAAATAGATTTGATATTCAAAAAGATTCGATATCAATTTCGATCGAAAGAATAGATACTACTTGGCAGATTGCTGGCAACGATTCATTGTTAATCCAAATGAATAGAATAAATGATGTAGAACAGAAGATATTAACTGTACAACGTGAATCTATGGTTTCAAATAACTCTAAAAAGTGGAAGACATTCAATGTAGATGATAGCTTAGGTTTAAAAATCACATTTTATGGGTACACTAATGAAAAATTGGGTGAGGCTATTTTTGGTAGATCTAGCTCGGAATGGCAAAGATGCTATGTTAGGATGGTAGATGAAAGTGAAGTATATATGACCAACGAAAATGTATTAAACAGACTACAAACACAACCCACGTTTTGGGGTTCAAAACCTCCACCACCCCTTAAAATAGAAGCTTCTGATTCATTGCAAACATTTTAATCAATATGAAATGTTTCATCAAAATAATATTCGTATTATTCACTACGTTATATGCACAGCAAGAAAAGGATAATAATATGAGTAAAAAAGTAATAAAGTCTGATGCTGAATGGGCAACTTGCCTTACTCCTGAAGAGTATAAAATTTTAAGGGAGAAAGGTACTGAGATGGCTTTTACAGGTAAATACTATAATCATAAAGAAGATGGTACATATACTTGTGCAGGATGTGACTATGAATTATTTAGTTCAGAAACTAAGTTTGATTCAGGTACTGGGTGGCCAAGTTTTTATCAAGCCCTAGATAAAGATAGAATTATTGAAAAAGAAGATAATACGCTCGGGATGACCCGGGTGGAAATTCTTTGCGCCAGATGTGAATCACACTTGGGTCATGTATTTAATGATGGACCAAACCCCACAGGATTACGTTATTGCGTAAATTCAGTTTCTTTAGATTTTATAGATTCAGAATAATTTTTTGATTTTTTTCTAGATATAGTTTTTAATTTTTTCGCATACTATATTTATCTATCCTCAAAGGGGAGGATAGATAAAATATGTTTACAAAACCTCGGATCATAATAGTTCTGCTATATTCTATTTGTATTACATATAGTCAAAATTACCGCAACGTTGATGAAATAAAAGATGATTGGCTAGAGCATACAAAATTTCAAAAACAAGAATTACTTTCTTTTTGCGATTTTTTAATTGATGAAGGGCATTATGAAAGAGCATTGCTTAGTTTATTTCAGTATCTGTATAAATTCCCCAGCGATAGCTTAGAAGTACCCATTTTATATCATATAGCAAGAAGTTACGACTTATCAGGAAATCCAATATTAGCAAATAGATATTATGATGAGGTAATTAATTTAACGAACAAAAATGATCGCGTGTTTAAAGCTGCGTATTATCGCAAACTATTAATAAAATATTATCAAGAAGATCATGATATAATTCTTGAAGAAACAGAAAACGAAACTGATCCATATTTGATCACTTTGAGAGGATATATATTTCTAAATAATTTACAATGGGTTGCTGCAAGACAAGCATTTTTGTCAGCAGATGAGAGATTTAGACACCGTCACTATAGTGCTTTAATAGCTCCAATTATGCAAACCATAGATAATGCAGCGGAAGTGCCTATGAAAAATAAATGGCAAACTTTAGCTGCTTCTATATTTCCTGGTGGTGGGCGAGCATATCTTCAAGAATGGGGGAATGCTGGAGGTGCTTTAGCATCGTTTTTTCTAGTAGCTTCATTAGCTTCTGCGAATACTAATTTAAACCAGTCTGGAGACTTATCCCTTACGGATAATCGTAATGAGCTAATCCCGCAAGGTGCAGGGTACCAGCTTGATTCCAATAAATTACCAAATAATCCATCATCATATGGTCTTCCAGATAATGTTCAACTAGCTACAAAAAATAAATATTTGATTTATACGCCGATTGCACTTTCATTAAGTATCTATCTTGGAACAATATTAAAAACTTATCAAGATGTAGATAAGGCAAATCAATTATTATTTCGTAATCATATACGAACTGCTATAGATAAGACCCCCATAGATTCATTTATGGATTTTATGGAACCTGATTTAGTAGAAAATTAATTATTTTATTCTGTTTTTGATTAGGTGTTGACACCTTATGGAATAAAAGCTAACTTGCGCGGCTTTGCTCCGTTATATTTTAATGCAAAGCGGATGTTTTTTGATAATTTGGTATGCGTGGTCCAATATAAACTTTGAGAGT
>CETM01040424.1_pt1 | contig 11591 bp, 7 predicted proteins | sample 361451 | NCBI WGS metagenome assembly CETM01 (sample SAMEA2622690, study PRJEB7988) | marine metagenome | isolation source: saline water (ENVO:00002010), including
CTGGTCGCTGGTGCCGTCGCGGATCAGGGACTGCAGCTGTACCAGGGTCTGCAGGAGGGAAGAGTCAATCCGAGTGCGATGCTCGAGCGCGTCGAGGAATCACTTCCCGAAGGAGCGCTAGCACTTCTAGAGCGAGCAGGGATTGTTCCCGAAACGATTCAGGATCGGATATCTCAGGCTGCCATGGAGGCCGCAGGATTTATAGCGACCCTAGCAGTCAGCGTGGGGCAAAACGTTGGTCGCTTCGCGGCCATGTTTTTCGTCATGCTGTATCTGCTCTTCTTTACTCTTCGTGACGGGGGTGAGCTGCTACACCAGGCGAAGTGGGCTCTTCCGCTGGGTGATGAGCGTGAACGGGCTCTTTTTGGGAAGTTTGCAGAGGTCGGCCGAGCCACGATCAAGGGCACCTTGGTGGTCGGTGGGGTTCAGGGGATTCTGGGAGGGATAATCTTCGCGATCCTTGGACTCCAGGGAGCAGTTTTTTGGGGTGTCGTCATGATTTTTCTGTCCATGTTGCCCGCGGTCGGCGCGACACTCATCTGGCTACCTGCAGCGCTCTTTTTGTTGGTTGGAGGAGCTGTGGTGAAGGGCGTTATTCTTTTGCTCTATGGCGTCTTCGTCATCGGTCTCGCGGATAATATTCTGCGGCCACTTTTGGTAGGTCGAGATACTAAGATGCCGGACTGGCTGATCCTGGTCTCAACCCTAGGTGGCCTGACCACGTTTGGGATATCGGGTTTCGTTGTAGGACCTATTGTCGCTGCCATGTTTTTGACCATTTGGACGATGTTTGGAGAGGCTCAAGAAGAAGACCTAGAGGGCCCTTAGACCCCTCGGACCACCTCTAGTGGAGGTCATTAGCAGGGATGAGTTGCCACCGACTGATTGGGATTCCCAATCGAGCTCCCCGATCAATTCTGTTTTGAGTGATAGGACTCGGGAGGGATAAGCGTTCTGGGGGGATCTAAGCTCGGTAGAGGGTGATTATCCAACGAGACGAGGTCTAAAAAACTGCGGAGCGTAATCGCGCAGGTGTCTCTCTTTCTCGAGCTGAGAAACACCGTCGGTCATCCATTCGGGTGCGGGTTGCCCTAGCAAGTGATGGCCGAAGAAATCTTGGAGTCGGTATTGAAAATCGATCCGGTTTTGGAGTTTTCTTAGCCCGTGGCCTTCATCCGGGTATGAGAGCCATATGACCGGTTTCTCCAAAAAGCGGAGCGCATTATACCACTCTAGACCCTGCTCCCAGTTCACAGTAGGGTCGGATTCCCCGTGTAGGTACAACACGGGTGTGTCCATAGTCTCCACACCCGAGATGGGTGATTCGCGCCAATACAGATCGAAGTCGTCGTAGGGGTTAGTCGCATATCGGCCCTGTCCGTATATGTCGTACCCGTGGTTGTTCTGTCCGCTGCCTACAAAAAGTTGATTGAATTCGCTGACGAGGTTGATTGGTGCAGCTCCGTGTGCGATTGCCGCGAACATGTTGGAGCGTGTGGCTATGTAGGCGCTGCCGCCTCCGGAGTATGAGTGTCCGCTTAGGCCTACCGCGTCGGGGTCGGCGTATCCCATATCGATAACTTTCTGTGTTGCGGCTTCAACTGCTTCCAGCATGTCTGAGTGCGAACTCCCGATCCGAAAGTGCACATCTGGCTGCATCAACAGATAGCCGTTGCTGACTAGGCCTGCGAAGTTTGGTTGGTGCCTGTATATCGGAGTTGGGTAAAGATGTAGATCCTGTGAGTATTTTTCGTAAAAGCGCACAACCATTGGGAGTCGTTCACCCTCAGCGAAAGTTTCGGGAATCGCTAGTGTGCCTTGAAGTGGGGTGCCGTCGGACAGGGTGTAGTCGAAGAGGATTCGGCTCCCCCAAAGGAATTGGGCCTGCTGAGGGTTCGCCTTCGAAAGACGTTGACGCTCGGAGAAGTTCCCGTTGCTGACCCATAGGTCCGGAAAGTCCTGCCAAGTTTGGACCGTGAAGAGGTAGCGGTCAGAATTCTTGGCCTTCAATGGATATGAAAATCGGCGGGCTTCCCATGTGAGGTCTTCGAGATCTCTTCCGTCTAGCCAGAAAAATCCCTCATCCTTGCTCCATTCTCCGTAGGCTTTTAGCAGCATAGGCTGGTCGAGGTTGATTGTTTCTTCTTCGGTGTCTGCCTGGACGGTCCGCAGGCGGATTTCCCTTTCGGTGCCGAAGTTTCCTGTAAGGTTTACCGCCGGATCGGCGTCGTACGACTGATACCAAACGTCGTATCTATCGTAGAGCACAATTCCGCTGGAATCCGATGTGAAGCCTGCTACCCCGTGTGGTGGCTTCTCTCCGAAGCGATCGAATTGTTTGTCAGTAAAATCGATTGGAGCGCTCGCTGTTAGGTTCGAGTGAGCGTCATCTTCTATGCTGTAGTCCCAGACGTTGCCGTCTTTCCAGTACAAGAAGTGTTTACTATCAGGCGAAAGACCGAGGGTGCGCAGATGCTTGGTCAGGATAGGCGTGCGATCACCCGTAGCTGTGTTGATACGGTAGTAGTCAGCATAGTTGGGTCTCCAGTCCGAAACGTAGGAGCGGTCATCCTTTCCTATGCCCCACTGTCCGTTTCTTGTGATCTGGACTTCATGCATCTGCTCGTCTGCGAGGTGAACCAGGGTTCTTTCTTGAAGGTGGATTGCGGCTAAGTACGTCCGACTTTGATCCTGAGACAATTGGCTTTGTTGTTGAGACTGTATTCGGGCGTCTTCCCAGTGCCAGATGTTCACATCTGCGAGAGGCAATCCTCCTTCACCCCAGTCCTCGAGTTCCGTCTCCTGAGCTTTTGTCGCGACGAAGACTGTGGAGGCGTCTTCGTTGAAGTTCAGATCTCCGTTTTCGCTGAGGACCCATCCTTCTCGCAGTCCGTCCACGGTAGGCCCAAATTCGTGTATTCGGGCAAGGCTGTCGCCAATGTCAGAGAAGACCAGCAGTGAGTTCTCTCGTTCTGTTGATCCTTTCGGGACTTCACCACGGAGAACGGCAATGGATGTTCCATCGCTCGACCAGACTAGGTTCGAGTAGCGTGCTTTGCTGTTGTCGAGCCCGCGACGCGCTCCATTAGAAAGGTTTATTAGATACAGGCCATTCCCGTCTCCCCCGTCTGCGTCGACAGTGTAGGCGAGGTGGGTCCCTGTCTTATTTATTGCGAGCTGCAATACGCTTCCGATCAGCTCTTCGTACCCCTCTGAAAGGTTCCGGAGAATCAGTCCAGTTCCGTCGAAGGCTACTTCGTCCTGTGTCTGTGTCTTTTCCACCCAGAAATGGCTCGACGTAGCCGAGAATCCAAAGTCGTATGCATCCTCCCAAACCCAGGATGTTCCAGATTCTAGGTGTGTCAGTCCCGCCTGATAGGAAACATCGTCACCATTTCGCTCCATCTCCTCCATTTCTTGGAATGGAGGAGAAAGCGTGTACCCGACCCACATGCCGTCTGAAGAGAGGATCGCATCGGAGGCTCGCGCGATTTCATGTCGGACACCGTTATCGACGTTCGCTACAACTAGCGTATCGTCCATTCTGACCTTCGTATACGACCACGCGACCCAGCGTCCGTCATCGGAAATCTGTTCGCCGTCGATCTGGCGCCAGATGTGATAGTCGGCGATCTCTAGAGGGCGTTTTTCACTGGACTGAGCTTCAACGTGAGCGGTGGCTACTCCTATGGTGAGAGGTAAAGCAGCCACGACAGTGAGGAGACGAAATCTTAAAAGAAGGACGCGAGTCATCATCAATCTCTCTTTGAAAGTGCGAGAGGGAACTTAACGACCGTTCCCGTTCGTGCGTCAGAGTGGGTTGATGGCGTCATGTCCGTCCTCCTAGCTCTGAGTTGAAAAAATAGAATGCCTTGAGAGGATGGACATGGTGCCGTCAACGTCTTTGCGTCTCACTTTCAGGTTAGTGCGGGGTGGGAAAGCCTAGTAATTATTGTTCGACGCAATGTCTTTCAAAGGAGGAAGAGATGCAGTTGAGACAGATGTTGGCAGTGATTGGTCTGGTACTAGTGCCCAGCTTCTTCCCAGTGCCGTCGGAGGCACAAGCACAGATAGCCGGTAATTGGGAACTGTCGTCCCAGGGACCACGCGGCGGAGATCAGACCATGACCCTGGTCGTGGAAATGAATGACGGCGAAATGACTGGCACGTTGACCCTGCAGCGAATGGGGGAACACACACTGGAGGATGTGTCTGTCGACGGTGCGGAATTCAGCTTCTCAGTGACGTTGTCAATGCGGGGCAACTCGTTCAAGCAGAAGTTTTCTGGAACTGTAGATGGCGACGAGATGTCCGGAGCAATCTCAGGGGCAAGGGGCCAGCGTGTATTTACTGGGAAGAGGGTTGGGTGAGCTGAGGCCGATGAGTCATCACGCTTGAGAAGCCGTAGTCAACGAGAGCCACCTGATCTCGTTGCTAGCTCTTTGTAAGTGATTCTAGTTTCGGGTTAGGGCTGATGAAGATCCTAGTCGTTCTGAATCTCGTAGCTGCCCGTCAGCGCTAAGTTGTTAGGTCGTTAGCTCGAATCTTCAGGAGACAATGCATGCGGTTCGGTGTCTTGTGTAATTCTATCCCGATTAGGCTTGTTTTGGTTTGTGCTGTGGCCACTGGGTCAGTCAGTGCCCAGGAAAGGCATCTTACCACCGAAGACTACGCTCGTGCAGAGAGTTTTCTGGGAGCGAGTACTACGCCCCTTGTCTATGGTAATTCAGTGCAGCCCCGCTGGCTGGACGACGGAAGCTTCTGGTACGCCAATACGGTCCCGGGCGGAACAGAGTACATCGTGGTGGATCCGTCTTCTGCTATTCGGGCACGCGCGTTTGACCACAATAGGCTTGGAGAGGCACTTAGCGATGCGGTTGGTCAATCCTTTGGCCCACTAGGGATCCCAGTCACGTCGATGTCCTTTGCAGGACATGATGTGTTGTTGGAAATCCGGGGCCTGGGTGGGGCGCGTTGTGATTTAGAGCGATACAGCTGTGTCGCCACGCAAAACAGCAGATTAGCTGTGCAGAGAAATGAGTCTGTATCCCCGGACGGACAACACGCAGTGTTTATTCGTGAGCACAATCTGTGGGTGCGAGATCGGGATTCGGGCGAAGAGACTCAACTCACAAGAGACGGAGTAGAAGGCTTCGGTTATGGCACAAATAATGCCGGATGGGTGCGACGAGACCGTCCCGTTGTAAAGTGGTCACCCGACTCCCGAAAGATCGCGACCTTCAGGCACGATGCTCGCGGGGTGGGATTGATGGTTTTAGCTAGCACTAAAGTAGGCCACCCTGAGGCTGATATTTGGCCTTATCCACTTCCAGAGGACACCGTCATCTTCCGTGTTCATCGGATCGTACTTGATTTAGATCGTCCAGCCGGAGACTACATGGTTCGCCTGGATATGGAGCCCGACCAACACCGTTCTACGTGCTCGGACCATATCGAGTGCGCAGGAGAACTCGGCGATCTTGAGTGGAGCACTGACTCTGATCGTTTTGTTTTTGTCTCAACCTCCAGAGACCACAAGGTAGCTCAGGTTAGGATGGCTGATGCTAAGAACGGCGCGGTTCGGGACCTTTTCCAAGAGGTCGAGGAAACGTTTTACGAATCCCAGAGCGGGTGGAGGTACTTGTCAGAAACGGAAGAGATCCTGTGGTTTTCACAGAGGGATAACTGGGGAAACCTATTCCTCTACGACGCCGAGACCGGGGCGCTAAAACGGAAGATCACTGACGGGGACTGGAATGTCCTTGATATTCGTGATGTTGATAGTGAAAGGCGAACGGTCACCTTCATGGGGAATGAGCGTGAGCCCGGCGATCCGTATTTCCAGTACCTGTATCGGGTCAACCTGGACGGCGGTGATGTAACCCTGCTCACCCCCGACAGTGCGAATCATTCGGTTTCTCTTAGTCCGGATCGGGAGTTCTTCGTAGATTCGTATTCGACCCCAGTCGTTCCTCCGATTCATGTACTACGGAGTTGGAATGGGCGTGAGGTCCTGCGCTTAGAGACAGCGGATATCACTCGTCTTGAGGCGTCTGGTTGGAAACCACCGAAGCCGTTTTCAGTGAAGGCCAGAGATGGCGAGACTCCTCTTCATGGATTGCTTTTCCGGCCGCTTGAATTCGATTCGACGCAGACTTATCCAGTCGTAAACTACCTCTATCCAGGCCCACAGAGCGGTTCGGTAGGTTCCAGGAGCTTTAGAGCTGCACATCGGGATCTCCAGGCGATCGCAGAACTTGGGTTTGTGGTGATTGAGCTTGATGCGATGGGTACGCCGATGAGATCAAAGGCATTTCATGAGGCGTATTACGGGAATATGGGGGACAACGGGCTGCCCGATCAGATCGGGGGGATTAAGCAGCTTGCGGGGCGTTATCCATGGATTGATGCCACGAAGGTAGGAATCTATGGCCATTCAGGTGGCGGGTTCGCCGCCGCTGATGCCATCATGCGTTATCCCGATTTCTATTCTGTTGCGGTATCTCAAGCTGGAAATCATGACAACCGCAACTATGAGGACGACTGGGGTGAGAAGTGGCAGGGTTTGCTTGAGGTCTATCCGGATGGCACGACGAATTATGATAACCAGGCTAATCAACTCCTTGCGGAGAACCTTGAGGGCAAGCTACTCATCGCACATGGCACACTTGACACCAACGTGCCTCCATCGAATACGATGCTTGTCGTTGATGCCTTGATTGCAGCTAACAAAGATTTCGATCTTCTCATGTTGCCGAATCGAGGGCACGGCTTTGGTAACGAGCCGTACATGATGCGTAGGCGCTGGGACTACTTTGTGCGACACCTGCTTGGGGCTGAACCGCCTCCTGGGTACGAGTTTGGTAAGCTAAGTCGTCCGGCCGGTTGATTGCTTCTCCGGGCTGGTTAATCCGAACGATCTGATTCAGTCTCAGAGACAGTCACCTTTATCATTACGACGGGTTCATTTGGACGATCTCCGAAGCCAGTCTCGATCTTTCCGATCGCTTCTACTACGTCCATACCACCGGTCACCTTTCCGAAAATCGCGTGCTTCCCGTCTAGCCAGTTCGTTGCAGCAAGCGTTATAAAAAACTGAGACCCTCCGGTGTTTGGTCCGGCGTTCGCCATGGAGAAGAGACCCTTTTCCGTGTGTGCGAGACCAGGAGCGAATTCGTCGGAGATCGTGTAACCGGGACCGCCCCGCCCCGTGCCATCGGGACAGCCGCCCTGGATCATGAAATCCTCTATCACCCGATGAAAGATCAAGTCGTCGTAGTATCCTTTCTTCGCGAGGTCTATGAAGTTGCCCGCGGTTATGGGAGCTTTGTCCATGTACATCTCTGCTGTGATCGTTCCGTGGCTTGTCTCGATCGTGACCGTTGGGTTGGCCATGAGTTCTCCGTCTGCGTGGTTCTTTGAATCAGCAAAGGCTAACAAGGGAGAGTAGAGATTGCGAGGTCGCTGGAGTGCGGCGAGAATGGGCCCATGCTGACGCGAATACGTTTCTCTTTAGTCGCCGCACTGACCACTGCGACGTGCACGCCAGCTCTGCAACTGACTCCTAGTGATGCGGACGCAGTCTTGTCGGTGCAGACGCTGGATGCCCCCGACCCGGGGCTGTCAGGCCCGCTTGAGGTTCTGACGCTCTATTACGGGTCGGGAACGGATAAGAATCGCCCTGAGTATCGCGATTCGGTCTCAATCACTACCCCAACGGTAGACGTGTCGAAGATGGTTTCGCTCGGCGATTCTGAGCAGGAGCGGAATGATTACTGGGGATTCACTACCGAAGAGATGCCACTCAATGGGCGTGTTTGGTATCCAAACGGTAACGGTCCCTATCCACTCGTTCTTGTTGTGCATGGGAACCACAATATGCGCGACTTCTCCGATCCGGGTTATGACTACTTGGGCGAACTCATGGCGAGTCGCGGCTACATCCTGGCTAGTATTGATGAGAACTTCTTGAACGGTGGCATCCGGGGTGAGAATGACGCTCGCGGGTGGTTTCTGCTTCGTCACGCTAAGCTCTTCGAAGAGTTCAACGGGGAAGCGGCTAACCCTTTCAACGGAAAGGTCGATATGGAGAACATTGTTCTCATCGGTCATTCCCGAGGAGGCGAAGCGGTGGCTAATGCGGCTGCGTTTAATGGACTGTCGCACTACCCGGATGACGCTTCAATGCGATTTGATTTCGATCTTGCGATCAAGGGAATTATCTCGGTCGCCCCGGTCGACGGTCAGTACCTGCCGACCGGCAGGAAGGTTGTGGTTGAGGACTTAAGCTATCTCACCTTTCACGGGTCTCACGACGGGGATGTCACTAGCTTTCACGGTCTGAGACTCTATGATCGGGTTAGCTTTACTGATCCAAACGTCTTCAACTTCAAGTCAGCCATCTTTGTGTATCGGGCCAACCACGGTCAATGGAATACGGTCTGGGGGGCGTTCGACGGAGGTCCAAGGTCAGGTCGCTTTTTAGACCTGCGTGGCCTGATTCCAGGGGAAGACCAGCGTCGCTTTGCGGAGATCTATGTTTCGGCTTTCCTGGACATCGTCACAAAGGGTGACAAAAGATATTTGCCGATCTTTCGCGATCATCGTGTGATTGGTCAGTGGCTTCCCGAAACTATGTATATCACCCAATTTGAGACTAATGGTTTTCGCCCACTCGCGACCTTCGAAGAAGATATCGACGTCACCTCTGGGACCGAGGAGGGGGTCGTTCTGCGAGGCGACTCGCTCTCTGCTTGGAGGGAGGAAACACTCCAACTCCGCTCAAGTAACCGAAGCAATACGTCGGCCTCACAGGAAAATCAGGCGGTCACGATAGCATGGAATAACCGGATAGCCGGGTCGGATACGACGCGCCATGGTCCTGCGGCTCGTTTCACCGTTCAGTTACCCGTTTACCTAGCAGCGAACTGGTCTCTGTCCGATGCGACAACTCTGAATTTCATGCTTGGCCCGACACCCCGTATTCCAAGTCCTAGGAAGGACCCAGATTCGGTTAGTGAGATGGGGTCGGATACGGTCCGGACATCGTTCTCTAGCGATGCTCAAGAGCCTTCCCCGGTCGACCTGAGCGTTGAGGTGACTGATGCAGAAGGGGTGTCCGCTCGGGTTACGCTAAGCGATTACGGGGCGATTCGACGACCGCTGGAAACGTATGTGATGCGTCGCCGCGATATTGAAAGTCAGAGGTTTTCCGAGCACTGGGAACTCGTACTGCAGACCTTTTCGATCCCGCTGGGCGATTTCGTGGCACAGGCCCCGCACCTTGATCTCCGGCGCATCACGTCCCTGGCCTTTGTATTTGATAGGGCACATGCGGGTGAGGTGTCGATAGATCAGATCGGGTTCAGCGATCTGGATCCAGCTTTCTTGAGCGCGAGAGTAGAGAACTCAGAAAAGTAGGATTATTGGGGTACTCTCTGGCAGAGAGTCGCGCCGGTTAGAGAGTGTTGCCGAAAGTCAGCGCCAGCTGATCCCGAACCGATGGGACCCTCTTTCGGGTGCGCTATTCACTGGCCGAAAGGCCCACTCTATAGTGAAGTCGTCTAACCAGAAAGCGAAGCCAGTGGTGAAGGGTGACATTTCGCTTTTCTGGGGCACATGCTGTAGTCCAATTCGTAGGACAAAGGTTCTGCCTCGAACGGGGTAGTAGCCTATTTCAGCGCCGGCTCCATAGGTAAGAGAGTCTTGTCTGTCGACTCCTGCGTTGGCCGCAAATCCAACGTCAAAGATTCCCACCTCTTGTCCATAGGTACCGGCTCCGAGGACGATGCGAGATGGCCTAGAGCCAAAATCTTCAAACGGTTCGTCAGGTACGTCATGAAAGGGTTTGTTACCGATGTCGTGGGCTGTCAAGCCGACTCCGATGGGACCTAGGTCTGCAGATATCCCGAAGTCGATGAGCATGATGTTTTGCTGCAAAGACTCGAGCCGTATCTCAAGTAGGTCTATCGCGAGGCCTAGAGAGAGCGCTCCCCAAAGTTCACGTCCGTATCCGATGCTGGCGGTACGCTCATAGCTTCGTTCTCCACCCGGCCTAAAGTGGTGGTCCTGCCCCAGGGGGGCATGTAGCTCATCTTCGGATTCCGTACCGTACTGCAGCGTTCGCAGTCCGATGCCCAGGGTGCCCCCAAGGAATTCGAACGCTCCGGACATTGACGCGGCCGAGGAAGCGCTGCCCCAGCGTTGTAGGCTGCCCCCGAAGCCAGTTGCGCGAGCTAGAAGGGCGGGGTGATAGAAGAGCATATCAGCCTTAACGGAGTTGAGAACGTAGGAGTCTCCTAGGGCCATCGCGCGCGTTGATGCTGGAAGTATCGTGGTCCTAGGAAGAACGCTATGGCTTTGTGCTGAGATCGCCGGGGAGAACGTTAGTACGCTGACAAGAACGAGAGCGATCGGAAGGTGCATTGGGGGACGGCGGGGCTTTTGGCGGGAGGGCAGTCTCAAGTTTGTGACCGACGTGTGTGCAGTCAACGCGAACCGTTTTCGTTTTGGACCCGCTGCTTGAAGTCCTCAATGAGTCGAAACGCAATTGATCTTGGATGTGGGCGCAAAGGGAGGTCGTCTGCATCGAACCATTGTGCATCAGTCAGTTCATCTGGATCGATACTTAGGTTTCCATCAAGCCAATCGGCTATGAAGCCGACCATCAGAGAATTTGGGAATGGATGTGATTGACTCCCGAAGTATCGGATGTTGTGAACACGAATGCCTGCCTCTTCTTTTATTTCTCGGTGCACGCACTCTTCTAGTGTTTCTCCCGGCTCGACAAATCCGGCAAGCGTTGAATAAACTCCGTCAGCGAACCGCGGGGAGCGCCCGAGCAGTGCTCGTCGGCCTCTTTGGACCAGCACAATCACCGCGGGGGAGATTCGCGGGTAATGCATCTGTCCGCACTTGGGACAACGGATGCTCTGAGTGTCAGGATCCAGTGCGGTGGGCGCAGCGCATCGAGAACAGAAGCGATGGGTCAATATCCAGTCTGCTTTCTGGCGAGCAGTTCCTACGATACGGAAGTCTTCGGGTGACAAATGTCGCCAAGCTGAACGCAGAGGGTAAACCCGAAGCCCCGCTGCATGAACCAGGCCCAAGTCTTCAGGAGGGAGAACGTGAACCCGGACCGACTGGCCGTCTGCTGTATGAACTTCTACGTCGACGACTGACGCCTCAAGCCGAGATGTTCCTAGAGCGTCTGAGAGGGTTTTTCTGGTAGGCAACTCTGGTGTGGGTTTCCCCGCCGTCAGAACCGCCTGGTTTTCCAGGAAAAAGAGGTTGATCACTGCTGCGGTCTCCTGTCCAAGACCGCTGTGCGATAGCAGCCTGCGCAGGTAACCCACATACGATCCCGAACGTATGCTACGTCCTTACGGGGCGACACGGATCGGCGGTCAAGTGGTATATCACACCTGGGGCACCTAAGCGCTTCGCCTGAGCGAAACGATGATCCAAGAGCCCTCTTTTCCGAATCCGAGTAACGGTTAAGAGTCACAGGGTGTAAGCTTTCTCAGCAGGGTATTAGTTCTAGGTGTCGTGAAAGAAGCCGAAAGATATCTATTCCCTAGCTTGCGGGCTGA
>CETM01009043.1_pt1 | contig 11569 bp, 11 predicted proteins | sample 361451 | NCBI WGS metagenome assembly CETM01 (sample SAMEA2622690, study PRJEB7988) | marine metagenome | isolation source: saline water (ENVO:00002010), including
CAGATGCCGGTCTTCATCGCCCTGTACTGGATGCTGATGGAATCCGTTGAACTGCGTCACGCGCCCTTCATGCTCTGGGTGCAGGATCTGTCGGTGAAGGATCCCTACTTCATCCTGCCGATCCTGATGGGCGCCTCCATGTTCGTGCAGCAGCTGCTGAACCCGACGCCGCCGGATCCCACTCAGGCGAAGATCATGAAGATGCTGCCGGTGATCTTCACCTTCTTCTTCCTGTGGTTCCCGGCTGGTCTGGTGATCTACTGGGTGGTCAACAACACCATCTCGATCCTGCAGCAGTGGTTCATCACCCGGAACATCGAGAACGACCCAAGCGTTGGCAAGGGCATGAAGACCAAGGAGTGATCCTGGTCACCGCCACGCTTCCAGACCCCCGCCCCGGCGGGGGTCTGGCGTTTCTGCCCCCGTCACGGGACAATTCCACGACCTTGTCACCGGAGTCATCATGGCTGCCAGTCGTCTCTATACCCAGGACACCATCGTCGCCCTCGCTACCCCGCCGGGGCGCGGCGGGGTGGGCATTGTGCGCGTCTCAGGGCCGCTGTGTGCCGCGATCGCTCGGCACATGCTGGGCACCCTGCCGCGACCTCGTCAGGCTCACTATGGCCCTTTCCAGGGCCAAGAGGGCATCATCGACGAAGGCATCGCCCTCTACTTCGAGGGCCCGCATTCCTTTACCGGCGAGGATGTACTGGAACTGCAGGGCCATGGCGGCCCGGTGATCATGGACCTGCTGCTCGAATGCTGCGTGCAGCAAGGCGCTCGGTTGGCCCAGCCCGGGGAGTTCTCCGAGCGCGCCTTCCTCAACGACAAGCTGGACCTGGCCCAGGCCGAGGCCATCGCCGACCTGATCGATGCCAGCTCGCGCAGCGCCGCCGAGAACGCCCTGCGTTCGCTGCAGGGCGAGTTCTCGTCCCGCGTCGACGCCCTCGTTCAGCGATTGATCGAGCTGCGAATGTATGTCGAGGCGGCCATCGACTTCCCCGAAGAGGAAATCGATTTCCTGGCCGATGGCAAGGTCGCGGCAATGCTCACCGCGGTCAAGGAAGAGCTGGCGGCAGTGCGGGTCAGCGCCGGCCAGGGGGCCCTGATGCGCGAGGGCATGAGCGTGGTGATCGCCGGGCGCCCCAATGCCGGCAAATCGAGCCTGCTCAATGCGCTGACCGAGCAGGACACCGCCATCGTCACCGATATTGAGGGCACCACCCGAGACGTGCTGCGCGAACATATCCATATCGACGGCATGCCGCTGCACGTGATCGATACCGCCGGACTTCGCGACACACCGGATGCCGTCGAGCAGATCGGCGTCGCCCGCGCCTGGGCGGAGATCGAGAAGGCCGACCGGGTGCTGCTGATGGTCGATGCCAGCATCAGCGAGGCGACCGATCCGATGGCCATCTGGCCGGAATTCGTCGCACGTCTCGCCGACCCGTCCCGGCTGACCCTGGTCCGCAACAAGGTCGATACCAGCCAAGAAGCCCCAGGGCTCGACTTATCCACACCCACCCCGGTGCTGCGCCTTTCGGCGAAGACCGGAGAGGGTGTGGATAACTTGAAGGGGCACTTGAAGACGGTAATGGGCTTTTCCAGCACCACCGAGGGCCGCTTCTCGGCTCGCCGGCGCCACCTGGACGCCTTAGACCGTGCGACGGCGGCCCTGGAGAACGGAGAGGCGCAACTGGCGGGTTACGGGGCGGGGGAACTGCTGGCCGAAGATCTCCGCGATGCTCAGCAGTCCTTGGGTGAAATCACCGGTGAGTTCAGCGCCGACGACCTGCTTGGCGAGATATTCGGCAGTTTCTGTATCGGGAAGTGAATGGATCCAAATAGCGAGCCCCGGGCGCGATCAAGCGAAAACCGCTCTATTCGCAAGCCCAGGGCTTCACCGTCACCATTCTATAAGCCTCACACTATAAGCCACACAGACGAAGTGACCGCTTACTCCCCTACCCACCAGCCACTCTCATGGCGGCCCTGAGGGGCCAGGCGTGCGCGGATCAGCGACATGGTTGGGTTCAGCATCTCGTCGAGGCCCCAGGGGGGGTTCATCACCAGCATGCCGCTGCCATACATGCCATGAGAGGCCGCCCCGGGATCCCGAAGGATGAACTCACTGCGCCACAGCTTGCGGAGCCCTGCCCGTTTGACCTCGTCGAGCAGCACATGATGTCGCCCTGCCGGCAGCAATGGATACCAGATCATCACGACCGCATGACGAGCCTTGCGGCCGATCTCGCGAAGGCTAGCAGCCACCTCGGCATATTCTTCCTTGCGTTCATAGCTGGGGTCGATCAGCACGCACAGGCGCGGAGTAGCAACGGGCAGCCGCTTTTTGAGCCCTTCCAGCCCATCGCCATGGATACGCCTAGCATTGTCGGGTAGGGCCTGTCCGCTCAGGTGATCGTGCTCCTTGGGATGGAGCTCGAACAGACTGAGCCGGTCCTGCGAGCGTAGCGCCTGATTCAGCCACCAAGGCGAGCCGGGATAGACCGCCAGATGAGACTTGCCTTCAGGACGTGCCTCGCGCTGTGCCAGATCCAGCCTATCCAGCCACTCGCCAAGCAAGGGATCGCTCTGCCCCAGGGTCTTACGCTCATCCCAGAGCGGCGCCACTCCGTGGCGGTACTCCTCGAGCTTTAGGGTCTCCTCGGCATCCAGGGGATAACTTCCGCGGCCGGCGTGCGTATCGATATACGTAACAGGCGATTTTTTACGTAATAAATAATGCGTAACGGCAAAAAGCGTTAGATGCTTATGAACGTCGGCGAAATTGCCGGCATGGTAGGCATGTTGATAGGCAAGCATAGTCGAATCCACGAAAAAGACCCGCGGGTGGCTGGCAGGCCCGCGGGTCAGAATGCGGCCTGCCAGAGCAGGCACAGGGTGGCGTATTACTGCTGCTGCTGTTGCATCGGAGTCAGCGTGATCTCGACCCGACGGTTCTGGGCACGACCCTGCTCGGTATCGTTGCTGGCGATCGGCTGATTTTCCCCATAGCCGGTCATCGACAGGCGCATGCCGGCGACGCCGGTCTGGGACAGGTAGTTGCCCACCGCAGAAGCACGCCGCTCGGATAGGCGCTGGTTGTAGTCAGCCGCCCCCGTGCTGTCGGTGTGACCAGCGATATTGACGCGGGTCTCAGGGTACTGTTGAAGCACGTTAGAGACATCATTCAGGGCTGAGCGTGCTGCGGGGGTCAGGTCGCTGGAATCGAAGGCGAAGGTCACGCTGCTCGGCATGTTGAGAATGATGTTGTCACCCTGGCGGTCTACGCCGATACCGGTGCCTTCCATGCTCTGGCGCAGCTCGGCTTCCTGGCGATCCATATAGGCGCCGATACCGCCACCGGCAGCTGCACCCACCGCGGCACCGATCAGCGCACGGTCACGGCTGCTGGAACCACCATCACCACTGATCATGCCTGCCATGGCACCGACAGCGGCACCGATAGCTGCACCGGTTCCCGTGTTGCTGCGTTGGGTCTCGCCGGTGTTGGAGTTGGTGGTCGAACAGGCGGCCAGCGTCAGGGCTGCAGCCAGCGGCAGGGCAAGGCGAAAGTATTGGGTCATACGGTTCATACTCCTTGGGGTCACGAACTCGTCACCTTGGGTTAGTCGTCACTGACCATAGCCAAGAGATCATTGAGAAACAACAAGCCTTGAGCAGAGGCTCGCAGATGCGAGGGATCTTCCACAAGTAATCCTTTTTTGCGCGCTTCCTTCAGCGACCGCTCCAATTGCTCGAGTGAACGTCCGGTATGGCGTACCCAGGTGTCCGAAGGGACGCCCTCGACCAGGCGCAACGTGTTCATGGCGAATTCGAGCACTAGGTCCTGTTCGGGAATACGCTGGTGGCCGGCGACAAAGCCGCGGGGATCATTCAGGCGACGCAGATAGGCCTCGGGCTGGCGGCTCTTCCAGCGACGCTCGATCTCCAGCCCCTGTCTTCCCGGCCGGCTCAGCTTGCCATGGGCACCGGCGCCGATACCCAGATAGTCGCCAAAGGTCCAGTAATTCAGGTTATGACGTGCTTCACGCCCGGGGCGACTGTAAGCCGAAATCTCGTAGCGATGAAAACCGGCCGCTTCGAGTTGGTCATGGCCCTTGTCTTGAATCTTCCAAAGCGTTTCTTCTTCGGGCAAGGCCGGCGGATGGGAATGGAATTCGGTATTGGGCTCCAGGGTCAGCTGGTACCAAGACAGATGATCGGGGCCGAGCGCTAGCGCCTGCTGAAGATCGTCTTCCGCCAATGCGGGGTCCTGCCCGGGCAGGCCGTGCATCAGATCCAGGTTGATATTGTCAAAACCGGCATCCCGCGCCTGCTCGAAGGCATGCTTGGCATCGTTACCGCTGTGAATGCGGCCCAGCGCTGCCAACTGCGATGACTGAAAGCTTTGAATGCCCAGGGAGAGCCGGTTGATCCCCGCTTCCCGATACCCTTCAAAGCGATCGTGCTCGACGGTACCCGGGTTGGCTTCGAGCGTGATCTCGATGTCCTCGGCCAGCGGCAACCTGAGGCGAAGCTCAGCGATGAAACGGCGATAAAAGTCGGCCGACATCAGGCTCGGCGTTCCCCCACCGATAAAGATGCTGACCAGCTCACGCCCGTCGGCCAAGGGAAGATCGGCATCGAGATCGGCGAGCAACGCCTGGAGGTAGGTATCCTCAGGCAGGTCTGCTCCATAGCCCACACCGTGGGAGTTGAAGTCGCAATACGGACATTTGCGAACGCACCACGGCACATGGACATAGAGCGCAAGAGGCGGCAGGGCACTCATGTTGCCAGTTGCTCCAATAATGCCTGCATGGCCTGGCCTCGGTGACTGACACGATTTTTCTCATCGCCATCTAGCTCGGCGGCTGATCGGCCAAGGGAGGGTAGCCAAAAAAGCGGATCATAACCGAATCCACCTTCACCCCTTGGCGAGAAAAGGATCTCGCCATCCCAACTGCGTTGCACGATCAGGGGAACCGGGTCATCGGCATGGCGCAGATAGACCAGCACACACCAGTAGCGTGCCGCCCGCTGACCTTCTGGCACCTCGGCCAAGGCGGCGAGTAGCTCGCGGTTGTTGGCATCGTCGCTTTTCGGTACCCCGGCATAGCGGGCGGAGTAGATCCCAGGGGCCCCATTCAACGCGTCCACCGCCAAGCCGGAGTCATCGGCGAGCGCGGGCAAACCACTCACTCGACATGCTTCGCGTGCCTTGAGCAGCGCATTCTCGACGAAGGTAAGGCCGGTTTCGTCTACCTCAGGTACCTCATACTCTGCCTGCGGATGTACGGCGTACCCCAGGGGTGCCAGAAGGCGATGAAACTCCTGCAGCTTTCCGCTATTACCACTGGCCAATACCAGTCGTTGCATGGTCATCATTTTGGCTCCTGCTAGAGAAATGCCACCATTTTACGCTCCAGGCCACGCCTGTGACATCCAGCACTGGGGAGGAGGGATAGGCTGAGACGATTAGGAATGTCACCGAAAAGCACGAACCCAGCCCGCTCAACAATCAGTTACATTATGAAAATCGACTCAGCGTTATGCTTCAGCCGGCTCATCCTGGGCTCGGTAAAAACAAATAACTATATGATATATATAGTGTAATAAGAAAATGATGGTGGCCAGCAGTTGCCATGCCGATAGGCAGGTGCAAGCTATTTTTGTAACTAAACTTTACAAATAGGCCGGAACAAGCAACGCTTAGGCGAGAGATCGGCTATACATATGGATCATATGAGGCGTCATCCTATCGGATGATGAAAATTTCGCCGGAGTACAGGTCATGAATCATCCAGGCATTTCAATCCTGCTCGTCACGGACTGCAACCCCCAGTCTCAGCTCTTCATCAACTATATTCATGAGCAGTTAGATGAGACGGTCACTGCCCTTCCACCGGATGCCCAAGTCATTCCAGATGGCAGTAGCAAGAACATCGTGTTGCTGGACACGAACCATGTGGCGGAAGAAGCGATTCAGCAATGGCACAACCTGTCGCTGGAAAATGAGACCGTGGTGCTCGCGGCCCTGAATCTTCGCGATGAGGATCACGCTGCCGACTTACTGGCGGCCTACCACCTACAGGGCGTTTTCTACCGTAACGATAGCTTGCTATTGACCTGCAAGGGGATCAACCGACTCATCGAAGGCGACCTTTGGATGTCGCGTAGCCTGATGGCACGGCTGATAAACTTCTATCGGCAGCAGCAGCGCAATGCGTATCGCCCGGTTTGTGGGCTGACACACCGCGAAATGGAAATCATCAGCCTGTTGAGTTCTGGTGCTTCCAATACCGATATCGCCGATAAACTTTTTGTCAGCGAACATACCGTCAAATCGCACCTTTACAATATTTTCAAAAAAATAAAAGTCCATAACCGTATTCAAGCGATGAATTGGGCACGGCAAAACTTGGCGACTAGCCCTGCCCCATTAAAAAAAATTCTCAAAGGAGCTTGAAAAAGCAACTAGAATAGCCGACTTCTCTATATCTTTTAAAGATAAAGGTGAATCGAATGGACTCGCCTGAGTTCTTCATTTTCCCCCATGAGTGCTCTCCACATATTCAGGATAAGCTTGATATACTCGAGGAAAAAGGCTGGATAGGAGTTTCGTCTGCTAAGTTGCAAGTTAAATCGCAAAATGAGGGAAGTAGAATACCTATCGGGCTCATACCTATTCATAGCTCAGATGAGGATGAATTATCTACGCTTGAAGAGTCCATCAGTGCTTACCCTGATATGGACTGGGTCGGATGGTTGGTAAATGACCCGGCTTCTTTTCGAGCTAGTCACGTACTCGAGACATTTATATTACGCAACCTTTTCGTCTTTCATGAGCACGATGATTCCGTTGATGACATCATCATTTCATTATTTCGCTGCAAGGCGATGTCACTGCTAAGGAGAGAAAACAGTGCAAGATCCCCTCGCGAGGGAATGAAGCAGGGTAGCATGCTAAAAATGTTAGGTAACACAGCATCAATGAAGGGGCTGTTTTGTAACATCAAAAAAGTGGCTGCAGTCGATGCTCCCGTGTTTATCAATGGCGAGTCCGGAACAGGCAAAGAGCTGACAGCCCGAAGCATTCATGAAATATCAGCACGTAAACATGGCCCTTTCAATGCCGTGAATTGTGGTGCTTTGCCGACCCATCTCATTCAGTCCGAACTTTTTGGTCATGAAAAAGGGGCCTTTACAGGGGCAATAAAGCGCAAGGTTGGACGCATTGAAGCGACTCAAGGAGGAACGCTTTTCCTGGATGAAATAGGGGATCTTCCGCTCGAAATGCAAGTTAACCTACTACGGTTTCTAGAGGACCATAAAATACAACGCATTGGCGATACGACTGAAATATCAGTAGACGTCAGGGTATTGGCAGCGACTCATGTCGATTTGAATAAGGCCATCGAAGAAGGAAAGTTCCGAGAGGACCTCTATCACCGTTTGAATGTACTCCATATCTCAGTCCCTCCCTTAAGAGACCGTAGCCAGGATATTGGACTTATATCTGATCATTTCTTCGATAAATTTTCAGGTGAGACTAGAACCAGAGCTCGTGGCTTCAGCAAGGACAGCAGAGCTGTGATGCAGCAGTATCAATGGCCAGGCAATGTCAGGGAGCTCATCAACCGCGTAAGGCGGGCTACGGTGATGTGCGAGCATCGTTTGATTTCGCCAGAAGATTTGGGGCTGGAACGACGCAGTCATGACTGGCGAGAACCGCTCACGCTGGAAAAGGCCCGTGAGATGGCCGAGCATGAAGTCATCAATGCCGCCTTGGTCAGGAACAAGTACAAGGTACAAAAAGCTGCCAAGGAGCTAGGTGTCTCCCGTGTAACACTCTATCGCCTAATGGAGAAGCATCACCTATCTCGCCAAGCTACCGAAGGATGTGATACCCAAAAGACCATTTTTGAAACTTCCAATATAATAAATTCATCATCTATCTAGCGGGTAGGCAACTCATTACTCACAATATTTTTTATCCTGAACGCAAATTTCTTGAGGCCGGCTATAGATGCACTAAGCTTGCCTATGGGTAGGTAAGAAAATAAGCACTCATCATTAGCTGGCACATCATACCTGATACGAGTAAACCAACATGATCGAGAGCAATCGATCAACACATTGTTGGGGTCAAAGGGGCTAAAAAGCGAGGGGACGACTATGCACGAGATGACCAAAAGGGTAATCATTTTACCCAGTCTGCTAACAATGATGGTGGCTGGATCCTCATACGCCCAGACATCTGACGATCAGAACATGGAGCAGGTCGGCCAGCCGCCTCCTGCACAGGAAAAACAGCCAGAAATCCAGGCAATTCCCGATATAGGTGGGGTACTGACGCCTCAAGGTCGGTTTGTACTAGAGCCTGAATTCCAATACTCACACTCCAGCGTCAATCGACTGACCTTCCGCGGTGTCGAAATACTCAGCACCCTGCTGATCGGCGCCTTGAATGCCGAAGATGTTGATCGGGATACCTGGACGACGTCGCTGACAGGGCGCCTGGGGGTGACCAATCGACTGGAGCTCGAGCTCAAGGTTCCCTATGTCTATCGTGAGGATACGGTTACTACTACCATTGCAGAAGTTGAACCCTCATTTGATCAATCACGCTCTCTCTCCGGCGATGGCTTGGGTGATATTGAAGTTGCTGCCCACTATCAGCTCAATCGTAACCTCGATGGTGGTCCCTTCTACGTCGGCAACCTGCGCTACAAGTCAACAACGGGCAAGAGCCCCTTCGAGATAGATCGTACCGATGATGGTATAGAGCGGGAGCTGGCCACAGGCTCAGGCTTCCATTCCATTGAGCCCAGCCTGACCATCCTGTTTCCATCAGACCCGGCCATCTACTTCGCTAACATCGGCTATCTTTTTAACCTCAAGAAAGATGTTAATGAAAGGATCGGTGAATTCGTCATCGGTGAAGTGGACCCCGGTGATGCTATACGCATGAGTTTTGGCATGGCCTACGCCATCAACCAGAAGTCTTCCTTCACGATAGGCTATAAGAATGATTTCATTGGTGAGACAGATACTGAGTTTACAGACCCTGATACCGGGATTAAGACCACACAAACGGCTGAATCTTTAAATGTCGGCTCTATGCTACTCGGGTGGTCTTACCAAATTGATCCGGATGTCGCCCTAAGTTTAAACCTTGAGTTCGGTGTCACTGAAGACGCTCCCGACACCACACTGACACTACGCGCGCCTTTTGGTTTTGATGTTTTCTAAACAACTGGTTTTTAAAAGCCGCACTGTAAAATAAAAGGCCTTCAATGAAGGCCTTTTTAATGTATAAAACTAAATAAAATCTCTAAAAACTCCTGAATGAACGCATAATGGCGGACTGTGTCTGTGAGGACTGAAGTGCTTCAGCATTTCTCAACGTCACACTGACGTCAATACTCTGAGAAATATTCTGTCCGGAACCATTGCTTACAACGGTACTGATAATGGCATTTCGGGTGATATTATGAAGCGCCGCCGTGAAACTTCCAGCGTCGGAAAAAGCCACCCCGGAAAAATCTGCAAGCCCTGCCAGATTGAATGTCTTCGGAGCAACCTGGGTAACAGATGTACCATTAGGACTGATACTCGTGGCATTTGGCGACAGGTAGGTAGTTTCCTCTGAGACGACATTGATGCCGGCCTGGCTAAATGCTAATTGCGTCTGCATACGAACCATGCCGTCGATTTTGGTCTGCAAGGTGGCACCGAAGTCCACATCAACACCACCAATCGAAAAGCCGCCACGCAGTTCTTCCATGTCATCCAAGGGGATGACATCCGCATGGGAGTGCGTATAGATATCTTCATTGAGCGGTGATGCAGCCGCCTCACTTAGAATCAAGCTTTCTGCTTCCACTGTGCCAGGCACCAACACCAGGCCTGCTACTACCAACGCAGTCAGGGCAGCTCCATGCACCTTGCAACAGCTCCCCTTCTTGATGCTCCTTGACGCTTCCATGGTTTGCCACTCCTGTGGTGATAAACCAACCATTGCTAAATAGTATAGGACCTAGTCAAAAGCCGGTTAAGGCTTCGATAACTAGCGACCCAGCTCATTGCGACCCGGCAGAGGCAACATGGCCGAACCAATGGCCGAGCGCTGCATACCTCGCTGGAGAGGAGAATTCGGCCTAACCTGCCAATCACGATCATTATTGAAATACTGTTTTGCCAGCAGCATGTCTTCACGAGCGCCTAGCACGGTTCCGGTCCATAACGTCTCGAAATGTTCCTTGGGAACCACCACAGTGCCAACCGCTGGATCACCAACCAGTACATTACCGTCGTCCATTCCCTTGATCACCACGAAGTGCTTGTATCCGCCGGTATTGATTAGAGTAATGGCAGGTAGTCCAATGCCGATAAAGTCTTCTAGCTTCACACGGAAACCATCGGAATTAAGACCCTGTGAATCCAGATACTGCTTCATGTCAAGCATGGAAAAACCATAGGTACGAATCTTGTCCGCATCGCCACGATTAATCATCGATTCAAAAACTTCAGCTTCGGAAGTAGGACGCTCATAATGATAAGTCAGCAGTGTCGCGACGGCAGCGGAACCACAACTGAAGTCATACTGCTGACGTACCACGCTTTCCCAACGTAACTCATTGAGACTTTCAGCTTTGACCTTAAAAGAGCCAAAGGGACTGACAATCGTCACTGGCCCTGCCCAAGCCGGCTGAGTCGCTAGGCTCAAAAAGGCTGCTATCGCGGCTGAACGAAAAAACATCGACATCAAACTCTCCCCCTTTTGATATCATCACTAGCAATCAATGGCGCAAGCATCACTGGGGGTTTGCGATGTAAACACTAATACCTACTGCACCACTTACGGCATTGGCATTACCCGTCGTGATATTGAACACACCTACACCGCTGTAACTATTTAGCGAGTCTGGCTGGATGTTTACATTACCGGTCACCACATCTCCGGAAACATTGAAACTGGTCGTGTCCACCGATGTATCAATATTCTGGATACTCTGAACATTGGTAAGGTTAATGCCCTCGCGGCCTCTTTCTTGCTGCATTTCTTCCATGTCGAGACTATTACTATCATCGAAGCCGGTAGCGGTAGATGAGACGGAGGTGTCGGCATAACTCAATTGACTCATACCGGCAGCAGCGATTAGCCCGGCAGCGATGAGAATTGCTTTGTACCGAGGCAAAAAGATACGGACTGCGCACATGGCCTGGCACTCCTTGCTATGAAAACTCGTGATGAGCAACAGGCTGGCGGAGCAAGCCCCGCCAGCCGTTAACCATTACTGCTCAGGAGGAGTTCATCCCGACCTTATGTCATGTCGGTCGAACCCAACCCTCAGTTGCCGATGCTGACGTTGCTGTGCGCTGCCACATTGGTCCCGGCCAGTTGGGAGTTGTAGATCCCGGTCGAGACGTTCATGTTGGCGATGCCACCGAAGTTGCCAGCCGCAACACTCACGTTGGCTGCTCCAGTGCTCAGCAGAGCCGCTCCACCAGCGCCGCCGGCGCCACCAGCTCCGCCGTTACCGGTAGCGGCCGTTGC
>CETM01037901.1_pt1 | contig 11555 bp, 8 predicted proteins | sample 361451 | NCBI WGS metagenome assembly CETM01 (sample SAMEA2622690, study PRJEB7988) | marine metagenome | isolation source: saline water (ENVO:00002010), including
GTATGAAAAAATTGTTGGTTGCAATTGTGCAGTCAGAGATGTTTCAGTCAAAATAAGTCTGATGGATTACTGGATAAGAATTAGAGAATCTCAATGACAATGAAATCCTGGCATTTAGATCGACGTACCTTTCTTCGTGGTTCCGGCGTGGCATTGGCCTTGCCGTGGATGCAAAGCATGGGCGTGGCTGCTCCAGTTGAGCAGGCTCCCAGGCGTTTGGCTTCGGTCTACTTTCCCTTTGGAGTCAGCCTGCCGAATGAAAAATCAGAGTATGCGGAGTGGAATTGGTTCCCCGCTGAAACAGACGGCTCCTTTCGTTTTCGCTCGTCGCTGGAATCTCTCGAACCGTTACGTGAAAACGTGACCGTGTTGGGCAGTTTGTCTCATGCATCCGGTCGAAAGATGGGAGGGCATGATACCGGTGATATCTTCCTGACCGGCGCGAGTTTCCGAGGTACCGATTACCGTAATGGGATTTCGTTAGATCAGTACATTGCCTCACACGTGGGTGAAAAAACTCGTTTTGGTTCGTTGGTGATGTCCAGCGATGGCGGCGTCGGTGAACCGACTCGAGCGACGACTTTGTCCTTCACCACGCAGGGGCGTCCGATACCGGCGTTGTCGAGTCCTCGGCAGATCTTCGATCGTTTGTTTGGGGTAGGGGATGCGTCAACAAAATACGAGCGACGGAGGCTAGAGAATACCAGTTCGATGCTGGATTTAGTCCTGGAGAATAGTCGGTCGATGAAGAATCGGCTTGGCAACCAGGATCAACGTAAACTGGACGATTATTTAGCCAGTGTGCGTGATATTGAACAGCGTGTTAATCGCTCGACAGCCTGGTTGGATATTCCTAAGCCAGATGTCACAGAGGATGCTGTTGATTTGGCGGTTGATCAAAGCCTGCCGGTTGAATATATGGAAGCGATGTACGATCTGATCTTTTTCGCCTTCCAAACAGATTCCACGCGAGTTGCCACATATATGTTAGGGCAGGTGGCCGGAGCGACAACGATTGCGAATGCTTTTCCCGCCTGTTTGGGGCTTCAGGGGAATTGGCACGGTCTGGCACATGGTGCGGGCAAAGGTGATGGAGCGTTGAAACTGGGGCGTTTTGATCAATTGCTTGCTCAACAGCTCAGTCGATTCATCCGACGTCTGAATGAAACTCAGGAATACGACGGTACGCTGCTCGACAACACCTTAGTGTTTTATGGAAGTAGTAACAGCAAGACGCACAATAATACTAACTATCCGCTTATCCTGGCCGGCGGTAAGTCCATGGGCTTTAAGCACAACCAATTTCTCAAACCCGGAGGGAATGTTCCGCTTGCGAATGTGTTTGTAACTATGCTCGATGCGATGGGCGTCCCGCATGACGGGTTTGCCGATAGCACCGGTGAACTTTCTGACTTGCGGCAGACCTGATTCGTCCGTTTAAGCAAATGCTTTTCTCAGTAGATTGAGGCTTTTGGGAATCGCGGTTTCGTGCGATTCCTGTCCTTCAAACTCCAGTGAGATATATCCCTGGTAACCAACATTCTTTAGTATTTTGGCCACGCGATTGTAATCGATCTCCAACGTATACCAGGTGCCGCCACCAAAATAAGTCTTTGCCTGAACGTAAATGGTTTTGGGTGCCATTAATTCAAACTGCTCATATTGGCGTTCGAAGAAATTCCCAGTGTCCGCAGTGACCTGCAACCAGGGAGAGTCGATCGCATCGACGATTTTTAAGACGCCTTCGGCTGTCCGCCCCAATCCCCAATGGTTTTCCAGCCCCAGAGTTACACCGCATTCTTCTGCTTTCGGTAAACATTGTTCCAGACTGTCGATGACCCACTTGAATCCTTCTTCGTCGGTATAACCCTCCAGTCGGGGTTCGATGCCTTTGGCTGCCATCAAATCATCAAAGCTTTTGATGGTACCCCAGCGGCCTGTGTTGACACGGATGGTGGGGATGCCAAGCTTGTAGGCGAGTTCGATGCATTTGAGAGTGTGAGCGATGTTTCGTTTTCGATATGCAGGGTCAGGAGAAACAAATCCCTGATGAGTCGAAAAGCCGCAGAGGTCGAGTCCGTTTACGAATGCCCGTTGCTTGAGCATCTGTAAATATGAATTGTCTTCTCGCGTCATCTGGACATGTAGGATTTCGACAGCATCAAACCCAGCCTCAGCTGCTAAGTCAATGCAGTCTTCGATGGGTAGCTTCGTATCTTTTCGATACCGCCAATATGAATAAGTGCTTACCGCGATTGGGTTCGGTTGCGTCTTTGGTTTCTTTTTGGCCGCCTGCACTGTATCGGGTAAAGCCGAAAGACTGGTGGCTGCGGATGCGGCCAGAGAAGTTTTCATAAATGAGCGGCGGTCAAGATTCACGACGAATTCCTTTGAAAAGTGATAGCACTGGACGAGACGTGTTTGAGCTGTATTCTAACCGGTTGCCGAGTACGATGGAATTAGGTCAGATGGTATACAGAGTGTGCGTTGCATTGGTCGTGTGAACACGGTAGAAAGAGCATTCGCAATGGAAAATCTAGCCACAGGAGTGAACACCGTGCCAGCCAAAAATGTACTTGGGACAGACCTTCAAACTTGTTCAACAAACCCACTGACCGGGTTTTATCGAGATGGTTGTTGCAATACCGGTGCGGATGATTTGGGCCTGCACCTGGTTTGTATCGAAGCCACGGAAGAATTTCTAACGTTTTCTAAAGCAGTTGGAAACGACCTTTCCACTCCAATACCTGAATGGGGCTTTCCAGGAGTTCGGCCCGGAGACCGTTGGTGCCTCTGTGTGGAACGCTGGAAAGAAGCACTCTATCACGATGCGGCACCCAGAGTGAATTTGGAAGCGACGCATATTTCCACCTTGGAATTCGTGGACCTCGAAGACTTACAGCAGTACTCGGTTTAAGGACTACGGAGCGCTTTTGAATTTAGGAGGTTCGAAGGGGAATGACTCGGGTAAAACCTGAATTTCGCTTGCGATATTGTAACTGAAAATGCCAATGCCAGGGAACTCTACATCGACGTAATAGGCGGCATATCCCTTGTCCGGAGTAGCTAAAAAGAGCTTGGTGTCAGACTCGATTCCCTTTAGTGGCACACTGGTCCATTTGGATTCCCGGAAATCCCTTGTGCTACTGGTCGCCTTCCAGAGGTGGACCGACTTGGGGGAGCCCGTCCATTTGACGTGGAAATAATTATCTTTATCGAGCTCCCATTTCATCTTTTCAAGTGTTTGGTTTTGTAATGTCTTTTTGAAAAAGGTCGCCATGGTCGGCAGCACCTGGGGGCCTAACCCGTGACCGGCATTGGGCAAGTAATAGAGATTCTTGGGGCCCACGAGTTCCGGGAAATACAAGCTGCTGGCATCGACCGTCCAATAGGGATCGTTGGTTCCCAAAACCATTAACTTGGGGATTGTGATTTTTTGGCGATAGGAATAGGGATCGACAAGGGCCGTTAGTTTCTTGCCTTCACCTTGTAGCATACGTTCGGGAAAGTTGTATTTGAGGTAGGGCGTGATCATATGGCTGTATTTACCATAGGACCTAAACTGCTGGTTCATCTGGCGAGGCATGTCCAAAACGTCGATCACCATCGGTGCGATTGACACAACCCGTTTGTCGACCGCACTGGTGAGCCAGGTGGTCCAGCCTCGCTTGGAGGCTCCGGCAACCGAGAAACGATTGATCCTGGTATCGGAGCCAGCCGAGAGGGTTTCTGAGGTTGCATCCATCGCTCGCACTGCGCTTTCAACCATTGGTAACAAAAGCGGCCAATCATGTCCCTTACCATTCATATACTGATCGAAGGTGTAGGCAATCAGGTCATCTTCATACTTGTCTCCCTGCAGTGGTTGGTTGGGGACCTGATTTAAAATGGCCACAGGCACCTCACATGCAGCGGCGATTACGGAAAACTGTTGTACCTCATCACGTGTGGCATCCGGCTGCCTGCTATTGGATGATCCTCCCGAAATAAACAGTATGGCTGCATCGTCCAGGGACGTGTTGTCCGGACGCAGGATTGTAAGCCAGTGTTTCCAGGCCTTTCCTCGCCACGTTTGCGAAGTAAGGCGGATAACCTGAACATCACAAATCCCGAGTCGAAATTCGTTTTTTTTCTCATAGCTGTAGGCATCATCAACTTCCAGAACATCGGTTAGTTGTTGTGCCTGAGCATGATACTTGTCGCTGAGAAAGAGAGCGACCAGTAAAATGGCGAATCGTTGCGGTTTTAAAAAGGGCATGGGCAAGATGAGCGTAGTAGGACAGGAAGTTAGAGCATCAACTAGTATAGCGTGAAGAGAATAGGCCAAGCCTTGTTTGCGAAACCTATTTCTCAGACAGTTTCTTAATATGCTTTAATACCCGGTCGTGAATCAGGTGAATACTTGTGTCACTCCATAATGTCCAGTAACCCTGAGGATACATCTTGAATTCGTACCAGGTGCTTCCCTCCAGGAGCGTTCGGTTGTCAGGTAATCGTTTGAGACGGAATTCGCCTTTCTTGCAATTCAGGTAACCGTCCAGGTGAGGCGGATGAACATGGCGATAGGGGCTGAGTTCATGCATGGGCGGAGGTTGTTTCGTTACATCAAAGGTCAGACGATTTGGCTTGTCCCAGATCGTGATCGGCTCGACAAAAGCGCCGGTCGAGAATTCACAATGTCGTATTGCGCCGACACCCTCGCCGTCAATCGTTGCTCGTAAGGGGTAAGCGATGCCAAGTTCAAAGTACCAGGCCGGCGGAGAATCCAATTCAGAAAAACCGATGACGTTGGGCCAGACGTCTTCAGGAGGTGCATCAATGGTGACACTGGAGACAACTTCATAGAGAGGGGTTTCATGCGTGGCCAGGTCAGCTCCGGCAAGCATGGGAAGTAACAGCAGGAGCGAAGTGGTAACACCTCTGCCGGTCGCTTGATTTGTTGCCATGCTGCGTCCCACCAGAGCGCCGATGATGGTGATAACAGCAGCCAGTGGGTAAAGCATCACAATACAGATGATACCTTCAATGGCGAAGACTAAAATGGCCCCCGAGCATAACAGGATTCCGAGTTCCGCAACCAGGATGGATTGTCCCGTCGATTGAATTTCTCCGCGATTGAACATGTAGCTCGTCACGACACCGACCAGCACGGGCATGCCAAAGAATAATAAGATGCCGTACCGTTCGAAGACGGTAACTGAAAGTGCGTAGAGGACGAGCGATCCGGCGATACTGATGAACATGCCGCTGACTGCACTACGAACGCGATTTGTCGGAATGGGAGTAGCGACTGGAACTTCGGATTGGTTGGAACGAGGTTTGCGATTAGGGAGAATGCATAGTAAAAACATCGTCGCAAAATTTACGACAGGGACGAGGATTAACAGGCCCAAAAAGGAAGAGCCCGTAGAGGCGACGCTACGGCGGACACTCATGGTCACGCTGATCCATAGAAACGGAATCGTCCATGCAAAAAGTCCCCAGGATAATAACTGAGCCATGTTGCTCATGACTTCAGAGCGATGTTTCAGAATAGGGCTGAGAAACATCTCGATCCGGTAGATTTCGCCTGTCGTTAGGTAAATGATGGCTGCTTCCACGGCGTATTTGAGCAGCATCAATGAGAATCCGGCGACAATATATTGCTTCCGCGTCACCGGAATGGATAGCGAAAACCACAGTCTGAGAAGATGTTGGATTGGGCCGAGTGTCTGAGGTTTGTCAGGTTGCATTAAGAGTTATCATCCTCAGTGGCCTGCATATCCTCGCCATAGAACGGCTCATAGGGTTCTGGTGTGAAATGGTTTAATTCCAAACTGTATTGCCCAGTGAAATCTTTGTCCTCACCGTAACCGCCATCGACGGCAACAAAATACGTTTCGCCCGTTTCGACATGGTACATGCCACCGGGCCATCCCCAGCAAACAACGAATTCCGCTTCTTCATGGTAGGGATAGATGTTGTCGACAAAATCGCCGTCGGCAAACTCGTCATCCAGATCTTCGATGTCTAAAGCAAATATATCCTGGTCACGAACGTAGAGTTCATCTTCCGGACTGAAGAATTCGTTATAGTCGGAAAACAGAACAGGATAGATCTCGTTGCCCTGGCCGTCGAAGACTGCAAGGCCGGGGAAGGTGTGGCTTTCCCAGTCGGTGGCATAGACGCTTAATGAGGCAAAAGATTCAGTCGCTTCAAACTGAAAGACATCGATATCGCCATCAAAATCGATATGGCTTACACGCTGAACGTAAAGGCTGTCGTTGTGATCGAGAACCGTTGCTTCTGGGCCGATTTCTTCAGTGTGAATATCGTCGCCCATTTTGCTGTCCGCTTCGAATTTCCACGGTTCGTCACTCCAGTACGAAACGTCGAGTGTATAGTCCGTGGTTGCAGAGTCCAGAGAATCTATAGCGACATAGTAGGTTCCTGCCTCGACGCTTAGTTCAAGCCAGGCACCATCGCCATTGCCCTGTGTTAAGCCGATGAGATTGCCTGTGGTGTCGGTAATGGACAAGCGTAACAGGTTGTCAGTCGTGTTTGGGTAGACGGAAACCGAAAGCTGGCCATTGTCAATTTCGACAGCGAATTGATCGACGTCCTCGGCGATGTCGATGTGGCTGTTGATGGTGTCAAAGCCATATTCCAGTGGGAGCTGAGTGGCTTGTTCAGGTGTATCACCGTGAATGTCGTCTCCGAGTTCTGAATCGGTGGCTGGTTCCCACCAATCGTCCTCGTATTGGAAGACGTCCAGTATGTAATGACCGGTGTCTTCTGTGTTTAAGGCGGAGACCATCACGTAGTAGGTTGAATCGATATCGACGGGGACGTCAATGTTCGCGCCGCACCACTGGTAATCCTCTCCGGTTTCAGCTCGAGCTAATAATTCCATTTCAGCATTGAGCAGTTCGACCACCACGCCCTCGTCCAAACCTTCATTGAACAGGTCAATTGCAACTCGATCCTCTTCCGCAACGAACTGAAAGGCATCTACGTCGTAGGCATTGTTAATTTCGGACTCGATAAATGCGTAGCCCCAATCCAAATCAAGTTGGGCTGCGTTATCGGGTGAATCAGGAAAAGCATCATGGGATTCACGATAAAGCTCTTCGGCTGACGCATCGCCATATTCGCCTTCGGCGAGTAAGTTGATGACTCCGAGTGCATCGGCAGGTGACAGGTATCCATCTCCGTTGGCATCCATGTAAAAGCTTTCGACGTCCGCCATCATATCCGCCAGAATCGGTGGTGCACCGATCAGTAACATTTCACTCGATCCGTCCGTGTTCATAGCATTGATTGGCAGTAATGCGTCAATCGGGCTGATGTGATTGTCACGGTTGATATCCATCGCATCGACTGGATTTTGCCAGGGACTGGCACTCAATACTATCCGTTGTTCCAGTTGATCAACAGCTAATCTGCGGCGTTTTTTCATCGTGGACTATTCCGAAGAAAGGATGAGACGATATCTAAGAATTTTACGGGCTAAAGAGAAGTTATGGCAAGAGTTATTCTATTGCTGTGGAATGATCGCAGGTTTTGTAAACTTAAGATGTCAGTGCTTTTAGGTGTTTAGGAGAAAGTATGCAGGATTTAATAAACGTTTTCATGCTGTTTGCGGAGGAAGACGGCGAAGAGGCCATGCGAATTATCGCTGGTGTGCTTCCACCGATTGTTGGCTTGATTTGTGTATTTGTTTTTGCGCGAGGCACCAAACGAAAGCGTCTCATCGAGGATACACCTACGTCCGTGGTGAAAGGGATTTTTGTTGGTCTGAATGAAGTTAAGGGAAACGCTGACCTGATTGCCAATCTCAGAGGGTACCTATCCGAACAGAATTGCTGTTGGTATTCCTACACGATTGAGGAACATTACACTCGGACAACTACCTATACCGACAGTGAAGGGCGTACCAAGACACGTACCGAATCTGGTTGGGAAACCGTAGCATCCGGGAGCAATCGAGTCCCCTTCGATTTGGTCGATGAAACGGGGGCCGTCCGTGTGATACCTACAGATGCTGAAATGGAAGGCAATATCGTATTTGAGTCGCGTAGTACGCCAGGCGACGGTCTCTATTACGAAAAGGGCCCCGCTTATGCTGTGAGAGGTTCCAATTATCGCCGACGATTCAAAGAACGGGCAATCGTTCAGGACGATTTGTTGTATATGTTAGGTTCGGCACGGATTGCCGAAGATGCGGCTAAAGTGGAGATTGCCAAAGAAGACGACATCTTTATGATCACCGTCAAGTCCGAAGAGCAGCTCGTGAGTCGCTATGGCTGGATGGTGCGTGGAGGTTGGTTAGGAGTGGTTGTTGGAGCGGCGCTCACGCCAGTATCGATCGGATGCCTGATTGGTGATCGTCGGTACGACGATATTTGGTATTGGATGATCCCGGCCGGGGTGGGTGGCCTTGTGCTGACGACACTGATTTATGTGATTTATGTTTTTAACGGACTCGTTTCCACCAAAGTACGTCTCGCGCGTGCCTGGAGCCTGATCGATATCCAATTAAAGCGACGGTATGATTTGATTGGGAATCTGGTGGGGATCTGTAAGTCTTATCTAAAGCATGAAAAGGAAACGCATCAGTTAGTCATAGCGGCTCGCAGCGGAAAATACACTCAGGGAGAAGCTCCCACTGATCAGCAGGTGTCTTCAACCGATCAGGTGACAACCGCCCAAAATCAAGTTATCAACCAGATGTTTGCTTTGAGGGAAGCCTATCCTAAACTCAAGGCGGATACGCAGCTAATTGAATTGCATAAACATCTCACCGAATGTGAAGAGCGGCTTGCGATTGCCAGAACTTTTTATAACGAAGGGGCAGGGAACTATAACGAGCGGATCCGGCGAGTGCCGGAAGTACTGTTCGCTCGCATGATGGGGTATATTGTTGCCAAATATTATGAAGTATCCGCTGAACATACTCAGCCGGTTGACGTGGGGAGTCTGCTGGAGAAAGAAAAAGCTGCTGCCGGTGAGCCTGTCATTAAAGCGCCGGAATTGATCGGTGAAGACGAACAGCTCGTGATTCTTGCTCTGGTTTGTCTGATGTCTGCTGACGGGAATATTGATGCGGATGAATATGCGGCTTTTGAGAAATTTGTTGCTGATGCCACTGGTAGTTCCGATATCGGAGTTGCAAGAACGAAAGCACAACAGGCATTGGATCAGGTTAAGTCCGGCGGGCTGGAAGCTGCTGAAAAATCATGCCTTGATCGCTTACCCTCTCTGGTAGGGAAAGATATTGTTCGCAGCTTTTTACAGGCCTTGGACGACATCGCCGAGGCCACTGCAGATGGCTCCTGGGATGAAGCATCCATGTTGGAACGCTTTAGAAAGGCTGTGAGCGATGCCGGTAAGGAGTAGATGTCTTGGGATCCTGGCGGTAGTCAGCTGTTTGCTTGTCTCTGCGAAGTGTGGCGTAGCAGCGAATCAACCGCTCAACGTGATGTCATTTAATATTCGCTTTGACAATCCAGCCGATGGTTTTGATAACTGGAAGTTCCGAGCACGACACGTTGCTGCCATGTTCAAAGAACATCAGGTCGACGCTGGTGGGTTGCAGGAAGTAAAGCATCATCAATTGGTATGGTTGCAACAGGCCTTACCGGAATATCAGTTTGTTGGCGTTGGTCGGGATGATGGAAAGGAAAAGGGAGAATATGCACCGGTCTTTTTTCGCAAGTCGGAATTTGATCTGCTAAAGACACAAACGATTTGGCTCAGTGAGATGCCCGAGGTAGTGGGAAGTAAAGGGTGGGATGCCGCGTTGCCCCGAATTGCCACGTTGTCTGTGCTAAGACACAAAAAGTCGGATACCAAAGTGCTGTTGGGAAATACTCACTATGACCATCGTGGCGTGGAAGCTCGCAAGAAAAGTGCTGCGGTTATACACGAATATTTAGCTAAATTGCGAAAAGAGTTCGGGACACCCGTGGTTTTGTTGACAGGTGACTTTAACTGCCTACCCGGTTCCGCTCCCTTTAAGGCGGTGGAAGTTGCGAATGATCTCGTGGATGCATATAAGCTGGCAGATCAGCGAGTCGGACCGGATTCAACCTGGAGTGGATTTCGGGCTGTGGAGCCGGGACGTAGGATTGATTATGTGTTCACCCGGAAAGGCACGAGCGTACGAAAGCACGTTATCGACGACAAACAGGTCAATGGCAGGTTTCCATCAGACCACTTGCCAGTGATTGTACAGATTCAATGGGAAGGTAAAAACTGATGCGGATTGTTAGTGGGGGATTGCAACACGAAACCAACACCTTTTCGGTTTCACCAACGCAGTTGGAGGATTTCGTGCGTGATAGCCATTTTGGCGAAGGGTTGGGGGATTCAGGATCGATTCGAGAGCGATTCCATGAGACCAATACCGTTCATGGTGGCTACCTGAAAGGTGCTGATGAATTAGGGATCGAGTTAGTGCCTGTGTTGAATCTGCGGGCTTATCCATCTGGTATCGTTACACGTGAAACGTATGAAACGCTTGTTTCTGAATTGGTAGCACGCGTGCAGGCTGCTTTGCCGGCAGATGGCATCCTACTGGATCTTCACGGTGCCATGGTGACAGAAGATTATGAAGATGCAGAAGCCGAAATCGTCCGTCGTGTACGGGAATCGGTTGGTGCTGATCTGCCGATTGTCGTCACTCTCGATCTGCATGCGAATATTTCGCCTCAGCTTCCCGGGTATGCGGATGTTATTATCGGTTACGATACCTATCCGCACGTTGATATGGGAGATAGAGGGTACGAAGCGATTGTCCTGATGTCGCGTATCGTTCAGGGAGATGTGAAACCTGCGATGGCATACAGACAACTGCCTCTGCTAACCATGCCCCCTATGCAGTGTACATTGCGCGAGCCGATGGTGGATCTGATCGCAGCGTTGCACCAATTGGAGTCCCGGGAAGGGATGTTGACGGCGACCGTGGCGATGGGATTTCCCTTTGCAGATATTGAATGCATGGGAGTTACCGTGTTGGCTGTGGCCGATGGAGATCAGCAGTTAGCGGAAGCAGCGGTCGACGAGTTTTCTCGATTGTTGTGGGGGCAAAAAGAAGAATTGCAGCCCAGACTGGTCACGATTGAATCGGCGATCGAACAAAGTAAAGAGGCCGGGGGCTTGGTAATCTTCGCAGATGGATCAGATAACCCGGGTGGTGGAGCGCCCTGTGACGGCACGGTTGCATTGCAGGCTTTGATTAAAGAAGGGCTGGAGGGAGCCGTGGTTGCTACGCTCTGTGATCCCGAAGCGGTGGATGCTGCCTGGGATGCAGGGGAAGGGGGTCAGGTGCAGTTGTCGTTAGGCGGAAAAGTAGATGAGTTGCATGGAGAGACGCTGGAAGTGGATGCATTCGTTGAGAGGCTGAGTGACGGCGAGTTTGTCTTTGGAGGTCCGATGGCGCAGGGGCTGAAGGATTCGCTGGGGAAGACAGCACTGCTGGTCATCAATGGTGTCCGGGTTGTAGTCACGTCGTTGAGGCGGCAATGCATTGATCGTAATATGCTCAGGACGGTGGGGGTCGAGTTGGACAGTAT
>CETM01201925.1_pt1 | contig 11548 bp, 11 predicted proteins | sample 361451 | NCBI WGS metagenome assembly CETM01 (sample SAMEA2622690, study PRJEB7988) | marine metagenome | isolation source: saline water (ENVO:00002010), including
TTAAGAGCTTTTAGATCACGTGCAGAGCCAAGTTCAAAAAGAATTGCAGTAAGAGTAATTTGATCCAAAAAATTTTGGTTATAATCCTCTTTCAATTTTAGTAAAAGATTTTGGGCGTAAACAATGGCTTTTTCAGCTAGCATTAAATCAATTTAATTATCATTTATTATAGCAGAAATTGCTTTTTTAAGCAAGGTTTTTGTTGTTATTTACTTACTTTCTTGTATGATTTATTATGTATTTTACAGTATTGATTAAATGTGATATAATTAACAGATTAAAATAATTTAAAACATGGTTAAATTCAAAAGTAATTTAGAGAGAAATAAATTCAATCCACATCAGTATATTAAGTTTATAAAAGAACCTAATAATCGAAGATTCCATGACTTAGATTGTCTGTTGTGGTCAAAACTTTTTAATACAGATAAAAGGTTAAATGAAATTGTAAAAGATCTAGTAGTAGACTACTCTTACAATGAAAACGATGAAGCAAATAGAGTATTGATTTATAGATCTGATCCAAGTGGAGAATATCAAGATATAAGAATCTTTATTAGTAAAATGATTAGCGACAAATTTAAAATTCTTGAAAGTCATAATTTAAATGAATTTCAAATTTTTGAAATTTTTAAAGCGTCTAAGTTTAAATATTTAACATCAATTTCTAAATTTATTAGAGACCCTGAAGCGAAAAAATATGCAGAAACTCAAGCTGAAATTGCAAACATCAAGGAACCTAGTTTAAGTGGAGATGACCATCCTGTTTTAGTTAATAATGACCCAAGTTTAAGTGGAGACGACAATCCTGCTTACAACCCAGATTTAGAACCTAGACTGACTGACAAAACACCTATTCACGAAAGAAGTACAGTAGAAACTCCTAAAAATGTAGTTGCAGATGTAGAACTAACAAGAAGATTTGTGCTTAAGGGACTATTAGCTGCCGCTGTCGCCGGCTCAACAATAAAAATTTTAGAGCCCACTGATGAACTGGTATCAGATTCTAATACTATTCCCGGTTTTGATTCAGTACCTAGCCCGGTAACTCCCCCCCCTGCTGACCATCAAATAAATCATGAGCCTTTACCTGGTCCAATTAATCCTTCAGAAGAACCTGAAGCAAATGAAAATGCTCTCGAGACTCTGAGTAGAAATCAACTAATAGAGAAGTTAAAAGAGGTAACTGAAAGTTACAAAGATGCAACTAAGAAGGCTTCTACTTTTATGCTGACCGAAAGCCCAGAAAATGAATTTTTTATAAAAGCCATAGATTTAATAAGTAAAATCAACCTAAGTGCAGAAGAATTCCTAGAATTAAAGCTAATTGAAAGTTGTAATCTTGTGAAATTTAAATCTGATAAAACTAGAATTGATAATCTTGCAGGTAAAGCGATGGTCCAAAGTGATAAGTGGTTGATAAAACTTCTTCAAAGAGCTTATGATACTAGAAGAGAAAGAGAAGAAAGAGCTAATGATTTTGGTGATGGAAACTTTTACAATGCAATTACTTCAGTATGTTCTGAATTAGAAAACGAAGTACATACTGGCACTAAAGATACAGTGGATTTATTTCCAGAAATTAAGGATGTTCTTTTTGATCCAAACGTTATTGAATCAATCTTGATGATAGAAGGTGGTTTTAGAGCTGATGATTTAATGAATTCTACAGCAGTTTTAGCAATCACAAGGTCTTTGATAAATAGCGGTGAATTTAATCCAAATTTTGGTTCTGCAGATGTATATAGTGGTAAACATAGAATGAAAATTGCTCTTAATCACATTCTAACAAGTGTATTTATTCAAAAAGGAAAATTTAACAATAAACATGTTAAAAGATATTTTGATGATCTAGGTATCTTAGAATCTTTTAAAGATAGCAATGATAACACTGAAAGAACTTGGACATCTTATCGATTAAAAAAATGTAGCCCTTTCTCTTCTTATAAGCTACGTAACAATCCAGCAAGACATGCTCCTACAGAAACTAAAATAGCTGAAATTTTAATTGATCCACAAGCTTCAGTTAAATTAGCGTTAATGTCCTACAGAGAAAATTTACATTATTGTAGATCAGCCCTAGTAAATAACATTGATAACCTAAGAGAATTTGCAAATCCTCAAGCTGTGTCTAACTTTTGGTTAAAAATTGTAGCTTCTACTAATATTTGTGGAGGACCTAGAGTAGGAAAATTTTTAAGAGAGTTAGCTAAATACCCTGGATTTATATCAGATGATGAATTTGAAAATTTAAATTTAGAACAAGAACGACAGACTCTTCAAAAATTTGCAAAACTTATCAAGTTCTCAGAACTAAAAAGTAAAAGACAAATTAGGGCGATGTCTAGATCTGAAAGAAATGATTACTACAATTCTATAAAAGCTGAATTTCAAAATACCGAAAAATACCCGAAGAAAAAAACTGAAGAAGAACTAAATGAAATGAGTTTAGAAGATCTACAAAAACATATTGCAAATTATAATAAAGCTTTAAAAAATTGGTATGAAACTATCTTGAATCAAAAAAGACGTAATAAGTTAATATATCATCCTGAATACTCTGAAAAGGTAGATAATATAATGAGTACAATTAACTTAACTCCTCATATTGAAACTCAATTAGACCTAAGTAAAGCTCAAGCCTTAAGCAATCCACTGAACACTGATAATCTTTAAGATTGTATTAAGTTTTAAAGTAAAAAGTGTGATGCTAGATGGTTGGCTCACGCTTTTTTTATAAAAATATTTGGATACTAATTTGGAAGTTTTATTTAATTGATTTTGAATCTGTTGTAGTTTCTTTTAAAACTTTCAATACTGATTTACGAATTAAATTACAAGAGCTGGTGAGTGTTAAGGTTGCAACAATAGTTCCAGTAATTACAGCTTTATTTAGCCTATGTAAATCATTGGGTTTGAGTTCTTTCATATTAATTAATTAAAAAAATAGCATTATTGTTGGAATGTAAAATAAAGCAAAAATGGTACTTATTAAAACTGCGATAGCTGCTTTGTCGGGGTGAACTTTTAGTTCCGTTGCAAGAGCTACAGTGTTTGCAGCTAATGGAACAATCGACATTAAAATCAAAATACTATGAACCTGTGCACTATAAAAATTTAAATATAAGTTATCAATTACAATAATTGATAAAACTACTGCAGGCCATATTAAAAATTTAGCTAAGAAAGTTAAACTCATGAATTTAAAGTCGATATGGCTTCTTTTAACACTTGATAGACCCATTCCAATTAACATCATACCCAATAGAGTATAAGCACCTTTAAAACTTTGAATTGTTGTTACTGCTAATTCTCCTAGATTGAATCCTAGATAATTCAGAGTTAAACCTGCAAAAAAAGCATATACTGTTGGTAATTTAAGTACTTTTTTAAAACTTTCGTAAGCTGTGTGACTGCCCTTTGCTGTAATAAAAAAACCTAAAGTATTTTCATAAAGTACAAAACCTAAAATCGATAAAACAGCTAAACTAAAAGCTTCTTCTCCAAGAACACCCATAACAACCGGCAGTCCAAAATAACCTGTATTACCTGTACCGGAAGTAAAGGCCAGAATGTTTTTTGTAGAGTCATTTTTAAATATTTTATTTCCGATCCAAAGAAAAAGTAAGCAAATCAAACAAGAAATAATTAAAAACAAAAGTGGTAATGTTAAATTGGCAAAATTTAATTGTACAGTATAAGTACCATAAAAAATTACAACTGGACCAATCATGTAAATTAAAAGTTTAGCAATTCCTTCTTTTCCAACCTCTAGATATTTTGTAGCTACAAAACCCAAATAAATCATTAAATAAAGAGGAATTATCTTTAGTAAGATCGTCATAAAAATACTCATAATAATTAGTTAACAAGTAACATATATAATCCTTTTACCAGGTATTGTCAAGAATGCAAAACTGTTCTAATTAAAATAATTTTAACTCTAAATAGATTTAGATTTCTTTAAATCTTCTTTAGAACTAAAAGCGTAATATCATCTTGTTGGCGCGCGCTCTTTGAAAATTCTTTGATGTCGTTAAGAATCAAATCTTGGATTTGTTTAGTATCATGGTTTGCAGCAGCTTTGGTTAATGATTCTTGAAAGCGAATAAAACCATAGGTTTCTTTGGATTCATTCCAACACTCAGGAATTCCATCACTGTAAATAACCAGGACATCATCTTTTTGCATATCAATTGTGTGTTGGGTTAATTTATCTTTGATTCCTGGAAAAAGTCCAACTGCAATTCCCCCACTGTCTAAAACTTCAGTTTTTCGACTAGAATTTCTGTAAATTATAATCTGTTCGTGACCGGCTGAAACATATTGAATTTGAGATTCGTTAATAATTTTAAGCAGAACTAAAGTGATGAAAAAATTAGGATTGGTTTTAAGTCTTAAAACTTCATTTAAAGAATCAATCAAATCTATTAAATTTTGATTAGATACATTAGCTGAAATAAGTGCATTTGAGATTGCAGCAATCAAAGCAGCTGGAACTCCATGCCCTGTTACGTCTCCAACATAGAAATAAGTTTGCTGGTTTTGGGTTTGAATTACATCATAAACATCTCCTCCAATTTCCTCGGCCGGAATTATGATGGAAGACATTTGGAATCCAGATATTTCTGGAAGACTTTGTGGTAATAATCTTTCTTGGATATTACTTGCAATTTCGAGTTCTTTTTTGACTCTTTCTTTGTAAATTCGATCCTCGGTAGCTTTATTTAAATCATCCGCCATTTTGTTAACATCGGTAGCTAAAAGCTCAAGTTCGTCGTTAGTATGAACGTTGGCTTTGGTATCAAAATACCCAAGTGCAATTTTTTTAACTACCTCGGTGATACTTAAAATTGGCGATGAAATTTTAGAGGCTAAAAAGAAGGCCATTAGAACTCCCGATAAAAGAGCAATTGCCAAAATAAAAGTGGAAGCTTTTAAAGCTTGGTAAACAAGAGAATTTAAATTTTCATAATTCATATGATAAACCAGCGCATATTGCTGCTCGAGTGGAACTACAAAATTGGTGTATTGTTTTCCATCTGGGAAAAAATTACTTAATGAAAAATCTTTCTCTAAATACTGATATTCCCCTACACCGACTTTATCAATATAAAAAATATCTTTGTTTTTTGTTAGTTGAATAGACGGTTTTTGAGCCTTTATTCTATCAATACTGATGTCTATGTTAATCGAAGATGGAGATAATGTTTTGGATTGATACAATAATTCTCCATTGAAATCATACAAAGAAAACCCATCAGCATTTTGATTTTTAGCTAAAGTTTCGGCTAAGTCTCTTTCGAAATATATTTCATTTTCTTGTAGATAATAAGTTTTATAACTTTCTAAAATCGATTGATTAGTAAGCTCAGAGTAGGATCTGAAATTGTGAAAAATTTCGGTTTGTACATTTATAAGTTCGCCTTTGATTAAAAGCACTCCTGTTCCGATAATAACACCCATTACAAGGAGTGAAATATAAACAATAAATTTGGAGCGAATCGAACGCATAAAAATTATTTAGCTTTTAAAAATTTTATATCAATTAAGCCATCTAATCTAGTTTTTAATGAAAAATCTTTTGACAAAGCATAGTAATTTTGATTTTCAAATAGAGGAATCCCCAGCCTTTTTTGGTTTACAAGCTCGGCTAAAGTTTGGAGTTTTTGGATCTTTTGGTTTTCATCTTCAATAGATTTTAACTCTTCTAAAATTTGATCTATTTTGGAATTTGAATATTGGCTAAAATTTAAGTTAGAATCACTTTTTGCAAATGCATTGTAAAAGCTTGTTCCATCTGCAAAATCTGCTTTAAATCCAAACATAATCAAATCAAAATCCGCTAATTTTTCTTGATTGTATTCTGCAAATTCTAAGGGTTGAATTAGAACGTTTAAATTTAAAGTTTGGAATAATTCATTTAAAAATATTTTAAATTTAGAGAATGGTGCTGGAATTGCTAAACTAATTTCTTTACCTTGAAGTTTTTTAATCTTAGCTGAATCTTTAAGATCTTTTAAACTTTGAAGTTCAAAATCAATATTGGGATTGTATCCAAATACACCTTTAGCTAGGAACTGATTGGTGTTTTTCCCCATTTTGGAAGTTAAAACTTCAAAATCAATTGATTTAAATATTTGATAAAAGGTATCTTGAAAAGATTTATCTTTAGCAAGTTTAGATCCGTAATTAAAAAGAATAAAATTACTTGATTGATCTGAATTATTTAAGAGTTGAAATTTTTCAGAATTTAAAATTTGGGTTTCAGGAGAAATTCCATAAAGTGCAACTACTTGATTTTCAAGATTGGCATACTCGATTCTTTTAGCAAATTCGGGAATTGCAAGTAAGTCTAGAAATTTAAAATCTGGTTGAGTTGAATGGTAATTTTGATTGATTTCTAATGCAATTTTATTATCACTTTGTTCAACAAACTTATAATACCCTGTTCCATTTGGAGCGATCTCTAAATTGTCTATTTTTTGGAATTTAGCAATTGGAATCAAAGTAAATTTATGAAAAACAAAAGGATCTTCTTGATTTAAATTTAATCTAAAAGTTAGATCGTCAATTACCTCTATGGACTTAAAAGTGCTTAAAATTTCCGATAAATTGCTTTGAGTTTTAAGAACTTCAAAAATATCCTTGATACTTCGAGAAGTTAAATCGGCATCATTATGAAACTTCACATTTGGTTTTAATTTAAACTCAACTGTTAGAGGATCAATTTTCCCATAAGAAGTTGCTAAAACTGGAAGTAAATTTAAATTTTGATCATAGGAAATCAAACTTTCGTAAATGTAATTTAATCGAGAAGTATTAAAATCTGAATAAGTATATGGATTTAAAGAATTTAAAGGAGAATCGTAGACAATTTGGATCTTAGAAGGTTGGGAAAAAAATTGTAAATAAATTACAGCTACTAAAACTATTAAAATAAGGATTGGAGCTGTAAAAATTTTAAGATTATCTTTAAATGCCATTATTAAATTTAATTAGAAATTTGTTTTTCATAGGCAATAATCGTGTTTTCAATTAGGCAAGCAACAGTCATTGGTCCGGCCCCGCCTGGAACTTTGGAAATGTATGAAACTTTATCTTTTACATTTTCAAAATCAATATCACCTTTAATTCCATTTTCGTCTTTATAAAATCCAACGTCAATAATTACAGCTTGATCTTTAACCATATCTTTTTTGATTAAATTTGGAACTCCTGTAGCTGAAATTAAAATGTCGGCTTTTAAGGTTTCGGCTTTAAGGTCACTAGTGTATACATTGCAAACTGTAATCGTAGCATCTCTGTTTAAAAGCATAACTGCTAAAGGTTTTCCAACAATGTTAGAGTGTCCAACAACTGTAACATGTTTTCCTTTAATTGGAATTTGATAATGCTCTAGCATTTTAATTACACCTTTTGGAGTGCATGGAGCCATTTCTTCTAAGTCTTTATTTGTAAAAACATGGCCAACATTAAAAGGATGAAAGCCGTCTACGTCTTTATCGGGGTCAATTGCATCAATAATTTTTTCTGGATTTTCAACAGGTAATGGTAATTGCACTAAAATTCCATGTACGGTGTTATCATAATTTAATTTTTCAACTTCGTTTACAATTTGAGCTGTTGATAGATCCTGGCTTAAATTTAAAACTTCAGTTAAAAGTCCGACTTTGGCTGCGGATTTTTGTTTTTGTTTAATATAACTAATACTTGCTGGATTGTCTCCAACCATAACCATTACTAGCTTTGGTGGAATGGTATTTTGATTATAAGAGTCTATTTTAGATTTTAAGTCATCTAAAATTTGTTTTGATAAACTACGACCGTCTAGAATTTTCAAGTTTTTGAGAGATTAAATTACGAAGCAAGTTTTGAGTATCTATCATATCTTCTTGCCTTTGGATTATATTCCAATTTAGCTTATCTGCCAAATTTAACAATGTATTTTTAACATTATCAACAAGTTGATTATCATTTTCATGAATATGGCCTTCTTCAATTGAATCCATGGATCTTTGACCATCAATTAAAATCGCTACGTCTTCTTGGAGAAGTTTAGAATTTATACTTTCTAGAAATTCTAAATCTTCTCCTTTAGAGCTACCCCAGGCCAAAGCAGTACCAGTGTAGTCTTCTGCGATTATCAAATCATATTCCGATAGCATATTTTTGAGTGTAGGTTGGAATTGATATCTATTGATTGCAAACCACATTTGCAGCTCAGTTTCAGTGATAGTTTGAACTTTTGACCTTAAAGAAGTATGTAAAAAAACTCCAGATGGTGTAATGTCATAGATTGGAAATTTTAAATACTTAGCTTTAAGTCCAATCGAATTGTAGTAATTCACCAGCATTTTGGCTTGGGTTGATTTTCCAATATTATTTATTCCATATAAAGTTACAAACATTTTTCTTAGGTTAAATTAATTGTGTTTATCCTGTAGATCCAAATCCTCCCCTGTTTTGGTCCTGGGGATTAAATTCTACAAAATTTGCTTTAAGAACTGGTAAAAAAATTCCTTGCGCAATACGATCTAATTTTGAAATTACGATATCTTGATCTGTAAAGTTGTAGACCTGCAATAAAATTTCATCGGTTTGGCCGCAATAATCTTGATCAATAACTCCAATTGCATGCGGTTTTAAAAGTCCTTTTTTGCGAGGTGTTGAGGATCTAGATACAACTGCCAGCATGTATCCATCTGGAACTTTACAAATTAGATTACTTGGGATCAAGGCAATTTCTTTGGGTTTGACAACTGTTTCTTGTCTAGCATAAAGATCAAAACCAACGCTGCCTGAAGTTTCGTATTTGGGCATTGGTAGAGTTTTGTCTACTAGAGAAATTTGAACGTTAGGATTTTGCATTTTCTTCTATTTTAAAGGCTTGATCAAGTGCATGAATAGCAACTTCAACTTGTGAAGCATCTGGTTGTTTGGTTGTAAGTCTTTGAAAGGCTAAACCTGGAACTGAAATTAATTTGAACATCCAGGTGTGGGAGTATTTACCGGCAAGCTTTAAAATTTCATATGAAAACCCTACTAAAAGCGGTAGAGCTAAAATTCTAGAACCTAGATTCACCCAAAAGCTTGGGTTTTTAGGAATGAATGTATAAAAAAGTACTGAAAATAAAAATACAAAAACCAAAAATGAAGTTCCGCATCTTGGATGCAGGGTAGTTTGATTTTGAACATTTTTAACTGTTAAATCTAAGTCTTTTTCATAGGCATGAACGGCCATGTGCTCTGCACCATGAAACTGAAAAACTCTTCTAAGTGAACTAGATAAAGTTAAAAGTGTAACATATAAAGCGAAGATAGAAATTTTCACTAAAGAATCAATAAAATTAAACAGGACATAATTTTCGGAAACTGAAACAAAATTATTAGATAAAATTTCACTGCTTAAAAGTGGAATATATTTAAACAAAAACATTGCAAAAACAAAACTGAAAATCACTGAGAAAATTTGTAAAGTCGAATGTAAAATTTTTTCAAATTTACTAGCATTTTCTTTGGGTTCTTCATCTAATCCAATGTCTACAGAGTAGTTAATAGCCTTAGTTCCAAGCTTTGTCATTTCTACTAAATTAATCATTCCTCTTAGAATTGGTAGATTTAGAAATTTATATCTTTGAGTAAGAGTTTTGTATGGAAAACTCATATTTTGAATTTGTTTTTTGGGATCTCTAACCGAAATTGAAACTGCATTTGGGGTTCGCATCATCACTCCTTCAAAAACTGCTTGGCCTCCAACTGCTAAATCTTGATACTTTTCTTTTGCCATAAATTTGCTTATAATTTTCATACACTATAACAATTCCCCCTATGGAATTCAACTTGCTATTTTTGGGTGAACATGAATCAAGCCAGACCGATAGAATTTATCATATAGCAAATCACACAAGTTCTGTGGCTTTAATAACTGACTTTAAAAACCATTATGTTTTACTTGATACCGGTTCAGTGTGGGCTCAGGATAAATTACTAGAAAAACTAAAAGATTTAAATGTTAAACCAGAGCAAATTACGCATTTAGCATTGACTCATGGACACTTAGACCATGTTGGAAACATAGGACTTTTTAAAAACGCTTTAGTGCATATTCATGCTTGTCATATGGATAGTAAGACAGGATTAACTTCTCTTTACAAAGATATGCATGAAAAACCACTTCCGTTTGGAATTGAAGTTTTTCCATCAAGGGGTCACACCTACGAACATGTAAGTTATTTCTTTGAATACGAAGGACTTCGATATTGCTTTGCAGGAGATGCGGTTCGCGAAAATCATTTTACGGATAAAGTGCCAGAATATTATTCTATGGAACGTAGATTAAGATATTTAGATTCAGCAAGGCATATATTTGAAAGCTGTGATGTAATCATCCCTGGACACTTTGGAGTAATTGAGGGTGAACAGAAAACTTTTTTGTATAAAAATCTTTTAAAACAAGAAGAAGAGATTTTAAAAAGGCTCTCCATATATGATAAATTCAAATATAGAAAGCTCTTAAAAGAAATTTATTACAGAAGAAAATTCCTACAAAATTAGTCTTTTCTTTTTATATAATATAAAACTGGTAGACCAATTAATAATGCAGATAAAGACCAAGCATATTCGTATTTAACATCTGTTTCTAGTCTTTCGGTGGCTCGTTTGAATTCTCGTTCTTCGCATTCGCTTATTTCTTGCGGCGTAAGTATTCTTGTGTTTTCATCCGGATATCTTGAATTTTCACATTGATAATAGTCAACATTTCTTGGAGGTAACTCTAGCAATTCGTGAGATATAAGATTGTAAGCTAAATTAACTGAACTAAAAAAAACTGTTATGCTTAAAACTAAAACAAACAGATCTTGGAATAAATCTTTAAATTTCATAATTTTGGGTTATAGATAGATAATACAAAAAAAAGCTGGGATTTTCCAGCTTTTAAATTTATTTAAGTTCTGCGACATCAAGTTGAATACTTGGTCCCATAGAAGTTGTAAGGTAAATGGATTTAAGGTATTGACCTTTAGCACCTTCTGGTTTGTTTTTCTTAACTCCAGTAATTAAATCTAAGATATTTGCTTCTAATTTTTCTGAACCGAAAGAAACTTTACCAACAATATTGTGAGTTGAACCAAATTTATCAGTTCTAACTTCAATTTGTCCTCCCATAAGATTTCCAATTGCTTCTACTACATTTTGGGCAACTGTTCCATTTTTTGGAGTAGGCATTTTTCTTGCTTGTCCTAATTGTTTTGCAATCTTACCAAGATTTTTCATTACAGATGGATGAGCAACAGCTAAATCGAAATCCATAAATCCTCCAGAGATTTTTGCAACTAAGTCTTCAAGACCAGCTTCAATAGCTCCAGCTTTTTTAGCTTCAGCAACCATTTCATCAGGTACAAAAGCTACGATTTTAACTTTTTTACCAGTTCCATTAGGAAGTAAAGTTGTAAATCTTAGAATTTGATCAGCGTGTTTTGGATCTAATCCAGTATTAATATGAGCTTCTACTGAAGCATCAAATTTTACTTTTGAAGTTTGTGGA
>CETM01178244.1_pt1 | contig 11530 bp, 14 predicted proteins | sample 361451 | NCBI WGS metagenome assembly CETM01 (sample SAMEA2622690, study PRJEB7988) | marine metagenome | isolation source: saline water (ENVO:00002010), including
CGCGTTTTTTGACGGATTGGGTCGCACCAATCCAGGATGGGTTGATATTGCCCACGTGATGAATGCATCTCGATGGTCACAACTTCGCCATATTCGTATTCCAGCTGCAATGCCTTCACTTGGGTCCGGTCTTCGTGTCGCTGCCGCGGTTGCCCCGATCGGGGCGGTAGTAGGGGAATGGGTGGGTTCCAGTGCCGGCCTTGGATATTTGATGCTACACGCTAATGCCAGAGTACAGATTGACCTAATGTTTGCAGCCCTTTTCACACTGGCCGCAATGGGCTGCATATTTTATTTTGCTATTGATAATATCGCCCGGCGACTCGCCCCTTGGCAAATCGAAATCACCATTGAAAGGGATGAAAGATGAAATTATTTATTTTAACGGTGGCGATTGCGATTGCAGTCCTAACGTCAGGGTCATCCCGCGCTTCAGATAAGATGACAGTTCTTCTGGACTGGTTCATCAATCCAGACCATGCGCCTCTTTATGTCGCTCTTGAGAGAGACTATTTCCGAGACGCGGGGCTAGATGTAGATTTCAAGGCACCAGCTGACCCCAATGATCCGCCTAAATTGGTGGCTGCTGGCAAAGCGGATTTGGCAATCTCATACCAGCCCCAGCTACATTTGCTGGCGGACCGGGGGTTACCTCTGGTTCGTGTCGCCACGCTGGTAGCAACCCCGCTCAATTCTCTGGTTGTTCTTAAAGACAGCGCAATAGAATCGATCAAGCACCTTGAGGGAAAGACCGTTGGATTTTCGGTCGGTGGTTTTGAAGAGGCAATATTGCGGGCAATGCTAGAAAAAAACGGGCTGAAACTAAGAGATATAAAGTTAGTGAATGTAAATTTTTCTCTTTCGCCCGCTTTGATTTCCAGAAAGGTCGACGCCGTTATCGGCGCCTTTCGAAATTTCGAACTGAATCAGCTAGATATCCTGAAAAAACCTGGGCGGGCATTCTATGTTGAAGAGGAGGGGGTGCCCGCCTACGACGAACTCATCGTGATCGCCAATAAACAGGGTGCCACAAATAAACGCATTAAAAGATTCGTTGATGCGATTGAGCGCGGCGTTCAATATCTCGTGAACCATCCGAGAGAAAGCTGGGAACTGTTTATTAAAGGGCGAAAGGAACTGAACGATGAACTTAATAAACGGGCTTGGCGAGATACCCTTCCCCGTTTTGCCCTCAGACCGGGTGCGCTTGATAGTAACCGTTATAGAAAATTCGCCGCCTTCCTGAAAAAACAAGGTCTGATCAAAAATACACTGTCCTTGTCAGAATACGCCATCGAACTGCGATAAAAGACCACGTTCAAACCATAAATGCGATTTCTTGACATAATAAGAAGAGTATAAGCGTACCTAAATCGGATGAGTTGCCCGAATGGCCGTGGCCTGAAGACCCTTTGGACCATCGGCAAGATGAACTTCGACAGCCTGCCCAGTAATTAAACTATTCAGTCCGGCCTGGCGCAGGATCACCATGTGAATAAAAACATCGGTGTCAGTGTCATCGGGGCACACAAACCCGTATCCTTTATGCGGATTGAACCATTTAACAGTTGCAGAGACGAACTCAACGTTATCGTCGAGTTCGGACGTTAGGATTTCGCCAAGATCCGCGGGCATATCCTCTAGGTTTTCCTCTAGGGCCGTTGACGTATCCACTAACTCGACAATCTCACACTGCATGCCTTTCTCGCCCTTGACTGCGAGACACTCAATAGTTGAACCCGGCGGGAGATTTTCATAACCCGCCTGCCTAAGCACCGTCATGTGCAAAAAAACATCCGACGAACCGTCTTCCGGAGACACAAAACCGTATCCTCTAACAACGTTGAACCATTTTACGGTGCCACGTATTCGCTTCGATTCGACGGACTGCGCATCCGTTACGTCGTCGCTCAACACCCAAACCTCCCCTATCGAAACTTTATTAGTATCGCTTATACCACCCGGCATTCGTGGATGTTTATTATTATTCTGCCGTCTGAAATTTTGTCCTAAAATCAAAATATATTCAAACTTTAAGATCGTAATGAGTCTCTGCACAGATTATAAAGGGAATATTAGCCAAAAAAATGTGAGTAGTGGCAATAGCTATCCTGAAATTTTTATTCACCAAAAGCTATCTCCCATTTTGGATTACTAGTAACTATTGAAATGCGCCCCGGAGCCTTATAGTTTCGAGACATACGATTCTCCGGTTCGGGCGACAGGGAAAGTTGCACGCGGGAAGGATCCTAAAAGATAATAACATGAACGAGGCTTCGCGTTGGTGCACGCGGTTTCACTGGGACTAATTCTGTTTGCGAGCTGGCTTTTAATGTCGGGCGTGTTTCTATCGCTTATACTTGTGCTCGGTATCGTTTCATGCGCAATAGTTGTCTTCATAGCCATGCGCATGGATGTCGTTGACCATGAAGCGGTGCCTCTCCACATCACTTTCCGCGCCCTTCTTTACTGGCCATGGTTAATGACCGAAATCGTCAAGGCAAACTTTGACGTAACTAAAATGGTCCTTGGATTGACCCCGATCTCGCCAACGATGGTTCAAATTAAAGCCACCCAGAAAACTGATTTGGGGTTAGTTACTTTTGCAAATTCGATCACTCTCACACCAGGAACAATTTCGATAGATTTAGACCAAGATGGGCATATCCTAGTCCATGCGATCTCACGAGAGGGAGCTGAAGCGGTCGCCGACGGTGAAATGGACCGGCGTGTTACCGAAATGGAGGACGCATGATCATGTTCACAGCGGCTACTATCGCCATAATCGTCTCGATGGGTTTAGCCCTGATACGGGCTTTCGTCGGCCCAACGCTCTACGATCGTATTCTAGCGGTAAATATGTTTGGCACCAAAACAGTCCTGATAATAGCCGTGCTTGGATTTCTGATGGGTCGCCCAGACTTTCTTGATATCGCATTAGTATATGCACTGATTAACTTCATTGGTGTCATAGCACTTCTTAAATATTTCAAATACGGAAGTCTCTCCATTGGGCCAGCTGAATCGCAGGATACCGATGGCGCATCGGGCCCACAAAAACCATGATGGAAAACATTTCGGATATCTTGACTTGTATCTGCCTAGTCGGCGGATCATTTTTTGTTGTGGTCGGCGCCATCGGCGCGCTTCGCATGCCAGATGTCTACACCCGAAGCCACGCAGCGGGAATAACTGATACCATGGGTGCCTTGCTGATCTTGGTCGGCCTTATGTTTCAGTCCGGACTAAGCTTAATCACCGTCAAACTCATCTTCATTCTTGTTTTTCTCCTTTTAACCAGCCCGGCGTCGTCTCACGCCCTAAATCATACCGCTTGGACAAGCGGGCTGAAACCGAAACTGGATGGTGATATGCCCGTCGACCAGCCTAACACTACAGACGGGAAAGATTGAGGTCGACTGGTGATGGATACATGGATCGACATTGTGATACTCGCCCTAATGGCCATCACGGTTTTCGGGATTGTTATCCTACGTAATCTGCTCGCCGTCGTAATGTTAAGTGGTATCTATAGCCTTCTTGCAGCGTCAGTATTTGTCGTAATGGATGCTGTCGACGTTGCCTTCACAGAGGCAGCGGTTGGTGCCGGGATTTCGACAATTTTGTTTATCAGTACCCTCGCCTTAACAACTCGCACCGAAAAGAAGCCTGTCCATACACCACTGTTACCTCTGATAGTTGTCTGTATCACAGGCGCAGTGCTTATTTTCGGCACACTGGATGCTGCCGTCTATGGAGATCCGCAGTCTCCCGCAATGCAAGATGTTGCTCCTTATTATCTTGAGAATACTAAAAAACATACCGGCATTCCCAATGTTGTAACTGCCGTCCTCGCTAGTTACCGCGGCTACGATACCCTCGGCGAGGTAGTAGTGATTTTCACTGCGGGTATCGGCGTTATTTTGCTACTTGGCAGCTGGCGCCGTGGACTGGGCAGATTACTTCCCCATAAGGATGACAAGGCATGAAAGAATACCTTATCCTGCGCGTTATTACGAAGCTGTTGCTGCCGTTCATTTTACTGTTCGGGCTTTATGTACAATTTCATGGTGATTTCGGGCCAGGCGGGGGATTTCAGGCAGGTGTGATATTCGCCGCAGGTTTCGTACTGTATTCAATGGTATTTGGTGTACAGTCCGCACGCCGGATCCTGCCTGTAGGCATTCTTCGCGCCGGCATAGCAGGAGGGGTGCTTTTATACGCCTTAGTAGGGGTTGCTAATCTAGCACTAGGAGAAAATTACCTAAATTATTCAACTCTCGCGGACACCCAGAAAGAAGGTCAACATTTAGGTATTTTTCTCGTCGAGTTAGGTGTAGGCGTTACTGTTGCATCGGTAATGATGAGCGTTTTCTTCACCTTCGCAACATGGCGCGAAGACTAGAGTAAAGCGTATGATCAACTGGGACCTAATCTCCGGACACTATAATTATTGGATCGCTATTTTCCTTGCTATGGCAGGGCTCTATATCGTTATCGCTCGTGGCAACCTTATTAAAAAGTTAGTCGGTCTTAACGTATTTCAGTCTTCAGTATTCATCCTTTACATCTCATTCGCCAAGGTCGGCGGCGGAACTGCTCCTATCCTCGCAAAGGGTATTGATGTATATTCAAACCCGCTGCCACACGTACTTATTCTAACTGCCATCGTTGTCGGAGTAGCTACGACGGCACTTGGTCTTGCGCTCGTAGTACGTATCCGTAATGAATACGGGACAATTGAGGAAGACGACATTCACTCTCAAGACGAGAGTATGTGATGTTGTCTACGCACCTCCCTGCTCTTGTTATCGTCATTCCGCTGATCTGCGCACCCTTGTGCGTTTTGCTGTATCGAAAAGACTGGTCATTCTGCGTGGCGCTACTGGCAACCTGGGCCTCGTTCGCATGCTCGATAGTACTGACCTTTCAGGTATTGGAGACCGGCCCGATTTCGTATGAGATGGGCGGCTGGCAACCACCGTATGGGATCGAAATCCGGCTGGACGAACTTAACGTCTATGTTTTGCTCATCGTATCTGGCATCGGTTCGGTAGTAACACCTTATGCACGAAACTCGTTGCTCCTTGAATATATCGAGGAGCGTGCTCATATGTTTTTTTGCGCATATTTGCTCTGCCTATGTGGCCTGATGGGTGTTGCGGTCACGGGAGATGCGTTCAACCTATTTGTTTTCCTCGAGATTTCATCATTATCATCTTACGTGCTTATCGCACTGGGTACTGACCGTCGCGCGCTCACAGCCGCCTATCAATATTTGGTAATGGGGACTATTGGCGCGACATTCATTGTAATAGCGGTAGGTCTCCTCTATCAGGCAACCGGCACTCTCAATATGGCAGATATCGCCAGAAGGCTTCCCGAAGCGGGTTACACAAATCGTACTGTAATTGCTGCCTTCGCATTCCTTGTTATCGGCGCTGGACTTAAAATTGCCCTCTTCCCACTTCATCAATGGCTTCCAAACGCATACACCTACGCTCCAAATATAGTATCAGCATTCCTCGCTGCGACAGCGACAAAGGTATCTGTATACATTCTATTACGTTTTGTCTTTTCCGTGTTCGGCGTCAGATTTTCATTTGAAATTTTGCCTACTGCCCTCCCCTTACTCGTACTCGCAGTTCTGGCAATGTTCCTCCCATCGATCGTTGCCTGTTTTCAAAACAACGTAAAACGGGTTCTCGCTTACTCGTCAGTTGGGCAGATTGGATACATGATCCTAGGACTCTCTTTCGTAAGTACGGCGGGATTGACGGCCAGTATCTTGCATCTTTTCAATCATGCCCTGATGAAAGGCGCGCTGTTCCTAATTTTAGGTGCCGTTTTTTATCGTATCGGCTCATGTAATATCGACCGTATGGCTGGCATCGCCAAACAAATGCCATGGACAATGGCAGCTTTTGTCGGCGGTGGTCTTAGCCTAGTGGGTATACCTCTTACAGCAGGATTTATCTCAAAGTGGTACCTAATTCTGGCGGCGATTGAGAACGGCTGGTGGTATGTTGCCATCCTGATAGTCGCCAGCTCGCTAATTGCAGTGATTTATGTATGGCGGGTAATCGAATCGGCCTACTTCCGCGAAACACCGGATGACTTAAGAGATGTGACAGAGGCCCCGACAAGCCTTTTAGTACCCGCATGGATATTAGTATTTGCCAACTTTTATTTTGGGATGGAAACATCTGTCTCCGTCGGTATCGCTGAACGCGCGGCGCAGGCACTTATGGGGGCTGGTTAATGGATACGCAGGACTTTATCGCCCTCGCGGTGCTTTTGCCGCTGATCGGTACCATCATGATCTGGATGTCCGGACAGCGTCCCAATCAGCGTGAATTAGTTACCATTATAACCTCTATTCTGACATTTTTATGCGTTCTCCAAGTTCTTCCGCCTGTGTTAGCTGGCGAAAATCCGACGTTAGTGATTACCGAAATCATCCCCGGACTGCCACTTGCCTTCGTGGTCGAACCTCTGGGCATGATGTTCGCGTTGATCGCGTCATTTCTATGGATTGTCACCTCGTTTTACGCCATCGGTTACATGCGGGGACATAATGAACCCAACCAGACACGCTTCTACATGTGTTTTGCCATCGCAATCTCCAGTGCAATCGCAGTAGCGTTCTCCAGCAATATGTTCACTCTGTTTATCGCCTACGAAGTCCTTACTCTGTCAACCTACCCGCTCGTAACCCACAACCAGGACGAAGAGGCAAAACGGGCGGGCCGGACATATTTAGGTATTCTTTTGACAACCTCCGTCGGGTTTTTACTCATCGCCATCTTATGGACCTGGTTTGCTGCTGGCACATTGGACTTTACAAAGGGCGGCATCCTTAAAGGCAAAATTGATGACGGTCTCGTAATAGTCATGCTGTTTCTATATATGTATGGCATAGGTAAGGCGGCTCTAATGCCTATTCACCGATGGCTGCCAGCGGCAATGGTCGCGCCTACACCGGTCAGCGCACTGCTGCACGCCGTTGCCGTTGTAAAAGCCGGTGTTTTTACCGTGTTGAAGGTTATTATCTACATTTTTGGCGCCGACTTCCTGACAGAGACTGGTGCAAGTATCTGGCTTATGTACGTAGCAGGCGGTACTGTTCTTTTGGCATCTCTGGTTGCTATTACAAAAGATAATCTCAAAGCTCGCCTTGCGTATTCGACAGTCAGTCAGCTTTCCTATGTCGTTCTGGCTGGCGCATTGGCAACATCCTTCAGCCTCGTTGGCGGTGCCATGCACATAGCAATGCATGCCTTCGGCAAGATCACCCTCTTCTTTTGTGCGGGCGCTATAATGGTCGCAAGCCATAAGACTCAGATAAGCCAAATGCGGGGTCTTGGATGGAAAATGCCCTACACCTTTGTGGCGTTTCTTATTGGCTCGCTTAGTGTAATTGGTCTCCCTCCTCTCGGTGGATCTTGGAGTAAGTGGTACATCGCGCTTGGGGCAGCTGATGCGGAACAACTTATTTTTATCGCCGTCCTTATGATCTCATCTCTCCTGAATATTGGTTACCTGATACCAGTATTTGCCCGCGGGTTCTTCGGGCCACGAGAAGAAGAAGATGGGGAGGTGGCGAACAACCATCCTCCTGAGCATGACCCAAGGCGGGGAGATCAGATGAAAAGGCATAGCCGTATCGCTGAAGCACCATTGATGTGTGTAATTCCGCTGTGGGTTACAGCGATTGGTTGTTTCGCACTCTTCCTGTATGCAGACCGGCTTTACGCAATGCTGGCACCAATCGTGAGCTTAAGATGAACAACACCGAATATTCCTCGGCAATCTCGCCATCCAGAGAGGCTTCTCGCTGGCTCGATGATCGAAAAAACGTGGACAAGATTTATTGGGGTATCGTCGGAATTTGTGCGGTACTGATGGTGATCGAACCTTTCTATCACAAACACGCTTATCTCGGATTTGAGGATAGTTTTGGATTTTACGGTTGGTTCGGGTTTCTCGCCAGCATCGGCCTTTTTCTTATCGCTCGGCAGTTGAGTATCTTACTGTCCCGTCCCGAGGACTTCTACAATGAAGTGACAGGGGAAGCAGAGGAAGAAAGCTGATGCTTTTTGAAATCCCACCAGGCCTCCTACTAATATTGGGTGTATTGGTGCTGCCATTGCTTCCGACTGCATGGCGTAAAGCCTATATAACTTTTCTCCCTCTAGCAGGGCTATGGGCACTGATAGGCGCCGAACAGGGGATATCCCACACGTTTACTTTATTTTCATATGAAATTACTCCCGTCCGCATCGACAACCTAAGCTTGATCTTCGGTTATATATTTCACATCGCAGCAGTTCTAAGCGTGATATTTGCGTGGCACAACGAAGATATCGTGGACCAGATGGCCGGGCTTGCCTATGCAGGTGCTGGGATCGGGGCAGTATTCGCCGGCGACCTAATCACTCTTTTCGTATACTGGGAAATAATGGCAGTAACGTCCGTCTTCCTGATTTGGGCGCGGAGAACCGATGCGGCGTATCGCGCCGGCATGCGATACCTAATAATCCAAGTAGGCTCCGGCGTATTACTTTTGTCCGGCGCCATCCTTCTAGCGCACCAAACCGGCTCTATCGCGTTTGAAAAAATGATGCTGGACAACCTTGCAACATGGCTAATCCTCGTCGCTTTTGGGATAAAATGTGCCTTCCCATTCCTCCACAACTGGTTACCAGACGCCTATCCAGAAGCCACAGCCACAGGTGCTGTCTTCTTATCAGTGTTCACGACCAAATGCGCGGTCTATGTTCTTGCGCGGGGATTTCCGGGTACGGAGCTTTTGATATATGTTGGGGCCGTAATGGCGGCATTCCCGCTTTTCTACGCACTTATAGAAAATGACCTTCGACGAGTTCTATCCTACTCGCTGAACAACCAGCTAGGCTTCATGGTAGTGGGTATCGGGATAGGATCTGCACTTGCCATTAACGGCGTTGCAGCTCACGCCTTCGCCCATATCCTCTATAAATCACTCTTGTTTATGGCGATGGGCGCAGTGCTTTACCGTGCCGGTACGGTAAAAGCTTCGGATCTAGGTGCACTATACAAATCGATGCCATTGACGGCGTTTTTCTGCATCATTGGTGCGTTGTCTATTTCGACACCACTCTTCGCTGGATATGTTGGTAAATCGCTAACAATCTCTGCTGTGGCAAAAGGTAGCCACGAGATTATATGGATTGTCCTTATGTTCGCCTCCGCCGGCGTTTTTCTGGTATCCGGTGTCAAGGTAGTCTATTTCGCCTTTTTTGGCTCTGACTCTGGCAATCGTTATCGCGAAGCGCCCCCAAACATGCTTGTCGGCATGGGGCTAACAAGCCTGTTATGCATAGGTATTGGAGTGTATTCTCCATGGCTATACAGCTTGCTGCCATACGAAGTCGTCTATAATCCCTACACCACCGACCACATTATAAATCAGTTACAACTTTTATTATTCACGGCACTAGCTTTTGCCGTTCTAATACGTTTCAAGCTCTTCCCACCGCCAGTAAGTTCGATAAATCTTGATTTCGACGTTACTTACCGAAAATGGTTACCCGGAATTTACCATCGTAGCATTGAGTTTATCTTCGACGGCTGGAATAGGATTCTACTTGATCTTCGGAACGGCGTACGACGGTTTGTCGGGTACATGTTCCGTCATCACGGCCCGGAAGGTATCCTCGCGCGTACGTGGCCTACTGGTTCGATGGCGCTCTGGGTCGCCTTGCTCTTAGGCGGTATCCTATTGATTTACTATAGCTGAAAACAGGCATAGACAGACGCTAGAACTATGTGACTGAGTTCATTTTTTCCATTAGTGAAAGACTGTTTTGTTGCTACAGGCATTTAAGCAGCAAACCTGAAGGTGTACATTGGACTTATCGACCCACTGAATTTGATCACCGGAGGCTGAATGAGATGACAGATTATTGGCTGAACAAGCTGATATTCGAACTGCAAGGGCCGGATGGTAAAGAACAATGGACCAATCGTCGCGAGGAAGTAATCGCGAAATACGATCTGTCTCCGGATATCCGAGCTGCGTTGATTAAAAACGATATCGGAACACTCCTTCCACACGTAAACCCATACCTGATGAGGTTTTTCCTTCTCATGCTGGGGTACGATGACGATCAGTCAATTTCGGTACTAGCTGAATTCCAAACAGACGAAGATAGGAAACGTTTAAATGGCTAAAGTCGTCGGCAGCTTCGCCGCTTCACACGCACCCAACATCGCTCGCGCTTGGGATAGACTGACGGACAAAACACGCGACTGGCTGACCACTCGGTACAACGAACTGGGGGATAGGGTTAAAGCGCTCGAACCGGATGTTTTCGTAATTCATTCCAACGATCACTGGATTAATTTTTTTCTCGATAATATCCCGGCGTTTCTTGTCGGTATCGGGGACGAACACGACCCACCACCGGAACCTTTTATGAAGGGTCTATTTCCACAAACAAACCTGCCGGGGCACGCAGATCTCGGGCGGCATATCTTAGAGTTCGCAATGAACGCGGACTTCGATCCTTCCTACTCATACCGGGTAAAAATCGATCATGGTATCGGTATCCCCATCTGGCGAATGGGCTTCGATAAAGTTCCGCCGATTGTTCCGGTCTTTGTTAATCTCGTGGAAGAACCCTTCCCTACACCGAGGCGCTGTCTTGCTTGGGGACACATGATCAGGGACGCAATTGAGGCATACCCTAAGGACTTGCGTGTTGTCGTATTTGGTACCGGTGGTCTGAGCCACTCGATTGGAGAGACCACAATGGGCTGGATCGACGAAAAATTTGATCTCGCCTGCATTGAGTTGTTTAAATCCGCGTCCGACAATAACCTCGCTAAAGAACTCGACCGGATGCTTATTGAAACGGGAAACGGCGGCGCAGAGATCCGTTCTTGGTCAATCGCCCATGCCGTAGCTGATGGTGGCGGGTTTGATCTGATCGGCTATATTCCACAGCCAGAGACTTTAATAGGTTGCGGACTAGCTGAGTGGAAAATTCCCACCTGATTCGTCACACCCCTTCTTCAGCTCCAAAGAGGTTATTTTTAATTATACAGAAACGTTGGTTAAATCCTAAATTTATCGTAATAAGCGAGGCCTCATGCCTTGCCCGTGCCCGGGCAACGCTCTAAATTCTATTTAGAGGGCGAACGAGTTTAGAACTGGAGAATTCAGCCATGGAAATGACCGGCGAGTACAATATCCCGGCCCCGAGGGAAAAAGTATGGGACGCCCTTAATGATCCTGAAGTTCTGGCAAAGTGTATCCCGGGCTGCCAAGAGCTCAACATGGACTCGGAAACTGAGTTGTCGGCCACCGTAAAATCAAAAGTCGGCCCGGTCTCGGCAACATTTAAGGGCAAGGTTACCTTGAGTGAGATCGATCCGCCGAACGGGTACCGCATCTCCGGCGAGGGTTCAGGGGGAGTTGCCGGATTCGCAAAAGGTGGGGCAGAAGTGAAACTAGCCGAGGATGGAGATGGAACGGTCCTCACCT
>CETM01039481.1_pt1 | contig 11529 bp, 10 predicted proteins | sample 361451 | NCBI WGS metagenome assembly CETM01 (sample SAMEA2622690, study PRJEB7988) | marine metagenome | isolation source: saline water (ENVO:00002010), including
GTCTCAGGAATCTCAGACCGATAATCCGCCTCAAGGAGACCCGGTGGAGGATCGCTGGAATCGTTTGCCACCAGAGATTAGGATTCCACTGCGAGAATCAGCAGCCCAGCCATTTTTGCCGGGCTACGAAGATTTACTTAAACAGTTCTATCTAAAACTAAACAGAAAGTAGTGTATGCCGATAGGTGGCAGTGATCGACGACAGTTTTTGGCGGGCATGAGCATTTGTTTGGCCGGTTTGCCAACATGTGTATTTGCTTCTCAGGAGTCGCCCCCTCATTTCTCTGATCGACACCGGAAGGCGATCAGTAATGGGTTGGCAGCCTTAGCCAATCGAGTGCAGGATGATGGTTCGTTCGGACAAACACCCTATCAGCAAAATCTGGCTGTAGTCAGCCTCGGCGGTCTGGCATTTTTAGCGAACGGTCATTTGCCTGATCGAGGCCCTTATGGAAAACAAGTTTCCCGAATCGTCGATTTTGTGTTACAGCATGCTCAGCAAAATGGTTTGATTGGGGTTGCGCGAGAAGGTGTCCGAGGCGTGATGTATGGACATGGATTTGCCACCCTGTTTCTGGGGCAGATTTATGGAGCAACACGACAACGCGAGATACGACCTGCATTGTCGAATGCAGTTAAGTTGATCATATCGACCCAGAACGATGAAGGTGGCTGGCGATATGAGCCGATCAAAAAGGATGCCGACATCTCTGTGACAGTCTGTCAAACGATGGCCTTGCGAGCAGCTCGCAACGCGGGTGTGTTTGTCGCTAAGGAAACCATCCAAAAGGCGCGTGACTATGTACTCAATCTGCAGAATGAAGATGGTGGATTCAGGTATGTTTCTCAAGCTGGTGAAAGTGCCTATCCTCGTACGGGAGCTGCCGTGGTTGCCTTATCCAGCCTGGGAGTAAAACAACAGGACATCTTTGCATCCGCAGGTGTTTACTTGATGGAACACATCCCAACGCCGTCTGAGTATGCGGGAAATCCACACTATTTTTATGGCCAATACTACGCTGCACACGCTCTTTGGCAAATCGGTGGAGAAAACTGGGGAAAATGGTATGAACAGGTTGGCGGGTTGCTGTTAAAAAAGCAAACGGCAGGAGGAGTCTGGGAAGATGAGTCAGTTTGTGATGAGTATGCCACAGCTATGGCCTGTTTGATTTTGAGTATGCCGAAGAGTTATTTGCCACTATTACGTAAATAAAGTCTCTGGAGACTGTTCATAGAATGACCCGTGCGATTCTTGTATTTCTGTTGAGTTTGCTTAGCTACTTACCCGTAGCGGCACAGCCTACGGTTGGAATAAGCTCGATCGATGGTGTCACGAACGGGACGATCGTGCAGTTAACCTCCGAATATCTGGAAGTGGACAATCCACATCAACAGATTCCATTGCAAGATTTGGTTTGCATGGGTGGGATTCGTGAAAGAGCGAATCGGAGTTGGGTTATCCTCAAACATGGTGAAGTGATCGTTGCTGATCAACTCACGTTACACTCGGATTCGATACATCTTGAATCCTTGTTTTGGCAGCCGTTGGATGTGGATTGGCAGGAGGTTAGCGCGGTCATAAGAAATGTGCCCAAAGTTTTGTCAGCGCGTGACCGATTGCTAAAGACTCTTTTCACGCCGGCGGCATCCCCCTTTGTAATCTTCAATCAGGGCACTCGCATTAATGGGAATGTCTCTTTCTTAGCAGATGGTCAGATCCGAATCGAATCCCCAACCATCAACAAAGAGTTGGTTGTCCCGTTCACAGAGCTCTCAGCCTATGTTAATCAATCTATCGTTGCGGAAGATCCGGCTACTTCCTTTGTAGGGTTTGCAGATGGAAGTTTTGGAGGAGCAGCCAAAGTATCCAGAGATGGTTCTTCTTTACATTGGACGACGTCTACCGGCATTGTACTTCGCACTGCAGAACCCTTTTTCAATTTGGAAGACTTTAATGTTTGGGAGCAGCTTATTCATTTCCGGCCTGGTCACTCAAATTTTGTCTATTTAGATGATCTCGAGCCTTCCAGTACTACGATCTTACCGTTCTTTGACGGAAATTTGGGGCATGACGTGACAGGCCAGCGGGTTGCGCCGGGCTTGGGACTTAATAGTCAAAAAGGAAGATTGAGACAGGGGGCCAATCTTTACCTGCACGGAATTGGAATGACGTCACTCTCGCGTGTCAGCTTTGTCGTACCAACAAAAGCGACTCGGTTTCAGGCGGAGGTTGCTGTCGACACAATAGCGGGGAAACGCGGGAGCGTGACATTTCATGTGTATTTGCGTCGGGAAAGCGGGGATTGGGAATCCGTCTATGCGAGTGGAGTTGTCCGTGGCCGTGATACGCCTCAGGCCATTGATGTGGATTTAGAAAGTGCGCAGCAACTCGCTCTGGTTGTCGGTATGGCTGATCGAGCTAAGGTGGCGGACTATGCCAATTGGCTCAATGCACGGTTCGTAATACGCACCGACGACTGACAGATCACTTGAGGTTAAACGGCTCAACGAGTAGTGGCGTAGTGGTGTTACGCTCCGTATTTCCCAAGTCGTCCGGCGTTTGCCAGGGCCAACGTCATGAGGTGTTTGGCTTCAAACTGGCCAAGTCCGCCGACTCGTGCTGACGACTCATTGAATTCAGTTTGATTGTCATAACGACAGCAGTCAGAACTCAACAGAGTTGGCACGGGATGCCAGCTGTGATTTGCCAGGAAGCTTGGAGTGCTGTGGTCACCGGTGACGATGACCACGGTGGGATCCAATTCCAGAATCTTGGGGATGAACGCATCGAAATCTTCGGTACGAGCTTTCTTTTCATCGAAGTTGCCGTCTTCCCCAGTACTGTCTGTGTACTTGAAGTGGACAAAGAAGAAATCGTAGTCGTCCCAGTTTTCTTTCACGACGGCTGCCTGCTCATCCAGATTGGATGCATTGCCTACCACATCCATACCTACGAGCCGGGCAAGGCCTTTGTACATCGGATAAACGGCAACGGCTGCTGCACGTAAACCGTACACTTCTTCATAGGTAGGTAGATTTGGCTTGGCGGCAAAGCCACGCATGGTATGGAAGTTTGCCTGGGGTTGATCTTTGAGAATTTCACTTGCCTGTCGCAGAAACTCCTTAGCGACCTCTGCAGTCTTCTCGCTTTCGGCATCAGTGGCGACCGGATCCAGCGGCGGGACCCCTGTTGCCTGAGGATCCGTATCCAGTACATTGCCTCCCAGGCCTGCTCCACGTAACACGACGACGAATCGGTGTTCTTTGACCGGTTCGACAAAGATTTCTATGCCGTCGACCTGGATTTGTCGGAGACTTTCAGCGATCGGAGCACTCAATTCGCTGGCGATGCGACCTGCACGTCGATCGGCAATATTCCCATTTTCATCAAGAGTGCAAAAATTGCACCGAATGGCCACGTCGCCGTCTTGAAGTTCGAATCCAATCCCGGTTGCTTCTAATGCTCCACGACCTATTTCATACTTCAATGGATCATATCCAAATAACCCTAAGTGTCCCGGTCCGGAACCGGGAGCGATTCCTGGTAGTACAGGTATACTGAGACCCTGGACTCCACGTTGTGCCAACGCATCCAGATTGGGAGTGTTCGCAGCCTCTAGTTCTGTCTTGCCTCCGACTTCATTAGGTAATCCTCCTAATCCGTCAGCAACCAGCATGACGATTTTGGAATCATTCTTAGTATGAAGTTTGCGAGTCAGGTCGTGTGTATCCATTTGCATTCGGCTCTCAGTGATCGAGTCTCCATCTTGTTTTGTATACTCTTCATTTTCACCTTCAGAGCTTTTTGAGCAACCCCCGATTAACCGAACGCAAATAAATCCAATCAGGTGTGTCATGTCAGGTTTTCCTGGCAGACAACTGCCAAGCATAGGGTTTGAGGGTAGAATCAATTTATTGCCTTTTCGCTTTCGTCTCACTGTGAGGTTTTGGATTCGTGACATCATCTCTTCGCGTTGATTTGTCCGGTTGCTGGCTTGACGACTATGGATTAACACGGCAGCAGTTCTTAGAGCTGTCGAGTCGACTTGATGAAGCCAGACATGAGACGGTCGTGACCGATGAAACGCTCATGCAATCCGGTGAGATCCCGGATGAAAAACAGCCGTTGGACGGCAGATTTTATCTGCTACCTGAAGGCCTGCTTAAAGACTATGGCGAATCCCGAGCGACCAGTGAATTGCAAGCGATCTTGTCGACTGCCAGGCATCTGCAAGCTACCTCCGATGCGGTGGTGGTGTTGGGAATCGGTGGTTCCTATATGGGAACGCGCGCTATTATGGATAGCTGTTGTGAACCCTTTTTCAATGAACTAGACGAAGGCCGGCGCGGCGGCCGTCCGCGGGTTTATTTCGAAGGTAACAGTCTCGATAATGATTCCGTCCAGGCGTTACTTGCTCGGTTGCAACATCAACGATGGTCGATTGTCGTAGTCAGTAAAAGCGGCGGCACATTGGAAACCGCTGTAGCCTTACGAGTGTTTCTGGAAGCGTTAGAGGAGCGTCATGCCGGAGAGCTGGCTCAACGAGTGGTACCGGTTACGGGAAGTGACGGGAAGCTCGATCAACTGTCTCAAACGATCGGATGCGAACACATTTTCCGAGTACCAGAAGGTGTTGGAGGGAGATTCAGTGTTTTGTCGCCGGTGGGCCTGTTGCCAGCAGCATGTTTAGGAGTCGACATCGTAAAGATGCTTGAAGGTGCCGCTGCGATGAACAAGCAATTTCGCGAGACGCCGGTGGCAGAGAATCCGGTGCTGCAATATGTCGGTGCCGCATATCTGCTCGAACAGCACCGCGGCATCGATATCCGTATTCTGAGTGTTTGGGCCAAAGCACTGGAGTCTGCCGGGCTTTGGTATGACCAGTTGTTGGCTGAGAGTTTAGGCAAGCATGAAGTCGGTGCAACCCCTGTGACCGCAGTAAATACCAGAGATCTGCATTCCCGGGCTCAGCAACATCAGGAAGGACGTCGCAATAAAGTGATCGTGAACGTGACGACACGATTGACTCGTAGCGACCGCCTAACCGTACCAACGCGTGAACAGGATCCCGACGAGTTAAACCAGTTGGCAGGCAAGCCAATGACGGCGTTGTTGGAGGCAGCATATCAAGGCACAAATAAAGCACTGCGAGACGCTGGTCGTCCGGTGATTGACATTGAACTTGAAAGTACTGACGCATTTAGTCTGGGGCAGTTTTTTCAAATGCTGATGCTCTCAACGGTTGTCGAAGGACGATTGCTGGGAATCAATCCCTATGGGCAACCGGGCGTGGAGGCATATAAATCCAATATGAAATCGATATTAGAGATGGAAAGATAAAGAGAGGAATTGGATATGACGACGGCAATTAAGTGGTTAGGACATTACAGCTTTGAGATTACTAGTGGCGAGCACAAAGTATTGGTGGATCCGTTTCTCACGGACAATCCTTCTGCCACTGTTTCGGCTGATGATCTGGACGCCGATTTCATTCTTGTAACTCATGGACACGCCGATCACGTCGCCGACGTAGCCTCGATCGCCAATCGGACCGGTGCCACTGTGGTAGCTCCGGTGGAAGCTGCCGGCTGGTTTCAATCGCAGCAGGGGGTCGAAAATATTATTCAGTTGAATTTGGGTGGCGGGATACAACTACCATTCGGTCATGTGCGGATGACGATCGCCCATCACAGTTCCTCGATGCCCGATGGCAGTTATGGAGGCAATCCATCCGGCTATTTGCTTAGTTTTCCTGAGGGGCGAGTGTATTTTTCGGGCGACACAGCACTGTTTATGGAAATGGAACTATATGGAAGGCAGGGAATAGATATTGCTATTTTGAGCATTGGCGACCACTTCACGATGGGACCTGATGACAGTGTGGAAGCAGTCAGGATGTTAAAACCAGACCGAGTGGTACCCGCACACTACAACACCTGGCCTCCAATTGAGCAGGATCCGGAGTTGTGGGCTGAGAAGATTTGCTCGCAAACCGACGCTACCCCTGTCGTCTTGAATGTGAACCGAATCATTGAATTGTAATGCGAGTTGTTGCCAGTATTCTATGGCTCTTTTTATGGGTGGCAGTCGAAGCCCGAGCGGAACGTCTCCACTGGGATTGGATTCAGGGAGATGTCTACGACGTTTCACTCACTTCGAATACCGACATTAAAGTCACGTCAGGTGACCAACAATTACACTATCGAAATTCAGTTGTCGTTCTTGGACGTTGGACTGTAACCGAGGTGAACGCCGGTAATATTGCCCGACTGCGTTGGCACGTTCAGCGGATTCAGATTAAGTCAGGCCAGGGAGATAAACAGTTAACAGTCGACACTGAATTGGCTTCTAAAACGGAAGCGGAGCGTTCTTTATTGGCGACGCTACGTCCCTTGCTTGATCAGCGATTTGAACTGCTCGTCAATGATTCCGCGCGATTGTTATCGGTCAAAGAATTGAAGCGTGACTCAGCTGGAGAGCGGCCACAAAGAGCACCGTTGGGAGAATCTCAATTGCAGGTTCCAAAGCTATTTGATGCGGCAGGAGTTACTCAGGCCTTTACGCATCTCTTTGTCGAATTTCCAGCCGGAGATCTGCAAGTGGGAACGAGCTGGAAGAAACAACCGCAGTTTCGCCAGCCACAGAGTGATGGCGAGACGACATACCAGTACGTGGGTAACGAAAATGGCAGTCATCGGATTCGAGTGTCGGGAAACGTGCTGTTCCCGAATAGTGAGGAGATGTCGGTTGAGGTCAAAAGACAACAAGTAGCAGGTAGTCTGCTCGTCAAACAACAGCCGGCTTATATCAGTCATGTCGCTGTGAATCTGCAATTGGAAACAGAAACAGATGACAGGGGTACAAAAGTAAACGTTATTCAATCAGATTCCGAGAAGATTGAAGTGAAGAAGCTGTTACCTTGAATGGTCGATGTTCGGTATGATGTGAGGACAACGGGAAGCGATTAGTAGAAAGTTCGATTCGATGAAATCAAAGATCACTTTAAGAAGCCTGACATTACTTGTGTTTTCTATGCTTGTACTGTCCGGTGAAGTAAATGCTCAAAAGACGCTTCGTATGAAGTTTGTTGAGGGAGCCACCTGCATGGTGACGCTCACCAATACGACATCCGTCGTGACGCAATTTGGTGGCAATCAGGTCAAAACAGACCTGACAATGGAAATGGAATTGTCACAAACCGTGCAGGAAAGCCTGCCAGATGGCTCGGCTTTGGTGAACCAGAAACTGTCACGGATTAAAATGGTTGCGACCGGGGGTGGTTTGGGTGCTACCCTAAGTTATGACAGTTCAGAATCCGCGGACTCGGCCGAACCAAGTCCGCTATCAGCCGGCTTGGCACCGCTAGTCGGTGCTCAGTTCGAGGTGAAGTTCAATAGTCGGGGAGCAGTACTCGATGTAAAGCCTCCCAAAGGATTGATTGAGAAATTGAGTGCTAATCAGGCAACTGCGGGCATTGCCCAAATGTTTAATAGTGATGCCTTCAAGACGATGCTTTCACAGAGTTCCATTGTATTGCCGGAAGAAGCCGTTTCGGCAGGTGACAAGTGGGAAACCAAGGTTGAGTCCAATCTTCAGTTAGGCGGAGCGGCAGTCACCATCTCCTATGAATACGCAGGCACAGTTGAAGTCGAAGGCAAAGACTTGGAACAACTTGATGTGAAAATGGTTGTTAGCTTGCTTGATTCCAAATTACCCGATTCGCCGAAATTACAAATCAAGCGTCAGACGAGTTCCGGAACCATGTATTTTGATAATACAGCGGGACTGATGAGTCATTCTGAGCTTCAGCAGATGATGCAAATTGAGACTGTGATCGGGCAAAACACATTGCTTCAACAAACAACGACGAATCTCAAAACGAAAGTTAAGTAGTTGAAGTCAGCGGTGCTCAGATAGTGAACGAGGTGTTCGATGGCAGAGTATGAAACAGTTGCCTGCGTTGGTGATATTCCTGAGGGTGAAGGCCGGGCCTACACGGTCAATGGACGAATGATCGCGGTGTTTAATGATCAGGGAGAGTTTCGTGCGACAGATGACTTGTGTCCTCACATGGGAGCGCCCCTGTCAGATGGTTATATTCTTGAGGGTGCAGTCGTGTGTCCCTGGCATGCCTGGAGATTTTGTATGCAGGACGGTGGCTGGACGGACAATCCCGCATTGAAAATTGATGTCTTTGATTTAAAGCTTGATGGCGAAGACATCCAAGTGCTTGTACCTGAAAAGGATGGTTAACGTCGCATGGCGGAAGATACACAAATCAGTTTCTCGGAATTTCAATCTTTAATCCGAACCATGTATATGGAGAAGGACGTAGAACGAGGTATTGATGGCACCTTTATGTGGCTGATGGAAGAGGTCGGTGAGTTGGCAGCTGCGTTACGTAGCGGCAGTGCACAGGATCAATCCGAGGAATTCGCAGATGTTTTGGCATGGCTTACGACAATCGCCAACGTGGCGGGGATCGATTTAAACGAAGCAATTCGCAATAAATACGGTGACGGATGCCCGGGTTGCCAACAGTACATTTGTCAATGTAGTGACTCTGAAAAGCCTTAAGCATCTTGTCGAGTTGCCTCCGACTTTGAAAACCTTTCTCGGATTCGGGAATAAGGCGTACTTTCTTTCGCTTAATAGCCGATGAAAAAGAAACAGGGCGGTCTGTTTAAAGAGGTCGTCTGAGTATCGAAATTGATTCCCTATTGCCGGCATTCTTTCTTCCGTTCATGAATAACCACTCACCGTTAATACGAATTACTTTGGCCTGTCTGGTGATGGCGGTGACATGGCAACCCGTGGACGCTCAGCAGTCCGGACTGACCGTCGAGTATGAGCTTGGGATTGATGGTGAGTTCAAACGTGGTGTTTGGATTCCTGTTCGTGCAGAGGTTATGAACAATCGGAATCAGGAGTTTACGGGTTCGTTCGTGGTGGAAGCGGATGATATCGACGGAGTGCAGGTTTCCTATACCAACGAGCAGCAGCAGTTTACTTTAGCTCCCGGAGCATCACTCTCACGCACTCAGTACATCAAAGTGGGGCGACTACCATGGCGAGTGGTTGCGGGAATCAAACAGCAGGGGCAGCAGGAATATGTGGACCAGCGATTATTTGATCGTGGTTCGGGTGGAAATCGTAAAGCGACTTCTTACTTTGTAATGCAGTTGGGAAAGTCCTTGCCGATTAGTCGTTCCAGACTGCAGAGCTCTCTGGCCGCGGACGCCGAGTTGGTGGAAGTATCAATACTTCAGGAGGATGACTTTGAAAGCCTTCCGGATAACTGGATTGGTTATGAAGCAATCGACTTAATGATTTTGCCAACCGGTACGTCAGGCATTCTGGAACGATTGTCATCAGCACAGGCGCGAGCCATCCGCGATTGGGTGTATCAGGGAGGTCGGCTCATTCTGTTTGCGGGGAAGAATGCGCAGCGAATCACGGAGGCGGAACATGCTTTTAGTGATTTGATTCCCGGGCAACCTCAGGCAATTGTGGCAGATTGGAATACATCCGGATTGGAGAATTTTGGTACGGCTCAGCAACGGCTGTTTTTAGATTCCGGTCAGGACGTCTTGTCAGATTTGCAAGTTTCGGATGGACGAGTGTTATTACGTGATCAGGAAAATGCGCAGGCTCAGTATTCGCTCATCGTACGAAGTGTCCGGGGGTTTGGGATGGTGGTGTTCGTGGCATTTGACATTGATACCCCGGCTTTTGAGAATTGGAATTCGACGGCGACTGTGCTGGAGAAACTAATTGCTGTTGGGCGTAATGCCGGTGAAGATGATGATTCACTTACCGGACAGAGTTTGAATCATGCGGGCTATCAGGATCTTTCCGGTCAGTTACGTGCAGCCATGGAGAAGTTCGATTCAGTGACGCCTGTGCGTTTCATTTGGATTGCAGCATTGCTCGCCTTTTTTGTTCTACTGATCGGTCCGCTGGATTACTATGTGCTCGAAAGATTCAACCGTTATCAATTAACCTGGGTGACGTTTCCGGTGGCTGTCATCCTGATCGGAGTGATTGTGACGGTGATGTCCAATACATTACCCGGTGACTCGCCATTGATAAACCAGTTGCATGTGGTCGATATTGATGCCGAAAGTGGTGAAGTTCGAGGAACGGATTATCTGGCGATTTACAGCCCCGAGGTTAGTGCGTTTGACGTTCAGCTACAGATGAAATCCGGAGCAGGTATTCCGGAGATTCATCGCGAGTTTGTAAGGGCGTCCTGGCATGGTCTGCCAGGGACCGGGTTGGGAGCATTGGGGCGTAATAGCTTTCAAACCTATATCAATCACGACTATCATGCCGGAGGACCTGACGGTCATCTGACTTCGGTGCCGGTGCAGCATGGAGGCACGAAGAGTCTTCGGAGTCGCTGGTCGGGATCGATTGCGTTAGGGGCACGGCCGGAATTGTACGCAGACCCGATCAGTGGTGGATTACGCGGTACGGTCACTAATCCGTTGGATGTGGAATTGTTCGATGTAGAAATATTATTCGACGGGCGGGTCTATCCGGTTGGCCGCAGTTTCAAGCCAGGCGCCACTGTCGATCTGTTCGACCTCAGTGGAGATTCTCAGGGAATCGACAATTACTACGCTCGTTATCAGGACGGCAGTAGCAAGGGTGAGCGTCGAAGTTGGAGTGTGATGAATGAACCGATTCATCGCATCGTCAAACAGATGATGTTTAATCAGGGAATTGGTGGAGCGAAGTATACGGGGCTGATCAACCGCTATGAAGAGTTTTTGGATTTGAGTCATGCCTTAGCCTACAATCGAGCCGTGTTAGTTGCGCGAACCAGTCAAAGTAACAGTCAGTTTTCCGTGACCGGTGAGCAGGCAGCAGCCGTTGGTCAGCAAAGTCATTTTTATCGAGTGGTATACAAGGTGGCCAATGCTAAATAGCACAGTTTTCAGTACGCTAGACCGAAGGGATATTTTGTCGTGATTGAAACACGAGGATTAACCAAAAAGTATGGTGATATGTATGCCATTCGGGATATCGATTTGGATCTGGATGAGGGTGATTTGTTCGGTTTTATCGGCCCCAATGGTGCTGGTAAGACGACGACAATGCGGATCATCGCTACGTTGCTGAATCCGACATCTGGCGAGGCTTATGTTTGTGGTAATTCCATCTACACGAAGCCCAAAGAGATTCGTCGACTGGTTGGATACATGCCGGACTTTTTTGGCGTTTATGACGACATGAAAGTGATCGAGTACTTAGAGTTCTTTGCGGCAGCATACCGGATTAAAGGGGAGGCCCGTCGCAAGCGTTGTAACGAGATGTTGGAAATCGTTGACCTGGATTTTAAGCGTGATGCGTATGCGAATACACTGTCACGAGGCCAAACACAGCGGTTGGGACTTGCCCGCGTATTACTGCATGACCCTCAGGTGCTTTTACTGGATGAGCCATTAAGTGGCCTGGATCCGCGCGCCCGGATTGAAATGCGAGAGCTTCTCCGTCGATTGGGAAAGACGGGTAAGACGATT